>Ga0256408_1001703_pt1 | contig 11687 bp, 7 predicted proteins | sample PhyAR1_FD_185998 | JGI IMG/M metagenome (GOLD analysis project Ga0256408, IMG submission 185998) | Leaf surface microbial communities from alfalfa plants in UC Gill Tract Community Farm, Albany, California, United States - DLSL A.R1 | ecosystem: Host-associated > Plants > Phyllosphere >...
TGGCAGGATAAACGATAGGGCGTTATCGGATGCGAACTATTCCCAAACGGCGGCGGGGCAACAGGCAGAACCTACTCTGCGGCAGAATTATAGCACCTTGAGGAAAAATATGCGGAAAACATTTATCCCTGGGGCGTAAATAACGTCGCAGGCACCCAGAAGTTCTGTGGTAATTTTTGCATTCGCAGAGCGGCCAGCTGCGTCAGATATTCATGGCGGGAGATCTCAATCGCCCCCAGCGAGGCGGTATGCTCGTTCAGCACCTGGCAATCAATCAGCTTGCCGCCGCTGCGGGTAAAGCGATCGCAGAAAACCAGGAGCGCAGTTTTAGACGCATTCACGGCGCGGCTGAACATCGATTCACCGCAAAATAACGTGCCCTGAGCCACACCATACATGCCGCCCACCAGATCATCACCCTGCCATACCTCAATGGAGTGGGCGTAACCCAGCTCGTGCAGACGATGATATGCATGGATCACCTCCGGGGTGACCCAGGTGCCTTCTGCGCGATCGCTGGCACAGCCTTCAATCACCTGTCCAAATGCATGATTGAGGGTGACGCGATAGGGGGAGTGGGCGTGAAACCGTTTCATGCTGCGACTAAGATGAAACCGTTCAGGCCACAAAATAGCGCGCGGGTCAGGCGACCACCATAAGATCGGATCGCCGGGCGAAAACCACGGGAAAATACCGCGCTGGTAAGCCATTAATAAACGCGACGGGCTGAGATCGCCGCCCAGGGCCAGCAAACCATTAGGTTCGCGCAGCGCCCCTTCCGGGGAAGGGAACGCAAGAGAATGACGAGAAAGCTGGACCAGGCGCATGACAACACAACTCCAGTACGCGAAGTGGGGATCGGTTCAAATATAGACTACAGACGTTGTTTAAACTGGTAGTAACGACCCTGTTTTGCCAACAGTTCTGCGTGACTACCTTGCTCAATAATCTGTCCGTTGTCCATCACAATAATTTGATCAAAATCCGCCAGTCCGCGCAGGCGGTGCGTCACCATCAGCACCGTTTTGCCCTGCATCTCTTTTTCCAGTAAATCAAGGATTTGCCGTTCTGTTGTTGCATCCAGCCCTTCGGTCGGTTCATCCAGCAACATCAGCGGGGCATTGTGCAGTAGCGCGCGGGCAATCGCCAGGCGACGCAGCTCACCACCGGACAGCTGACGACCTCCTTCACCGAGCCAGCTGTTCAGACCTTCATCGTCCAGCAGCTTGTGCAGACCGACCTTTTCCAGCATCGCACGTAATTCGTCATCAGCGGTTCCCGGCGCGGCTAACAGCAAGTTATCCCGCAGGGTGGCGCTGAAAAGATGGACCCGCTGCGGCACTACGCTCACTGTTTTACGCAGCGCTGGCTCGCTCATCTCTTTGAGAGGCATATCGTTAAACAGGATCTGGCCCTGAGCCGGATCCCAGGCCCGGGTCAGCAGTTGCAGCAGGGTCGATTTCCCGCACCCTGTGCGGCCCAGCACCGCAACGTGTGCACCTGCGGGGATCGTCAGATTGATGTTGTCCAGCGCCGGTTGCGCCTGCCCGTGGTAAGCAAAGCTGACATCTGCCAGACGGAGAGCCAGTTGCTCAGGCACGTCTGTTGCGGCGGTACTGAATTGCACTTCCGGCTGCTGGCCCGTGATCTGGGTAATACGCAGCGCGGAGGCCACTACCTGGCCGAGATGCTGAAAAGCCCCGGTCACCGGTGCCAGCGCTTCGAAAGCCGCCAGCGCACAGAAGACAAACAGCGCAATGAGCGGCCCCGGCTGGGTATTATCCCCCACACCGCCGGAGGCCAGCCACAGCATCGCCATCACGGCAATACCGCCAATCAACAGCATCAATGCCTGGGACAGGGCCGTCAGCTCCGATTGTTTGCGCTGGGCTTCATGCCAGTTCAGCTCGGTGTTCTCCATCCGCGCGCGATAGCGACGGCTGGCGCCAAAAATTGTCAGCTCTGCCTGGCCCTGCAGCCAGCCGGTAAGCTGCTGGCGATATTCGCCGCGCAGTCGTGTCAGGTTTTCACCGGTCGGTTTACCGGCGCGGTAAAACAGCGGGGGCAGCAGACACAGCGTCAGGAGCATGGTCCCGCCAAGCACCAGCGCGATGCTGGCATCCAGCAGGCTCAGCCCGAGGGTAACGACCACAATCACCACCAGCGCACCTACCATCGGGGAGATAACCCGCAGATAGAGGTGATCGAGGGTATCGACATCCGCGACAACGCGGTTTAGCAGTTCGCCCTGGCGATAGCGCGCCAGCCCGGCAGGGGAGAGAGGCAGCAGTTTGCTGAAGGTGGTGACGCGCAGGTGCTGCAGCACGCGGAACGTTGCGTCATGGCTGACCAGACGCTCGAAGTAGCGCCCGGCGGTGCGGGTGATGGCCGTGCCGCGCACACCCGCAGCAGGCAGCATATAGTTGAAGCTGTACAGCCCGGCAAACCCGGCCACCGCAGAGGCAGAGAGGAACCAGCCGGAGAGCGTTAACAGGCCGATACTGGCCAACAGGGTGACGATGGCCAGCACGACGCCGAGGATCAGCATCCATTTGTGGCGCATATAGAGCGCCAGATAAGGCAGTAAAGCGCGCATTAAATGTCCTCCTGACGGTTCGCCAGCAGGGCCGCAAACGGCCCCTGTGCCGCCGCGAGCTTGGCGTAATTGCCCTGCTCAACAAGCTGTCCATTGTCCATGACCCAGATCTCATCCCAGTGGGCAATGCCCTCCAGTTGGTGGGTCACCATCAGCGTGGTTTGCTGCTGTGAAGCGGCATCCAGTGCCAGCATCACGCGCTGTTCGCTGTGCGCATCCAGGCTGGCGGCGGGTTCATCCAGCAGTAACAGCTGGCAAGGGTTAAGCAGGGCGCGGGCCACGGCGATACGCTGCGCCTGGCCGACGGAAAGCCCCGCCGACTGATCGCCGACAAGGGTATTCACCCCGTCAGGCAGCAGGGGCAGGAATTCACTGACCCAGGCGCGATCGAGCACCGACTGCAGCTCTTCATCGCTGGCATCCGGGCGCGCCAGCAGCACGTTTTCACGTAGCGTGGCCGCCGGAAGCTGCGGGTTCTGACCCACCCAGCTCAAATGGGTGCGCCATTCATCAGGATCGAGCGCAGACAGCTCGGCCTGGTTGATGCGCAGCGATCCGCTGTAAGCCATAAAACCAGATAACGCATTCAGCAGCGAGCTTTTGCCGGAGCCGCTGGTGCCGACCAGCACCACGCGCTGACCTGCTGCGAGAGTGAAGTTTAATGGCCCCGCCAGTACCTTACCCTCCGGCGACAGCACGCAAAAATTCTCCGCTTCAATGCTGACCGGTTTGCTGGTGTTGAGGGTCACGTCCCCACGCTGCGGATGGGCTAACGGCGTTTCAAGGAAGGTTTTCAGGCTGTCAGCTGCGCCCACGGCCTGGGCCTTCGCATGATAGAAGGTGCCTAGATCGCGCAGCGGCTGAAAGAATTCCGGGGCCAAAATCAGGGTCAGGAAGCCTGCCGAGAGGGTCACGGCAGTGCCGTAATGACCAAAATCGAGGGCGCCCAGGTAGGAGAAACCAAAATAGACGGCGACCAGCGCAATCGACAGGGAGGTAAAGAACTCCAGTACCCCGGAGGATAAGAACGCCAGGCGTAACACCTCCATGGTGCGCTGACGGAAGTCCTGTGAGGCGTGGCGGATGTTGTCAGTTTCGGCTTCACCGCGACCAAAAATGCGCAGCGTCTCCATGCCGCGCAGGCGGTCAAGGAAGTGGCCGCTAAGACGCCCCAGCGCCAGGAAGTTGCGGCGGTTGGCATCGGCGGCACCCATGCCGACCATCGCCATAAACAGTGGGATCAGCGGGGCGGTGCCCAACAGGATCAGCCCTGCAACCCAGTTATAAGGGAAAATCGCGAATACGATCAGCAGAGGCACAAAGACGGCCAGCGCCATCTGCGGCAGATAGCGGGCATAGTAATCATGCATATCGTCGATTTGCTCAAGGATAAGCGTCGCCCAACTGCCGGCGGGTTTGCCCTGAATCCAGGCGGGGCCAGCTTCCTGCAGCCTGTCGAGCACCTGGCGGCGGATTTCGTAGCGAATATTCTGCCCGGCGTGAAAACCCACGCGCTCGCGTAACCAGACCACCCAGGCACGCAAAATAAAGACCAGAATCAGCACAATGAAAGGCAGTAACAGGGCCTCACGCGGAATGTTTTCCATGATCATATGGTTAAGAATGCGGGCCAGCAGCCATGCCTGGCCTACAATCAACACACCGCTGATAAACCCTAAAAGACGGGAAATATTCAGCCAGCGGCGGGAAAGAACGCTTTGCTGTTTAAGCCAGCGTGTTAACTCTTGTTGACGGGTTTTTTCCATTGCGTGCTTTGCAGGTGATGTTATTAGGTATTGGGCACGGCAATGTTACATCGCAGAGACAATAAAGGCGACTTATCGCCGCCTTTTTTACGTTTGTTGCTGATTTGTAAAAATTATTTGCTCTGATCGGCCAGTCCGTCGAGATAACGTTCTGCATCCAGCGCCGCCATACAACCGGTGCCCGCAGAGGTGATCGCCTGACGGTAAATGTGGTCCATTACGTCGCCCGCAGCGAACACGCCCGGGATGCTGGTCTGGGTGGCATTGCCGTGGATCCCGGACTGCACTTTGATGTAGCCGTTCTCCAGCTCCAGCTGACCGTCGAAGATCGCGGTGTTCGGGCTGTGGCCGATGGCAACAAACAGACCTGCCACTTCCAGCGTTTCGACATTGTCGGTGTTCCGGGTATCGCGGATACGCAGACCCGCCACGCCCATCTGATCGCCGGTCACTTCTTCCAGCGTGCGGTGAGTGTGCAGCACGATGTTGCCGCTGGCCACTTTGTCCATCAGACGCTTGATCAGGATTTTTTCCGCGCGGAAGGTATCACGGCGGTGAATGAGATGGACTTCAGAGGCGATGTTCGCCAGGTACAGTGCCTCTTCCACAGCGGTATTGCCGCCGCCGATGACCGCGACCTTCTGGTTGCGATAGAAGAAACCGTCGCAGGTGGCGCAGGCAGATACGCCGCGGCCCTTGAAGGCTTCTTCAGACGGCAGGCCCAGGTAGCGGGCAGAGGCACCGGTCGCAATGATCAGCGCGTCGCAGGTGTATTCCGCATTGTCACCGGTCAGGCGGAACGGACGGTTTTGCAGATCGACCTTGTTGATGTGGTCAAAGATGATTTCGGTATCAAATTTGGCGGCATGCTCGTGCATGCGCTCCATCAGCAGCGGCCCGGTCAGGCCTTCAGGATCGCCTGGCCAGTTTTCTACTTCGGTGGTGGTGGTCAGCTGACCGCCTTTTTCCATGCCCGTAATCAGTACCGGTTGCAGGTTAGCGCGTGCAGCGTAGACCGCTGCGGTGTATCCCGCAGGTCCAGAACCAAGGATTAGCAGCTTACTGTGTTTGGCCGTGCCCATGAGATCCCCATTGTTGTTGGCAGACATTTTCCCGGATTGTAGGGAATTTGTGGTCGTAAAAAAAGGGCGCAGCGATTTTGTTAACGATATGTGTAATAGAAAGCGCCAATCAACGGCAGGGCAGGGAAGGTGATTTTATAACAATAATCATGGCTAATCGCTCGAAACGACGGCGATAAAATGAGGATTAATCCCCGGACGTAATGAATATCCGGCATGTTGTACTAAAAATCGATGTTTTGCTTTGACAATCCCCTGCGCTTTTGCGAAAACATTCAAGGAAGAAAAAAAACGGTCTTTGTGTAACGCATAGTCATGCACAAAATCACCATTTTTACCGGGTCAGCGAAATCTACGCATGGTGTGGACAGATGCCATTCGTGATGTTGATGGCCGCCTCTGGGCAACGGTCTTCATACCACATAACCCCAATCGAATCGCTCAAACTAAATAACAGGCGATGCGATTAACCGCGGGGAAAGACTCTGAACAGTGAAGTGCACAGGGTCCTGGCAGGAGTTAGGGAAGGAATACAGAGAGACAATAATAATGGTAGATAGCAAGAAGCGCCCTGGCAAAGATCTCGACCGCATCGATCGTAACATTCTTAATGAATTGCAAAAGGATGGGCGTATTTCCAACGTCGAGCTTTCAAAACGTGTGGGACTTTCCCCGACGCCATGCCTTGAGCGTGTGCGCCGACTGGAAAGACAGGGTTTTATTCAGGGCTATACAGCGCTGCTGAACCCGCATTATCTGGATGCCTCACTTCTGGTATTTGTTGAGATTACTCTGAATCGTGGTGCGCCGGATGTGTTTGAGCAGTTCAATGCCGCTGTGCAAAAACTTGAAGAAATTCAAGAGTGTCATCTGGTTTCCGGTGATTTCGACTACCTGTTGAAAACCCGCGTACCTGATATGTCTGCATACCGTAAGCTGCTGGGTGAAACCCTGCTGCGACTGCCTGGCGTGAACGACACCCGTACCTATGTGGTAATGGAAGAAGTCAAGCAGAGCAATCGTCTGGTTATTAAGACGCGCTAACACGGAACAGGTGCATTATCAGCGTACTTTGATTACACTCCTGGTAATCCATACAGCAACAGTGTCGGGCCTCCCGGCACTGTTGTCCGTTTAGCACTCAGGCAGGAATTGCCTGATACCTGGAGAGCCTGTTTTGAGCCAGGAATATACCGAAGACAAAGAAGTCAATTTAACCAAGCTCAGCAGTGGACGTCGACTCCTTGAGGCGTTACTGATCCTTGTTGCTCTTTTTGCCGTCTGGTTGATGGCAGCCTTACTCAGTTTCAATCCCTCCGATCCCAGCTGGTCACAGACCGCATGGCACGAGCCTATCCATAATTTAGGCGGTGTACCGGGCGCCTGGCTGGCAGATACGCTGTTCTTTATCTTTGGCGTGATGGCCTACACCCTCCCTGTCATCATTATTGGTGGCTGCTGGTTTGCCTGGCGTCATCGCCAGAACGATGATTACATCGATTACTTTGCCGTCTCGCTGCGTCTGATTGGCGCGCTGGCGCTGATTCTCACCTCCTGCGGTCTGGCGGCGATTAATGCCGATGACATCTGGTATTTTGCCTCGGGTGGCGTGATCGGCAGCCTGCTGAGTACCGCCCTGCAGCCGATGCTGCACAGCAGCGGCGGAACTATTGCGCTGCTCTGCGTCTGGGGCGCGGGACTGACGCTTTTTACCGGCTGGTCCTGGGTCAGCATTGCGGAAAAAATCGGCAGCGTCATCCTCAACGTGCTGACTTTTGCCAGCAACCGCACCCGTCGGGATGACACCTGGGTCGACGACGAATATGAAGATGACGACTACGAAGACGAGGAACCGACCACAGAGCGTCGTGAATCCCGTCGCGCCCGCATTATGCGCGGGGCGCTGGCTCGCCGTAAGCGCATGGCAGAGAAATTCGCTAATCCGTTAGGACGCAAGACCGATGCGGCCTTGTTCTCCGGCAAACGGATGGACGACGAGGAAGTGGCTTACAGCGCTCGTGGCGTGGCCGCCGACCCGGATGATGTGCTGTTCTCCGGCAACCGTGCGCTGGCCTCCGACTATGACGAGTACGATCCGCTGCTCAATGGCCACTCGGTGGCTGAGCCGCTTGCCGCCGCTGCCGCGGCGACCACCGCAACACAGGCCTTTGCTGCCCCGGTTGATCCGGTGACCCCACCAACCCCTTCGATGCCGGATGCCCATCTTCAGCCGCCAGCGGTTGAATGGCATGCGGAACCCGCCGCGCCAGCCGCGCCAGTCAATGCAGAACCACAACCTTATGCCGCCGCGCCGCAGGAGCAGTGGCAGCCGCCTTATCAGCCTGAACCGGTATACGCGCAGCCGCAGTATGAACAGCCACAGCACCAGCAGCCTCAGTACGCGCAGCCGCAGTATGAGCAGCCACAGCACCAGCAGCCGCAGTACGCACAGCCGCAGTATGAGCAACCGCAGTATGAGCAGCCGCAGCACCAGCAGCCGCAGTATGAGCAACCTCAGTACGCGCAGTCTCAGTACGAGCAGCCACAGCACCAGCAGCCACAGCAGCCGCAGTACGAGCAGTCGCAGTACGGACAGCCGCAGCCGCAGCAGTATGAACCGCAGCAAGCTGAGTATCAGCCTGAGCCGGTTGTTGCCCCGCCTGTCGTTGAAGCGCCGCCGGTTGAAGAGGTGAAACCGTCCCGACCACCGCTTTACTACTTTGAAGAAGTGGAAGAAAAACGTGCCCGTGAGCGCGAACAGCTTGCGGCCTGGTATCAGCCGGTGCCAGAGGAAGTACAAGAGCCAGCCCCGGTAAAAGCTGCTGAGATCCCATCGGTACCGGTTCCGGCCGTGGAGCCTGCGTCCGTTGTCGCCCCTGTTGCGGCGAGTGTGCATCAGGCCACAGCCGCAGGTGCCGCTGCGGCCAGCGCTGCTGCACCTTTATTCAGCCTGGCCACCAGCGGCGCGCCGCGTCCGCAGGTGAAAGAGGGTATTGGCCCGCAACTGCCGCGTCCTAACCGCGTGCGCGTTCCCACCCGCCGTGAACTGGCCTCGTATGGCATTAAGTTGCCTTCTCAGCGGATGGCAGAAGAGAAAGCCCGTGAAGCCGGACGGCAGCAGTACGATGATGAGCAGTACGAAGACGATGCTGACGAAATGCAGCAGGACGAGCTGGCGCGCCAGTTCGCCCAGCAGCAACAGCAACGTTATGGCGATGAGTATCAGCCTGAGCCACAGCAGTCTCAAAGTCAGGTTGACGAAGATGATGCCGCCGAAGCGGAGCTGGCTCGCCAGTTTGCCGCCACGCAGCAGCAGCGTTACGCCGGTGAACAACCGACAGGGGCGAATCCATTCTCGTTGGCGGATTTTGAATTCTCGCCGATGAAAGATCTGGTGGATGATACGCCGAGTGAACCGCTATTCACGCCGGGCGTGATGCCGGAAGCCGAGCCGCCGCGCCAGGCCTATACCCCGCCTAAGCCCGCGGTGGCACCGCCGACCGTGCAGCCGCAGCACCGCGCAGCGCAGCCACAGCAGTATGCACAACCTGCTCAACCGCAGCATGCAGCGCAGCCACAGCAGTATGCACAACCAGCTCAGCCGCAGCATGCAGCGCAGCCACAGCAGTATGCACAACCTGCTCAGCCGCAGCACGCAGCGCAGCCACAGCAGTATGCACAACCTGCTCAGCCGCAGCATGCAGCGCAGCCACAGCAGTATGCACAACCTGCTCAGCCGCAGCACGCAGCGCAGCCACAGCAGTTTGCACAACCTGCTCAGCCGCAGCATGTCGCGCAACCACAGCAGTATGCACCGCCGCAACAGCCTGTGATTCAGCCACCGCCTCAGCCGCAGGAGAGCCTGATCCACCCGCTGCTGATGCGCAACGGTGACAGCCGACCATTGCAGAAGCCAACTACGCCACTGCCGTCGCTGGATTTGTTAACGCCGCCACCGACAGAAGTTGAGCCGGTAGACACCTTTGCTCTGGAGCAGATGGCCCGTCTGGTTGAGGCCCGCCTGGCCGACTTCCGCATTAAAGCGGATGTGGTGAACTACTCGCCCGGTCCGGTCATCACCCGTTTTGAGCTTAATCTGGCGCCGGGTGTAAAAGCCGCCCGGATTTCAAACCTCTCCCGTGACCTTGCGCGATCCTTGTCGACCGTGGCCGTGCGTGTGGTTGAGGTTATCCCGGGCAAGCCGTACGTTGGGCTGGAACTGCCGAACAAAAAACGTCAGACCGTTTATCTGCGTGAAGTGCTCGATAACGCCAAATTCCGCGATAACCCGTCACCGCTGAGCGTGGTGCTGGGTAAAGATATTGCTGGTGAACCGGTAGTAGCCGATCTGGCGAAAATGCCGCACCTGCTGGTGGCGGGTACGACCGGTTCCGGTAAGTCCGTCGGCGTGAACGCCATGATCCTCAGCATGCTCTACAAAGCGCAGCCGGAAGATGTGCGTTTCATCATGATCGACCCGAAAATGCTGGAACTCTCGGTTTACGAAGGTATTCCACATCTGCTCACCGAAGTCGTGACCGATATGAAGGATGCTGCCAACGCGCTGCGCTGGAGCGTCAACGAGATGGAACGCCGCTACAAACTGATGTCTGCGCTGGGCGTGCGTAACCTTGCCGGTTATAACGAGATCATCGCCGAAGCGGCGAAGATGGGGCGTCCGATCCCGGATCCGTACTGGAAGCCGGGCGACAGCATGGATGCCCAACATCCGGTGCTGGAAAAACTGCCTTACATCGTGGTGCTGGTGGACGAATTTGCCGACCTGATGATGACCGTCGGTAAGAAGGTAGAAGAGCTTATCGCCCGTCTGGCCCAAAAAGCGCGTGCGGCGGGGATCCACCTGGTGCTGGCGACCCAGCGTCCGTCGGTGGATGTAATTACCGGACTTATCAAAGCGAACATCCCGACCCGTATCGCCTTTACGGTGTCGAGCAAAATTGACTCCCGTACCATTCTCGATCAGGGGGGCGCTGAATCGCTGCTCGGGATGGGTGACATGCTCTATTCCGGCCCGAACTCCACCTCGCCGGTGCGTGTCCACGGTGCCTTTGTACGCGATCAGGAAGTGCATGCCGTAGTACAGGACTGGAAAGCGCGCGGTCGTCCACAATACGTGGATGGCATCACCTCCGACAGCGAAAGCGAAGGCGGCGGTGGTGGTGGCGTTGACGGCGGCGAAGAGCTGGATCCGCTGTTCGATCAGGCCGTTAACTTCGTCACCGAGAAACGCAAAGCCTCTATTTCCGGGGTGCAACGCCAGTTCCGCATCGGCTACAACCGCGCGGCGCGTATCATCGAACAGATGGAAGCGCAGGGCATCGTCAGCGAGCAAGGGCACAACGGCAACCGTGAAGTGCTGGCTCCGCCGCCGTTTGAGTAAAACCCCCTCGATTGCAAAGATGGGTAAATCAGCAATAATTAAGCATTTTCTTCTGTCGCCTGCCTGCGGGCAGGTCCAGAATAGTTGACAGAAAACCCCCATTTTCGGGATGACGCTTTGTAAGGACGACCAATGAAAAAAATTGCAATCACCTGTGCATTATTGACCAGTTTTGTGGCCAGCAGCGTCTGGGCAGATGCCGCCAGCGACCTGAAAAGCCGCCTGGACAAAGTCAGCAGCTTCCACGCCAGTTTCACCCAGAAAGTGACTGACGGCAGCGGCAATGCAGTGCAGGAAGGTCAGGGTGACCTGTGGGTGAAACGTCCCAATCTGTTCAACTGGCACATGACGCAGCCGGATGAGAGCATCCTGGTTTCCGACGGCAAGACCCTGTGGTTCTTCAACCCGTTTGTTGAGCAGGCCACGGCCACCTGGCTGAAAGATGCCACCAGCAATACGCCGTTTATGCTGATCGCCCGTAACCAGACCAGCGACTGGCAGCAGTACAACATTAAACAGAACGGTGATGAGTTTGTGCTGACGCCGAAAGGCAGTAACGGCAACCTGAAGCAGTTCACCATTAACGTCAGCAATAATGGCACCATCAATCAGTTCAGCGCCGTTGAGCAGGACGATCAGCGCAGCAGCTATCAGCTGAAATCCCAGCAGAACGGGGCGGTTGATGCATCTAAATTCACCTTTACCCCGCCGAAGGGCGTGACGGTGGATGACCAACGTAATAAGTAAGAGGCGTGCGTGAGCAACCTGTCGCTCGATTTTTCAGATAATGCGTTTCAACCTCTGGCCGCCCGTATGCGGCCAGAAAATTTAGCGCAGTATAT
>Ga0256408_1001706_pt1 | contig 11677 bp, 12 predicted proteins | sample PhyAR1_FD_185998 | JGI IMG/M metagenome (GOLD analysis project Ga0256408, IMG submission 185998) | Leaf surface microbial communities from alfalfa plants in UC Gill Tract Community Farm, Albany, California, United States - DLSL A.R1 | ecosystem: Host-associated > Plants > Phyllosphere >...
GACTGATCGAACAGCCAAACTCCTCGACTAGTTTTGTATCCATATCGATCAATGGTTTCTTTAACTGCATAGAAAGCTTGCGACTGATCGTTGTTTTACCGGCGCCCATAAAACCAATCAGCACAATCGCAGCCATTAGTTTTTCTCCTTGATCAGATCAGCTAGATCAGTGAAGAAGTCAGGATAAGAAATATTTACCGCTTCTGGATGGTTCAATTCAACTGGCTCATCGGTCAATAACGCGGCAATCTGTAACATCATGCCAATGCGATGATCCCCATGACTGTCAACAATTGCCCCATGTAAAGGTGTTGGACCATGAATGATCAGCCCGTCATCTGTTGTTTCGATGTTTGCGCCCATTTTTATCAATTCTTCCGCTGTCGCATCGATGCGATTTGTTTCTTTCACTTTTAATTCTTGTGCGTCCCGAATGATCGTCGTGCCTTGTGCTTGTGTCGCAGCTAATGCCAAAATTGGTAATTCATCGATCAAGCGAGGAATGATTTCTCCTTCGATCGTACACGCCTGCAAGTTGGCAGAACGTACCATTAAGTCAGCCGCTTGATTTTGTTGATCGATCTGCATTTCTTGGATCGAAGCACCCATTTCGATCAATACATCTAAAATCCCTGTTCGTGTTGGATTGATTCCTACTTGTTTCAATAAGACTTCACTATCTGGCAAAATACTTGCTGCGACTAGATAAAAGGCTGCTGACGAAATATCTCCAGGTACCGCCACGTTTTGTCCAACTAACCGTTGCCCGCCAGCAAGTGTGATCACTTTATTTTCTACTCTTATCTCTCCGCCAAATTGTTTGATCATTTCTTCTGTATGATTCCGTGATCGTTCTTTTTCGATGATCGTTGTCTCACCATCTGCTTGAAGTGCTGCGAATAAAATCGCTGATTTGACTTGCGCACTGGCAATCGGCATCTCATATTCGATTGGTTTCAAAGGCCCACCAGTCACTCGTAAAGGTGGTAGATCTGGATGTTCGATCCCTTTAAGATCCGCACCCATTTCACGTAAAGGATTCATCACTCTCCCCATCGGGCGACGATTCAACGAGTCATCTCCAGACACTTCTGCCGAAATCTTACTTCCAGCTAAAATCCCTAAAAGTAAACGGATCGTTGTACCAGAATTACCTGCATCTAAACGTTCTGTGGGTGTTTGTAATCCCTCTACGCCATGACCATAAACATGGATTTTCTCTTCTTCCTCTTCTATTCTCACACCTAATTGTTTAAATATGGACATCGTACTCAAGCAATCTTCTGCTTTTAAAAAGTTCGTTATCGTCGTTTTTCCATGACTGATTGCACCAAACATGATGCTGCGATGAGAAATCGACTTATCTGCTGGAACCGTTAGCTCACCTTTGATTCCATGTGTCGCGTTAAGTAATTTCATTGTCTCAACTCCTGATCCAACAGTGAAAATTTTCCGCTTGAATCAATGCTTGTCCTTTTTCTAAATCGGTTTGATTTTTGAAGGACAGTTCAAGGACTCCGAAAATATCTTCTCTAGTTTCTTGTATTTTTAGATTGATGATTGAAATATCTGCTTGGCTCAAAGCCGTTGTTACCTTAGCAACTGCACCGGAAATATCCGGAATATCAACGTATAGATCATAGAATGCTGGAATCGTTCCTTGTCGTTTCTTCGGCAACTGATCCCTTGTCTGCTTCGCTTGTGCAAAAAATCGATAAATGGCCTCTTCATCATTTTTCGCAAGTTGTGTTTTCAATGTTTCCATGGAGGATTGCCATTCTGCTAGTAAGGACAGCATGATTTCTTGATTTGTCAATAAAATATCTGTCCACATTTTGGGGTCGGAGGAAGCAATACGCGTAATATCTCGAAACCCTCCGGCGGCAAGTTGGGAGGCTCTTGGATGTTTCTGATTGAGTTCCTCACTGGTTTGCACTAAACCAGCAGCCACGATATGAGGCAAATGGCTTAAAACACCCACAATCTCGTCATGATTTTTGGCTTCCATCAACACAAATTTTGCTCGAGTCGGTTCTAATAGTTCCATCAGTTCAGCTACACGATCACTCTCATGATCATTGGTCAATATATAATAAGCTTCCTCGAACAAATTGGGATTGCCGGCTTTGACTCCAGATTTATGCGAGCCTGCCATTGGGTGTCCACCAATAAAAGTAAAAGGTAATTCCTTAGCCGCTGTCATGATTGCTGCTTTCGTACTGCCAGTATCACTGACCAATACAGTTTCCTTTAGCGGAAGTGTCGCTAATTGTTGCAAATAGTCCAAACTAACTTGTACAGGAACCGCTAATAAAATGACATCCATTTGACTTGCTTCTTCGATCCCAGACACCAGATGATCCACTAATTGGACTTCTTCTGCAATTTTTCTTGTTTCTGCTGAATGATCCCATCCATAAAGAGTCACATTCGATCCTTTGATGGCTCGGCAAAGCGAAGCACCAATCAGACCTAAACCTAAGACAAATACCTTTTTCTTCATATCAGTCTCCTCACTAAAAGTCTTGGATCATCTGCCGATGACTGGCAACAGATTTTTTCAGCTCATTCATGTTATCCGCTGGGAAATGTTCAAGGATCTCCACGGCAAGTGCCGTTGCAATAACGTGTTCAGCAACCACAGAAGCTGCTGGTACAGCGGTACTGTCGGAACGTTCGACACTTGCTTTATAGGCTTCTTTCGTGTCGATATCCACACTCATCAACGGCTTGTAAAGTGTAGGGATCGGTTTCATCACACCACGAACGATGATTTGTTCCCCATTTGTCATCCCACCTTCAAATCCACCTAAATGATTGGTTGTCCGGCGGTAGCCTTGTTCTTGATCCCAGGTGATTTCATCCATGACTTTAGAACCTGGTAAAGTCGCTGCATCAAAACCGATCCCAAATTCTACCCCTTTGAAGGCATTGATACTTAGCATGGCTTGTGCTAATTTTCCATCTAATTTTTTATCCCATTGGACATAACTACCCAAACCAGCTGGTACATTTTCAACCCGGACTTCGACGACACCACCTAAGGTATCACCTGCTTTTTTCGTCTCATCGATCAATGTTTTGACTTGTTCTTCGATCTCAAGGTCTACCATATTGACTTCGGAGATCGTTGTTTTTTCCTTGATCACCGCCACAGGTAGCACTTCAGGAATCGTTGCTTTGACCCCTCCAAGAACTGCTACATGACTGGCAATTTCAATATCTAGTGCTGCTAGGATCTGTTTTGCTAAAGAGCCGATTGCTACACGCATGGTCGTTTCTCTAGCTGAAGACCGTTCTAACACATTCCTAAGATCTTGATGTTGGTATTTCATTCCACCAACTAGATCCGCATGTCCTGGACGAGGTTTGGCTACTCGACGACGTGTGACATGTTTTTCTTCGATTGGCTCGACTGACATCACCGTCTGCCAATTCTTCCAGTCTTTATTCTCCACGATCATTGTGATTGGCGAACCAAGCGTTTTACCATGTCGAATACCTGAGGTGATTTGGACACGATCTTTCTCGATCTTCATTCTGCCACCACGACCGTAACCCCCTTGTCGCCTCGCAAGATCTTCATTGATTTTTTCAAGTGAAACTTCTAAACCTGCCGGGATACCTTCAATAATGGCAGTTAACTGTGGACCATGAGATTCTCCTGCTGTTAAAAAACGCATTTAGTTCCCCTCCTTTAAATAGTCTTTCACGGACTCAAGCGGGATTTCTTGGATTCTTGCTTGTCCGATTTTATCTAATAAAATAATTTTCAATGTCTTTCCACGTGCCTTTTTATCGTGGGTGATCGCATCATAAAGGGATTGCTCCTCCCAAGGTTGGTACTTGATCGGTAACTGATACTTTTCGATCATTTGGATCAATTGCGCAGTGATACCCACTGGTGATTGTCCCATCCTTTCGGCTTGTTTGGTGATTTGCACCATACCGATCGCTACGGCTTCGCCATGACTGATCTGACCATAACCAGCAGTATTTTCGATGGCATGTCCGATCGTATGGCCAAAGTTCAGTAACAAACGATTCCCGTTATCGAATTGATCTTCTTCAACAACTTGTTTCTTCACACGCAACGCCTTTTCAATGATTTTTTCACTATTAGCCAGTAAGTCAGCAACTCCTGTTAAGCTTGCCAAATCTTGCCATAGCGTTTCATCACTGATTGCGCCGCACTTGATGATCTCAGCAATTCCCTCTTGGATTCTACGCTCTGATAACGTCATTAACGTCTCTGGATCGATCAATACCCCGTCTGGTTGTGCAAATGTCCCAATCATATTTTTCGCCATGGGTGCATTGATTGCTGTTTTTCCTCCAATGCTTGAATCGACCTGTGCCAGTAGGGAAGTCGGGATCTGGACAAATGAAATCCCTCGCATATAGGTGGAAGCAACGAAACTGGCTAAATCGCCGATCACTCCTCCTCCAAGCGCAATCACCGCATCACTACGCGTAAATTGTTCTTCTGCTAAAAACGCATAGAGGTTAGCTGCCATGTCGAATGATTTGCTACTCTCCCCAGCTGGAACAACATAATGGACGACTTCGTAGCTTGCCCGCAACTGTTGACAAATTTTTTCGCCGTATATCGGAAAAACATTCGTATCACTGATAATCGCGATTTTTTTATTTTTCCAGATTCCTTCGATCCACTCAGACACATGATCGAGTGCATTTCGTTCAATGATGATCTCATAGCTTTTTTCTGGTAAGACAACTTCTAACATGACGCTCCTCTTTTCTATAAGGCTTTGATTTTATTCATTGCTTCAACTAAAATCTCGACTTCTTCCATCATTCTTAGGTAGTTCTTTTCATTCAATGATTGCTGTCCATCTGACCATGCGTGGATTGGATCAGGATGGATCTCTACGATCATCCCATCTGCGCCACTAGCAACACCAGCTCTTGCCATTGGTGATACGAGATCCCAAACCCCTGTACCATGACTTGGGTCAACGATGATCGGGAAATGACTTAATTTTTTGATGATCGGTACAGCACTTAGATCGAAGGTATTACGTGTCGCTGTTTCGTAAGTACGAATACCACGTTCGATAAAGATGATGTTTGGGTTGTTTTGTACCGCAATGTATTCCGCCGCATTCAACCATTCTTCGATCGTCCCTGAAATCCCGCGTTTCAAGCCAATTGGTTTTCCTGTTTTCCCAACTGCTTCTAATAGACGAAAGTTTTGCATATTTCTGGCACCGATCTGAATGATATCTGTGTATTCGCAAACGACATCGATATGGGCTTCATCCATGACTTCAGTAATAACTTTTAAGCCGTAATGATCCGCTGCTTTACGCATCATTTTCAGTCCTTCTTCTCCTAATCCTTGGAAAGCGTATGGTGACGTTCTAGGTTTGTAGGCTCCTCCACGTAGGACCGTTGCCCCACCAGCTTTCGCCATACGAGCAGTTTCCATGATTTGTTCTTCGCCTTCTACCGAACAAGGACCAGCCATCGTCACAAAACTACCATCACCGATTTTCAAACCATCCACATCAACGACTGTATCTTGCGGATGAAATTCTCGAGAAGTCAGTTTGTACGTATTAGAGATTTTTACTGCACGCTCCACCATGTCGTATCTTTCAAATGGTACACCTTGGATAATTTTTGGATCACCGATCAATCCTAAAACAAGACGATCTTTGCCATGGTTGATCTGGACGTCCAAGCCCTCTTCCTTGATACGTGAAAGTACTGGTTCTAGTTGGTTTACTTCAATTCCTGGTTTAATAATTAAAATCATAAGATAACATCCTTTTTTATTTTTATTTTTTTATCACTGTTTGAACACTTGATCGACAATGGAAAATCGTTCGTTGTTTACTTAAAATAACTCGTTGGAAAATGAACTGATGTGGTTCTCCTTTCGTTAGGTATAAAAAAAGCCCGCCGTAGACAAATCTACAGTGGGCCTTCACCAATTCTAACAAAAAAGCCACTATAGATTTTCATCTATGTGGCGGACAAGTCATCTCAAACATCCTTAGCCATCATAGATACAAACGTTGTGTTTGCACCCATGAATGTCATGAATACAAACCTATCTAAAATAGCTAAAGTAATACGTATTCAGTTGTGAATTCAATGTGATTTTCATAAGAAATCGCTCCAAACTGATTTAAGATTGGTTTAAGTATAGATTTCTTTCTGAAATAAGTCAACTACTTTTTCAAATCTTTTTCTCTTTATGCCAATGATCCTTTAGAAGACCGATGTTTTTTTAAAGTTCCTGTTGATTTTTTCGTTGACAAAAAATACGAACATGTGTTCTAATCATGTAGAAGAGGTGACTGTTATGTTTAAAAATCAAAATCCTGTATTTGACTATCATAAAGAACCTTCTAGAGATATTTTATGTATTGATTGTAAGTCGTTCTATGCTTCTGTTGAATGTGTCTCACTTGGATTAGACCCTTTAACAACCAAACTAGTTGTTATGTCGTATCCCGGAAATTCATGGGAAGAACGTGGTAGCGGGTTGATCCTTGCCTCTAGTCCAGCTGCAAAAAAAGCCTACGGGATCACGAATATCAGTCGTGCGCGTGATTTGCCCTTTCCTTATCCCAGTGATTTATATATTGCCCCACCACGAATGGCTTATTATATGGAGAAGAACAAAGAAATCAATGCGATTTATAAAACCTATGCAGACGAAAGTAACCATCATGTCTATTCGGTCGACGAAAGTTTTTTGGATATCACAAATAGTTTGAATTTGTTCGATGCTCCTGATGCCCGGGCACTTGCAAAAAAGATTCGTCAAGACGTTTATGATCAAACAGGGATCTATACCACGATCGGTATCGGTGATAATCCACTATTGGCAAAATTAGCTCTGGATAATGAAGCCAAGGATACCCGAGACATGATCGCCGAATGGCGTTATGAAGACGTCCCTGAAAAACTTTGGCGGATTCCTCAGCTGACAGATTTTTGGGGGATCGGTCGAAAAACAGCGATTCGTTTAAATAAAATGAACATCCATAGCATCTATGAGCTTGCACATGCGGATTACTATCGTTTAAAAAGTGCAATGGGGGTAATTGGTACACAACTTTATGCTCATGCCTGGGGAATCGATCGAAGCTTTCTTGGTGAAGTCTACACCCCTAAATCAAAAAGCATCGGAAATAGTCAAATCCTCAATAAGGACTATACCCGCCGAGAAGAGATTGAAATCGTGATCAAGGAAATGGCGGATCAAGTTGGCACACGCTTACGTCGAGAAGAAGCAAAAGCACAAGTAGTTAGTCTATGGGTCGGTTTTTCTTTAGGCTACACAGATGTTTCAGGAAAAACCGGGTTTCACCAACAGATGAAAATCGAGCCGACCAACGCCAGTCATGTCTTAGCAGAAGCACTATTGATGATTTTTGATCGACATTATCAACGGCAAGATATCCGAAGTATCGGCGTCAATTGTTCTCGTTTAGTTTATGCGACTGGCTTGCAATTGAATCTATTCGATGATCCTAAAGAGCAAGTCAATGCGGCAAAGATTGACTTTGTCGTGGATAAGATTCGACAAAAATATGGATTCAAAGCAATCGTCCATGCACATAGTTTACTGGAAGGTGGTCGAGCAATCGCCCGCAGTTCGCTTGTAGGCGGTCATGCTGGCGGAATGGCTGGTATTGAAGGTGAAGGACATGCGACGCACGAAAAAAGAATTTCTCGATTACAATGAATACCGCGATCGCCCCTTTGGCTTGAAATGGGGAACCGCTTTTGCCATGGATGAATTAGTTAAAGGGATCGATGAAAACGCTGAAGACGCCCTAAAAGACCTCCCTCCCCAATCACAAATGACGCGAGAGGAAATCGACCAAGTCCTGTTACAGTCCTTTCTCTATCAGCAAAAAGTAACGATTCAATTAAATACAAAGGATGAATTTGGCAGGTATTTAGAAAATATTGAAGGCGTCTTTTTTGGAGAAAGTGATGAAGATGAGGTGACGATCGATGACACTCAAATCCCTTGGCAAGATATTCGCCATATCGAATTAAAGCAAGAAGAAAAATGGTCGCATCTCTCTACTTTTGCTACCATGGGAAAAATCAGCAATCGTATGCCTCAATCGCACAAACAAGAAGAGATTCAGTTGATCAAAGATGAATTTTACCAAGAATTCCCAACCGACAATGACTAAACGACTAAATAAAAAAGGAAGCGTTCGTTATGAAAACGATCTATACCCATTTTGAAACAGTGATCATCACCGCTTATATCGCCAAGCAAGAAATTGCTCTTCTGACAAAAAGCGGCAAACATTACCAAGGAAAAATCCAGTCCATGATGACAGAAGAAGGTTTTTATATAAACGACCAGTTTATTTATTGGACAGAACTTGCTACGATCGATTTAAAAGAAGAATACTTTCACTTTTGGCGACACGTCATGACAAAAACAAGCAGATAGGTCCTTTTTTGTCTTATTTGATTTTAGAGGTAACTCGAAACTAGATTTCGCATAATAAAAAGACTTGCCATTAGCTATCTAGTAACGCTTAAAACAAAATAAACGAGAAAATCCAAAACTTAAAAACAGTTTTTAGATTTTCTCGTTTATTTTTTGGAGTTGTCTATTTCCGTCACATTTCATTTAAAATAATTCACTGTGGGAACCTAGCCTAGCAAGTATTAGTAGTAATTGATCAGTATCAATCTTATATACTAATAGCCAATCTGGGCTGATATGACATTCTCTAAATCCCGCATAATTGCCGGTCAAATGATGATCACGATACACTTTGGGCAATTTATGTTGGCTTTGCAAAAGAGATAGCACCTTTTTTAATTTGGCTAAATCTTTCCCTTGCTTTTTCGCTTTTTTATAGTCTCGCTTGAATTGTGAGGTATAAAAAATATCAAGCATCCAAATCCTCCAGCAACTCATCAACAGAGCTGAATCCTCCATGAATATTCCCATCTTTTGCATCTTTTAGCGCTTGCAAAGTGGCCGGATTTCCTTTTTCAATTTTAAAAGGAATTGCCTGTTTATTGACAGACTGTTTCAAAAAAACTGTAATTGCGGTTGTCATATTCATACCTAACTCATCAAATAATTGCTCAGCATCCTTTTTCAGCTCCTCATCAATTGATATATGGATTGGTTTCTTTTTTGTCGTTTCCATGTTATCACCCCTATTATTTTTCAATTTTATTTTAACATAAAGACAACATAAAATCACCATAACAACAACATAAACACATATCGAACACCTAGTTCTTCCTTATTTTTCTGATCAACGCTCGTTCTAATCGTGGTCGATTATAGCGTTGAATCATAATAAACGGAACATTGACAAGAAGCGCATAAAAAACCATGACCCACCCCGCCCATCTTGGATTCCACAAAAAAAACAGGAACGCTGGCGGGATCAATAGCCAATGTGTCAGCTCTGCTCTTTGCGTTTCGATGATGAATTTCTTCAGTGCAGCAGAATCAGTCTTGCCAAGCCTTGATTTATCGAATCCTCTCTTAGCAATCACCGTACCATCTGGTAGCTTATCTTTCCATTTTTTGATTCGGAAATTTTTTTCCCAAAAACTCCCTCGCTTTTCAAAAGAAAAGGAACGAAACCAACGATGCTTTCTTTCAAAAAACGAGTCAGCGATTTGGCGGACACCGTAGGATATTCCTAAATGGAATATAAACCAGACAAGAATGTCGAGCATGACTAATACTCCAGTGGTCAAATGGATCAGCGGCATAAAACCCTCCTAAAATTTGATTTTTCTTCCTTTCCAAGTCACTGATTTCAACAGATACGTTTGGATCAACGACCATAAAAACAAGAAAAGGAAAAAGAGAAAAAAGATCGGGAAAAACAACAAGAAAGCAAGGGTGAAATTCCCAACACGTTTGGCAAAGATGATGCATTGGCATACATACAGACAGTAGATGACTAGCGCAAACTGCCATTGATCCGTACGAAAAGCCAATACAGAGCCAACTCCACCAGCTATCCATAATATGGTCCCGAACAAAATAAAGGGATTGGTGGCTCTTGAAGCTGTTGCAAAATCCTTTGTCCACCCTTGGATCAATTGCTTGAACCCTTCTGGATACATGCGAAAAGCAATCAACTCTTTTCCGCCGTATAAATGGATGGGAAGATCTTTCTTTAGGAAGCGCTTAGCTAAAGCCATGTCATCTAAGATCCCACTAGGCATATCATTATGCCCATCCACCTGAAAATAATCTATTTTTGAACACAAGATACACGGACCGAATGCCCCCGCTGCTTTTACTTTTTCCCCAAACACAGAAAAAGTATTCAATCCTACTAGAATGATCACATTAAAAATAAAAGAAAACTGTTCATAAAAGCGAAAGGTCTGATGAAAAGGTTGTAGCGACATTAGTCCACGCTTTCCTCTTTTTTCGTATTCAGCCAATAATCTTTCCAAGCTATTCTCGGTTTGGAAAAACGTGTCCGCATCTAAAAATAAGAAAGTCTCACTTTTAGCATGCGTTGCACCTAACCAACAGGCAGCCGCCTTTCCATGCTGTTCACGATCATTTGAAAAAACTACTGTACCTAAGCGCTTGGCGATTTCAGCTGTACCATCAGTGGAAGCATCATCTACTACGATGATCTCTTGTGGTTGGATCGTCTGCTTCTGGATTGATCGAAGCAATTTTGGAATCGTGTTAACCTCATTACGTACAGGAATAATGATTGAAACACTTGTTGCAAGTCGAGTCGTTGGTGCTGTTTTCGCGAGAAACGGCAATCGATAAAAGATACACCACCCTGCAAGCCAAGCGACGAAAAGGACGATCATGATCAGTAACAAAATACCTCTTCCTTCCTATCTATTCGCTTCTCTTTGCACGATCTTATCACTTACTTGTTGCCCACTCAAAGTAACCATTGGCATACCAGCTCCAGGATTGACCGTTCCACCGACAAAGTATAAATTGTCATAGCGCTCACTATGTTTTCCATGTTTGAACCCATGATTTTTTTTACGATCTGAGACAGTACCGTAGATTGCTCCCCGATGTGATAAATAATTTTTTTGGATATCTTCTGGGGTCCAACGATTTTCATAGACAATATGTTTTCTCAAATCCGTTAGCCCCATCGTTTCCAATTTGATCAAAATACGTTCACGAAAAGCATCATATTCTGCTTCTGTAAATGGTTGATCTTGTAAATAAGGGATATGGGGTAAAATCTTGATATTCTCATGTCCTTCAATCGTTTGGGAAGGATCAGTCTTATTCACATTGACCAAATAGATCGTTGGGTCTTCTGGCAACTGGTGCTGATGGAAGTTTTGATCAAAATTTTCTTTCTCCGCATTTGAAAAGAAAAAATTATGATGTGCTAATTGCGGATATTCTTTATTCACACCTAAATGCAAGACAAACCCTGAACTTGCTGGTTCAAATTTCTTTTCTAACTTCTCAGTAAACGCTGGTTTTTCATCTAATAACTGTTCATAAGCCGGGATGACTTCCATATTCGAAACAAAATAGTCTGCTTCGATCACCGTGCCATCTGCCAATCGCGCAGAACGGATCTGATCATTCTCTATATTTAATTTTTCAACATAAACGCCGGTATGGAACGTCACACCGATCTCTTTCCCAAGTTTCACGATCCCTTCCGCAATCTTGTGCATC
>Ga0256408_1001711_pt1 | contig 11662 bp, 9 predicted proteins | sample PhyAR1_FD_185998 | JGI IMG/M metagenome (GOLD analysis project Ga0256408, IMG submission 185998) | Leaf surface microbial communities from alfalfa plants in UC Gill Tract Community Farm, Albany, California, United States - DLSL A.R1 | ecosystem: Host-associated > Plants > Phyllosphere >...
CTCTCCGGCCTTTTCACTCGTTGTGGATGCGTTGCGTATTAACCGGAAAATGTAACGCTGAATTATCGGGCCAATATTTCAGGAACGGACGTGAACGTCCGCTTCTGGCACACAGCAGACATTCTGCCCTTCCAGCCGCATTGAAACGCATCCCGGCATAGGTATCCACAAGGCGATGAGTGCGCAGCACTGCCTATTCCGGCTGTTTAATAACAACTTCCGGCGGCTCACGCATGATGAACGTACAGCGGGTGGTTTCCAGCATACAGGTATTGATTACAGATCAAACCGTCCTTCATCGCAGACACCAACCCCATCCTCGACCATAAAATCCAAATAGCTTTTTCGAGGTGCGTGAATGACCCCCACGCCAGGTGAACCCGTTCCGAAGGCTTTAAAAGAAAGCCTGACGATAGACCCTTTCCTGCCCCGCCTTCCTGTATTTGTCACCGAGGCCGATCGGTTGGGGCGCTATTGCCAGGTAATGTTCCAGCGGGCGATCAGCGGATCACTCACGCCGCCCTCTCCTACAGAAGAGAGAAAAAACATTAAAAACGGCAACCAGGTTGACGTTTTGCTTTTATTACCGCTGTGCGTTCAGATCCGCAATATCCTTTGGTGTCGTCCGGCAGCACCCGCCGATCAGCTTCGCCCCTGCCCCCAGCCACTGCGGCAGATAGCCCGCCAGCGTTTCACAGGCTTCGCCGTGATGGTGCCAGGTTTTGCTGACCGCATCGTAGTGTTCACCCGAGTTCGGATAGACCACCAGCGGCAGCGTGGTAAGGCTTTGCAGATGTTGCAGCGCGGCGGTGGTGTTCTCCAGGGCGATACAGTTAATGCCCAGGGCAATCACCTGCGGGTAATGTGCCAGCGCAGCGACCACGTCGCGCAGCGGGGTGCCGTCGCTCAGATGCTCGCTGTCGCGCAGGGTGAACGAGAACCACGCCCGGGCGCGCGGGTAAGCTGTCAGTAGATCGGCCAGGGCCTTAATTTCAGCAAACGACGGCAGGGTTTCGCAGGCCAGCAGGTCAGCCCCGGCATCCAGCAGCGCTTCCACCCGCGGGCGGTGAAACGCGGCAAACACCTCGGCGCTACGCGTATAGTCGCCCCGGTACTCCGATCCGTCGGCCAGATAGGCACCATACGGCCCGACCGAGCCCGCCACCAGCAGCGTACCCGCCTGCGGATTTTCTGCCAGATACGCCTCGCGCGCCTTACGCGCCAGTTCAACACTTTTACCAATCAGCGCCCGGGACTGCGCCTCATCCAGCCCGCGGGCGGCAAACCCGTCCGGCGTGGCCTGGTAGCTGGCGGTGATCGCCACCTGCGCCCCGGCGCGGAAGTAATCGAGGTGGACGTCGCGGATCAACTCCGGGTTTTCCATTAACACTTTGGCCGACCACAGGCTGTCGGCCAGGTTACAACCGCGCGCTTCCAGTTCCGTTGCCATCGCCCCGTCCAGCACCACAAACGGCTGGGTTTCCAGGAGGGCGGTAAGCGGATTATTCTGCGACATGTTCAGGCTCCTGCGTTTTCAGATGTTGAGTAAGGTAGTACGCGCCATAGCACAGCGCCACAAACGGCAGCCCACAGTAAAGGGCAATACGCTGGCTCGGGTCAAACGCCAGGCCGACGCAGGCCACCAGGCACAGGATAAAGCCCAGCACCGGCACCAGCGGATACCAGGGGGCGCGGTAGTGCAGATCGCCGAGCGGTTTCCCGGCCTGCAGATGACGACGACGGAAGACAAAGTGTGAGGCGCAGATGCTGATCCACACTGCCACCACCGCAAAGCCCGAAATGGCCGACAGCGCAACAAACACCGTGTCCGGGGCGACCACGCTGGAGAAGAGCGCCAGCACGCCGCCGAGCATCGACACCGACAGCGCCGTCAGCGGCACGCCGTTTTTGTTCACCCGGGCAAAGCAGCGCGGCAGGGTTTTCTCGTTCGACAGCGACCACAGCATCCGCCCCGAGGCATACAGCCCTGAGTTTGCCGCCGAGAGGATCGCCGTCAGGATGACAAAGTTAACGATATCCGCCGCATACGGAATGCCGACCTTCTCAAACACCAGCACGAACGGGCTTTTTTCCACCCCGGCCTGCTGCATGGGGATCAGCGCCGCCAGCACGAATACGGTGCCGATAAAGAAGATGATCAGGCGGGCAATGGTGGTGCGGATCGCCACCGGAATGACCTTGTGCGGGTTTTCGGTTTCCCCGGCGGCGATACCGATAAGCTCGGTGCCTGAGAAGGCAAAGTTAACCGCCACCATCGTCATCAGGATCGGCAGACCGCCGTGCGGGAACCAGCCTTCGGCGGTGATGTTCGCCAGCCCGGGCGCTGCGGAACCGTCCTGCATCGGGATAAAACCAAAGATTGCCGCCCCGCCGAGGAGGATAAAGGCGATGATGGTAATGACCTTCACCAGCGAGAACCAGAACTCCCCTTCGGCAAAGAAGCGGGTCGAAATGACGTTGAGGGCGAAAATGACCGCGCAGAAGACCACGCACCACACCCAGACGGGCACCTGCGGGAACCAGTACTGCATGCAGAATCCGGCGGCGGTAAAGCTCGATCCCAGCGCCACCGTCCAGGTGAGCCAGTAGAGCCACGCCACGGTGTAACCGGTCGCCGGGCCGAGATAGCGCGCGGCATAGACGTGAAAAGCGCCGGTCTCCGGCATCGCTACCGAGAGCTCGCCCAGGCACTGCATCACCAGCCAGACCACCAGCGCGCCGATCAGATAGGCCAGCAGCGTTCCCGCTGCGCCCGTGGTCGAAATAATGTAACCCGTATTAAAAAACAGCCCGGTGCCTATCACGCCGCCGAGGGAGAGCATGATCAGGTGGCGGGTCTTCATGGTGCGCTGTAGCTGCCCGTTTTGTTGTGTTTGCATATCACCTTCTATACGTATGGACATCTAAACATCCAAAAGAAGGTGTGTTTATACCGCGATTGTTAACAAATTGCTAGCCATGCACCAGACGAAGACGTGCGCGACGGGCGCTCAGCCGGGGTCGAACCGTGTAAATGACGTAAAGATAGGGTCGCCATGCCATAAGACACCTCCTGCAAGTCGATACTTACAGCATGTGCCGTACAGGCTGGTTCGTCGGTCAGGCGAAAGTAGGATCTGTTTTTTATCCGCTAAACTGCCGGGCGTTACGGCCTGCTGCCGGATGGCGGCGTTGTCATACCCGGCGTGCGTAGGGCTGCTTCCCCAGGCCGGCGCGAGCGCATCGTCGCCGGGCAATCGTCCCCTACGAAAGCATGAGAATGTTAATTCATGCAAAACACTCTATAGTCGTAGTGTTTCATTAATAAAGGATGAGCTAATGCGATTTAACGGACTGACCAAAGGGTTTTTCATTCTCATACTCCTGATTGTCACCTGGGCGTTTTTTGATGTGCTGTCGCCCTACTTCTCGGCGATCCTGTGGGCCGCGATCCTGGCGGTGATTTTCTACCCGGTCAAAAACACACTGCGTATTCGGATGGGCGATCGTAACGGGCTGGCGTCGCTGTTGAGCGTACTGCTTATCTGCCTGATCGTCTTTATTCCCCTGATGGTGATCTTTTCCTCCCTGGCCTTTGAACTCAATATTGTTTACACGCGCCTGCAGCAGAACGACACCCAGTTTTCCGGGGTGTTCGCGAGTCTGTTCTCGCATCTGCCTGACTGGGTGCGCGCGCTGATGATCGAGCACGACCTGGATACCGCCACGCAGATCCAGCAGAAGCTCTCTGAGGCGGCGTTAAGAGGCGGGCAATACCTTGCCGGCAGCGCGTTCCTGATTGGTAAAGGGACCTTTGGCTTCGCCATCAGCTTCGGCGTCATGGTCTATCTGCTGTTTTTCCTGCTGAAAGATGGCCCCTGGCTGATGCGCCAGATCCTCGACAGCCTGCCGCTGTCGAATTTCGCCAAACAGCATCTGTTTGCCAAATTTGCCGGCGTCGCCAGAGCGACGGTAAAAGGTACCGCCGTCGTGGCGTTAGTGCAGGGTTTGCTGGGCGGCATCGCCTTCTGGGTCGTCGGAATTAACGGCAGCATTTTGTGGGGCGCGCTGATCGCGTTTCTGTCACTGATCCCGGCGGTCGGCTCGGCCATTGTCTGGGTCCCGGCGGCCATTTACCTCTTCGCCACCCACCAGCTATGGCAGGGCCTGTTTATTGTCGGGTTCTTTGTGCTGGTGGTAGGGCTGGTGGATAACCTGCTGCGTCCGCTGCTGGTGGGGAAAGACACCAAAATGCCCGATTACCTGATTCTGATCACCACCCTCGGCGGGATGGAGATTTACGGCATCAACGGCTTTGTCATTGGCCCGCTCATCGCCGCGCTGTTTATTGCCTCCTGGAATCTGCTCTCGGGTCGCGATCATGCCGGTAATGCCGAAGAGATTGACGATGCGATTATCGAAGAGGGGAAAAATTCTCGAGACTTATGAATAACAAGCATTATCATCCTACAGACGCTATCGCGACCTAAAAGGAATACGCCGTGCGTATCGCGACTATCACTAACTGGGCATACGGCGCCACCGTGTGCCTGACCCTCGCTTCCGGCGTGGCCATGTTGATGGCCTCCAACGCCGAAAAGGTTGAGCGGCAGGCCGTTGAACAGCGCTATGTATTCGATCAGCTCACCGAAGAGGTGGAGGCCGACGCCTGGGCGCTCTCCGACCTTGCGCGGCTGTACGTCATCAAACAGGATCCTGCGGTAGCCGACCAGTACCGTCAGAAAGCACAAGCGATGGTCGGGATTGAGCATCGCCTGCAAAAGTTGCGGGACGCGGGTGCCAGTGATGATGAGCTGGCGCTGCTGCACGAAGGGTTAACCGTGGCCGATGCCCTGCAGGATGAACAGCAGAGCGCCATCGCGAGTGTGAAAGGCGGGCAGCAATCTCAGGCCATCGGGCTGATTTATGGCGAGCGTTATGAGAGCGAGCTGGAGCAGGTTCAGAATCAGCTCGACCATTTTCGTCAGATGCTCGACAGACGTACCGACGCGGCCATTGACGATGCCACGGTAAAATCGCGCGGGCTGCGGACGCTCTCTGAAGTGATGGTCGGCCTGACCGCGCTGATGTTTTTGTTTGTTCTCGGTTTTATTCTCAAACGCCGGGTGCTGCGCCCGGTGGTGCGTCTGAGCGATGTGGTCAACCGGCTGGCCTCGCAGGATTATGCGGTGGAAGCACCAGACTACCGCCAGATCGATGAGATTGGCGACATGGCGCAGGCGATCCGTATCTTTCGCGAAAACGGTCTGGTGCGGCAACGGCTGGAACAGGAGCGCGATGCCGACTGGGCGATCCGGGAACTGCTGGCGCGAATGACCCAGCGGCTACAGGGCTGCGAGTCCGTCGAGGATGTCCTGAACGTGGCCCGGCTGTTCGCGCCCGGCATTGCCCCGGGCGTCCCCGGACGGCTCTGGCTGCTGGAGCGGGAGCCGTGGCAGATGCACTGTGCCGCCGAATGGCTCGACCCGCAAGGCGAAGCCGAACCCTTCCACCCCGACCAGTGCTGGGCGGTACGCCGCGGGCAAAGCCATCCGCCGGTGACCGGCGAGCCGGACATCACCTGCTATCACCTGCCAGACGCTTGCGCCGACCATTCGCTCTGCGTACCGCTGATTGCCCAGGGCGAGACCATCGGCCTGCTCTCATTCCAGAATGTCACCCGGGAACGGGCACCGTCCCGCGCCTATCTGGAACTGATGGCCGAAGCCCTTGGCCTGGCGCTGGCTAACCAGCGCCTGCGCGATGCCCTGCTGGAGAAAGCGTTATTCGATCCGCTGACCAATCTGCGCAACCGGCATCATCTGGATGACGCCCTGCGCACGCAGCTTGGCCAGGCGCAGCACACCGGTCAGCCGGTCAGTTGCCTGATGATCGATATCGACCACTTCAAAGCCATTAATGACAAGTTTGGTCATGATGCGGGCGATCTGGTGATTAAAAGCGTGGCGACGGTGGTGCAGCGTGCGGTAGGCGACAAGGGAATGCCGTTCCGCTATGGCGGGGAAGAGTTCCTGATCCTGCTACCGGGCGCAGATGACGCGGCGGCGTTTGCCTGCGCCTCCGAAATCCAGACCAACGTGCGCAGCCTGGCGCTGCGGTATGAGTTAACGGAGATTGGCACGGTGGATGTTTCCATCGGCATTGCCAGCTACCCGCAGCACGCCCAAAGCGACAACCTGCTGCGCGCCGCGGATGTGGCGCTGTACCGGGCGAAGGAGCTGGGGCGCTCAAGGATTGTCAGTTTCGGGATGCTTGAGGCGGAGTGAGGGGCTATCATTGCCCCCTCTTCTTCCCTGATGCCGTTGCCGCCTTATGAATCTCAATTACTTCTGTTACGTTCTTCTGGCCTTTACCGCTGCGGGCAGCGCCCTGCTGCCGCACCCTTTGGCGATGTGGTTTGTGCTCGTCAGCGCACTGACGCTGGTTATCTATGGCGCTGACAAGCTGGCGGCACGCAAGGCCTGGCGGCGGGTCCCTGAGGCGACACTGCTGATCTTTGGGGTGGTGGGTGGATGGCCGGGAGCGATCCTCGGCCAGCAGCTCTTTCGGCATAAAACCCAGAAACAGCCGTTTAAGACCTACTTTATGATCACGGTGATACTTAACGTCGTGCTGCTGCTGGCGGCCTGGCGATTTTGGCCCCTGATTGACAGCCACTTATGATGGCAAGCGTGGCCAGGCCCACAGTAGAGTAATCCCTTACTCTGGCCCTCTCCCTCAAGGAAGAGGGCAGGATGTCGTTACACCTCCAGCCCGGCGCGGAACTGGCCCCATTTCAGCACCGAATTCACCCCCATCGACAGAAACGGCTCCGGCGGAGTTCGGTTCGGGCCTGGCGATGCCACCAGAAAATCGATCAGCTCGTTGCGCTCTCCGGCGATCATATCCGCCAGCAGTTTGCCGGTGGCGGTGCCGCGGGTAATTCCCAGACCATTACAGCACAGCGCGCCATAGACGTTCGGTGCCAGCTGACCAAAGAAGCCCTCGTGGTTGTCCGACAGGCAGATAGCCCCGCTCCAGGAATATTCGAAATCGACCTTACTCAGCATCGGGAAGCGACGCTCGAACGATTTACGGTGGGTTTCAATATTGTGCTTCAGCTGTTTTTCCCGTGGGCGGCCATCGGGGTGGAAGCTAAAGCTGTTACGCATCAGGATGCGGTTATCGACCGTGCGGCGCACGGTGCTGCCAAACGGGTGCGCCGGAATAACGCCCCATACCGGCTTGCCGCCGAGCTGCGCCTGCTCTTCAGCAGTCAGAGGGCGAGTCAGGCTGCCATAGAGGAAGGTTGGCAGCAGGCGCCCGCGCAGAAAACCAAAATGGGCGGCAAAGGCGTTATTCGCCAGAATCAGCGTGTCGGCGGTAATGGTGCCCTGAGCATGCACCAGCGTCACTTTGTCGCCATAGTCGATGGAGGTGATGGGGGTATTTTCATACAGCGTCACGTTAGACGGCAGGTTGTCCGCCAGGCCTTTCACCAGCGCCGACGGCTGGAGCAGAATGGTGCCCGGAATGTAGAGCGCCTGCTGGTAGTAAGAGGTGCCGATATGGTCCGGCAGATCCTTTCCGGGAATCATCTCTGCGTGGCGGCCAATTTTCTCCAGCCCGCTGCGGTAGGCCTCAAGAATCGCGACCCCCTTCTCCCCCACCGCGGCCTGGTATTTGCCGGATTCGGTCATCTGGCACTCGATACCATGCTCTTTCACGATCCCGCGCAGGTAGTTCTGCCCGAGGGTGTTGAGTTTGAGGATCAAATTGGCGGTGGTGACGTCACCGATATAGTCCTTGGCCCCGATATCGTGCGGCACATCAATGGCAAAACCGGCGTTGCGCCCGGAGGATCCGAAACCCACGTCCTGCGCTTCAATCAGCACCACTTCATCATTCGGAAAATTTAGCGCCAGCTGACGGGCCGCCGCCAGCCCGGTTAACCCGGCACCGACGATCGCCCAGCGGGCATGTTTTTGCCCCACGTGGGCAGGACGCGGGGTACGCGGTTGACTGGTGTGATACCAACCCGGCAGGGCGTCGTCAGCAGGCAGAGAAGTGATCTTTTGCACGTTGGTTACTCCGGTAGCTCTGATTATGTTCTCGTCACGTCACCGCAGGATCCGGCAACTGATATGGGATCAATGTTAGCCATCATGAGTAAATGAATATGTGATGTATATCGCATGTATACATGAAGTATAAAAATAGTTAACGGAATGATAAAAAAGGCGTGCGAAGCCCGGCGCAGCGGGGCGTCTCAGAAGAAAACAGCATGGGAGAAGAGGGCCTGTCAGCGGTCGCCAGCAGGCCTTATGGCAAGAAGATTAGCGGTTATCGCCCTCCTGGAAAGGCGCAAAATTGTCAGCTTTTAGCCCCTGCGGAGCGATGAAAATTTCCATATTTTCCCGCGACAGCTCCCAGTGCTCAAAGACCAGATCGACGACCGCCTGCTCATCACGTGCCTCAATGGCCACGATAAACGCATCGTGATGATCCGCGGCCAGCTGTAAGCGGCGCTCCATATCCTCGTTTTGCGGCCGGAAGAAGGTGTGTCCGATACGACAATGGTCGATCAGCAAACGCCCCAGGCTCGGCTGCAAGTAGGGATTAGCCGCCATCTCGCCCATGATCTCGTGAAAACGGTTGTTCTCCAGCGCCAGCGCCTCGGCATCGCGGGTTTGCACCGCTTTGCGAAAGCGCTTTTGCGTCTCTTTCAGCGCTTTTAACTGCGCTGGCTTGTAATGCTGTACGGCAAGGCGCCCGGTGGCGGCGTAAATCATCGGTGCCACCAGGAAGAAATTGCGCAGCGTCGAGTGACTCATCGGGATCACCCGCACGCCGCGTTTTTCCACAATTTCGAGATACCCTTCTCCTGCCAGGCGCTGGAAGATTTCGCGCACCGGCGTACGGGACAGGCCGTACTGCGCGGTCAGCGCGGCTTCATCCAGCAGCTCGTCTGGATCCAGCTCCATGGTCAGAATATGTCGCTTGAGATCCTCGTACAGCGCGACCTTTCCCGTTCTCATTGACGCCTCCTGAAAATCGACCGGTGATGCTTAACTATGATGTTGCTTAACCTACAGATAAAGATGTGCAACAGCAAAATTATCAGCCACGGCAATCATGTTCTGCGCATTTCACTGGCAGTCAGATAGATCAGCCTCAGGGCAGGCTCTGGATCCCGATCCGGTGGATGGCGCAGGATCTCCCCACGCAGCCAGTCTATTTCACTGCCGGCAACGTGGCGAAACGTCCTCAACCGCCCGGCATTTTTTAGCCATTTCATAATAAAGGCATTTTTCTGCCGGTTAGAGCAAATGCGTCCCTGCTTTCTCGACAGGCCAACCGCCACCAGAAGACAGAAATAGAAATGAATTCTCTCTTCCAGACCGTTAAACACGGCTTCAGGCGTCGTCTTCAGAGAGATCAATCCAGAGGGTCTTCAGTTCGGTGTACTGGTCGAGGGCGAAGACAGATTTATCGCGCCCGCCAAACCCCGACTGCTTGTAGCCGCCAAACGGCGTGGTGGCGTCGCCTTCCCCGAAGCAGTTCACCGTTACCGTACCCGCACGAATGGCGCGCGATACCCGAATGGCCCGGTTCAGCTTGCCGGTGTAGACCGACGCGGCCAGACCGTACTGTGTATCGTTCGCCAGGGCGACAGCCTCGGCTTCGGTGTTGAAGGTGGTCACGCACAGCACCGGGCCGAAGATCTCCTCCTGGAACAGTGCGCTCTCGGGCGTCACGCCGTCGATAATGGTTGGCTGAACATAGGCACCCTGCTCGGTATCGCCCCCCTGTACAATCCGCAGCCCTTCCTGGCGAGCCGTATCGAGATAACCGCTCACCTTGCTGAAATGTTCCGTCGAGACCATCGCGCCGAGCCGGTTGCGCGGATCGAGAGGATTGCCCATCGGCCAGTCACCGATCTGTTTTGCCATTTCGGCCAGCAGCGCCGCTTTGACACTTTCCTGCACCAGCAGGCGCGAGGTGGCAGAGCAGTTCTCGCCCATGTTCCAGAATGCGCCGTTAAGCACATGTCCGGCCACGGTCGCCAGATCTCCCACATCATCGAAGACGACGGCCGGGTTTTTACCGCCGCACTCCAGCACCACCTTCTTGAGGTTGGATTCGGCTGCATAGTGCAGGAAGCGTCGTCCGGTGGCCGTGGAGCCGGTAAAGCTCACCATGTCGATATCCGGGTGCAGACCAATCGGCTCCCCGACCTCTTTGCCGGTGCCGGTGACGATATTCAGCACGCCCGCCGGGATGCCCGCCTCAAAGGCCAGGTCGGCGACCCGCAGCGCGGTGAGCGAGGTTTGCTCTGCCGGTTTCACGATGACCGAGCAGCCAGCCGCCAGTGCCGGGCCGATCTTCCAGGCCAGCATCAGCAGCGGGAAGTTCCAGGGCAGAACGCACCCCACCACGCCAATCGGCTCGCGCACGACCAGCGCCATTGCGCCGTTACCGACCGGGGCGGTGTGGTCATACAGTTTATCGATGGCTTCTGCGTGCCACTTCAGGACGTGAATGGTTTCCGGCACGTCCACCGCCAGGCATTCGCTTACCGGTTTCCCGCTGTCGAGGCTTTCCAGCACCGCCAGTTGGTCGATCTCCTGCTCCATCAGCGCCGCCAGTTTCAGCAGCACCGCTTTGCGTTCGCCCGGTGCCCGCTTGCTCCAGCTCCCGGCCTCGAACGCACTGCGCGCCCCCTCCACCGCGGCATTGACATCGGTGATGTCGCAGGCGGCGATGTGGCCAAGGGTCTCCCCGGTGGCCGGGTTGGTGGTGGGCAGGGTTTTCCCGGATTGCGCGGCGACGAAGCGCCCGTTGATAAAGGCCTTGCTCGCCAGGGAGAGCTCCCGGGCGATGGCCGTTACGTCGTCCAGCGTGTGCAGCTGACTCATATCGCCTCCTTACAGCGCCGCAGCGACGTTGCGTTTTACATCAGTGATCACCGCTTTCAGCTGCGCTTTCTCTTCTTCATTGAGATCCTGCAACGGCGCGCGCACCGTGCCGGAGGTCAGGCCGTTCAGCTCGCAGCCGTAGCGGATAGATTGCACAAACTTGCCACCGTCGAGGAAGTTCATCAGCGGCATCATGGCGGCCATGATTTTGCGGCCTTTGGCGAAATCTTTTTCCACCACGCAGGCTTCATACAGCGCCACGTGTTCGCGTGGAATGAAGTTAGAACCGGCACAGACCCAGCTTTGCGCGCCCCAGGCGAAGAACTCCAGCGCCTGATCGTCCCAGCCGCAGGAAAGCGCGATGTTCGGGAACTTGCAGGCCAGCAGGTGCAGGTTGTTGAAATCCCCGGAACTCTCTTTAATGGCGACCACGTTTGGTGAGCGGCTTACTTCGCGGAAGTAGGTCTCGCCCATGGTGATCCCCATGCGGCCCGGGTAGTTGTAGAGCATGATCGGCAGCTGGGCGGCTTTATCCACGGTAAGCGCGTGATGGGCATTTTCCAGCTCGGTCGGCAGGGCATACGGTGGCGAGGTAACCAGGATGGCATCGGCTTTGATCTCACGCGCATGTTTGGCGTAGTCCACCGCGTCTTCGGTGCGGGTGGCCCCCGTGCCGACGATCAGCGGCAGGCGGGTGCCAATCACCTGACGGGCGTGTTCCACCAGCGCTTTACGCTCTTCCT
>Ga0256408_1001712_pt1 | contig 11659 bp, 15 predicted proteins | sample PhyAR1_FD_185998 | JGI IMG/M metagenome (GOLD analysis project Ga0256408, IMG submission 185998) | Leaf surface microbial communities from alfalfa plants in UC Gill Tract Community Farm, Albany, California, United States - DLSL A.R1 | ecosystem: Host-associated > Plants > Phyllosphere >...
TGACGATTCCTCATGACCGTTTATAGTACCGCAGCCTTATCCTTTTAAGATCAGTGGTAGTCAGACAGAAAAAAGCAAACCGGCGTTGACTGTTCGGGGAAGCCCTTATAGTACGTTTTCGTACGGTTGACCCTCAAACCCCGTAAGGGTGAGCTGAGAGCTTTCAATGAAGAGACATAATTTATTGATAAATAATTTAATAGCTATGTAAATTGACCTCTTAACGGCGTTTACTGTTCCGTTGCTCCCCAAACCCCATCTTAGCGGGCATCGAACTGCTCCACATGATACGAAAAGGCAATATCAACACTTGCAAAGTGAGAGATTGTCACCGGCAGAACAATTTCATATGTTAGCTGCCTAAAATATCGGCAACGCAGTGTCTGCGGACTTATTGTCGTTAATGCGACACAACCCATAATTGTACCATGTAGAAACTTAGAATCACTTTCCTTTAGAATACAAGTCATGCATAAATAGAGCCTAGTTTAATGTGACTTAAGGGTTTTCATATGAAATTAAAAACAATAGCTACAGCAGTTTTTTTACTCTCTACAACAGCTGTTTTTTCGGCTCAGGCTGATATATCTAAACCAGCAGGAGAAATAAAAGTCACGAGTCCAAAAAAGAATAATGACTATGAGAAAATGGTGATTGATAAAGTGTGGATCACTACTCAAGCATTAGAACAAAATAAAAAAGAAGTATCATCAACGGATAATCAAGTTGCTAATTTTTTTGGGCTAGCTGAATATTTTTCTGATGGAACATTCAAAATGCTTACCTTGGGTGGGGCGCCTAAGATGCAAGGTGATTGGTCATTTAGTGATGATGGAAAGAGTCGAAAGTTAACCGCTAAGAATGATAAAGGTGAGGTTTTATTTACTAGAGTTGTAGAAAATATCACTGTCACTCCCGACGAGTATACTTACCGTATTTATCCATCAGCAGAGGATAAAACTCAGTACTTTGATATTATCCACAAAATTAAGAAATAAAGGGGGTGCACCGAAAAACCAGATTTTCTGCTCTATCACATTAGTGACATAGCGTTAGCAGAAGGCGCGTTGCCTGTTTTTTATAGCGGCCAACGGATTGTTCTGCACAACAAAATCAGGACACTTTTTTGAAGGAGTTTTCATACTCCACAGGCGATAAATAATTATTTGCTGTGTGTAATCGCGTTAAATTGTAATAACGAAGATAATCTAGTACGTCTTGTTTCATATCCGAGCGATCTGCATGAGGTCTTTTAAATAACCAATCATGTTTTAAGCTGCCAAAAAAACGTTCAACAACTGCATTATCCCAGCAAGCACCTACATCGCCTTGACTTGAGCGCATATCATAACTTTTCAGTAACGCTTGATATTGTCCACTCGTGTATTGGCTCCCACGGTCACTGTGAAACACACAACCTTTTAAGGGCAGCAGGGGTACCGCAGGCGAGCATGCGCTCGACGACCAATTGAGTCCATTCTGGGATGGCGTCACCGTGTTTAGCGAGTAGCTTGCCCCAGCCATCATCAATCAGGAAGAGGAGCTTTGCGGGTCTGGGGATATACATATACGGGATTATATCGAGCTAGGATAACTGAAAAAAGCACCGTTGTAACAGAGTTTTATTTCCCGCCGTAGGCGGGCTATTGTTCTGCGCCGGAACCGCCGAAATTTCCGTCACTGCCAGTGAAAGCTCTCTTCCATCCACGAGCCTGTAACACTGACTGACATCGCGAGAAATTCAGGATGTTACTGGTAAGTTGAGCCAGTCATGCTTTTTTAAGCTTTGAGAAAGCTAACAAAAACAGATTGATATATGTAATTTCTCTTTTTTTGATAAATACTCCTTGCTAACCTTCCTACGAGAAGGTAGCTTAACTCATGCTTAATCACCAGGAGGGATCACCCATGAATCGCATTATCCGTACCACCGTTGCCGCGCTTGCGCTTACCCTGGCCGGCTACGCCGCCGCAGATGAAATTAACCGTCAGGACGCTGCAGATCTGATGCCATCAGGCCATATTTCTGTCGGTAATCTGTCAACGCCAGACGAAGTGACAAATGCGCTTAAAGTCAGAGCAGAACAGGTCGGTGCCTCTCACTTTCGTATCACTTCGCTTGACGGCAAAAATAAATTTTACGGAACCGCCGTTATCTACCGCTAAGGTACGTATAACAGCGCCCTTCATACATATCAGGAAAATGCCGTGTCTACTTACGACAAAATACTTCGCCTGACGGATACATTGATCCAGCAACGCGGATTTCTGGGTTTCAGTTATGCCGATCTGGAAAAAGCGATTGGTATCAGAAAAGCCAGTATCCACCATCATTTTCCGGGGAAAACCGATCTGGGTTTAGCCTACTGCCAATACAAAACCGGGGTATTTGGTCAGCTTGATGCCGTCCTCCATGATATTCCTCCCGGCGTACAACGCCTCAGGGCGTATCTCGATGCGTTTGCCGGTTGTGCCGAGAGAGAGGAGATGTGCGGCGTTTACGCCATGCTGTCGGACTGTTACCAGCTCTCCCCTGAACTGCAGAAGGCTGTCGGCCAGCTGGCACAGACGGAGATGCTGATACTGAAAGATGTCCTCGCCTCAGGGCAAAAAAGCGGCGAACTCAGGTCTGTAGTCCCTCCTGATGAGCTGGCTATCATTGTCTGCTCCGCGCTGAAGGGCGCGCTGATGCTGAACCGGATGCCCCCTCACGATGCTTATTCTGGGGCCGTAGACGCTTTAATGATGATGCTCGATGCCCGTTGATTTTTTATAAGGCATAGTTTTTTGCCTGGAGAATGGAATGAAAAATTTTATTAATGGTTTTATCCGCTCAGACTACGACATGGTTATTCTTCGTCTGTCGGTTATCACGATATTTATGCTGTTCGGGACCTATAAATGGTTTGATTTTGAAGTGATGGCCCTCGAACCCCTGATATCAACCACATGGCTGAATATCCTGTACATCCTGTTTGGTGTTCACGGAGGGAGCTATTTCCTCGGCGTAGTAGAAACCATCACTTTTCTGGCACTGATTATCGGTTTCTTCAGACCTGCAGCCGGGATATTGGGGGATATCATCGTTATCGTCACGGGTATCACCACGCTGAGCTTATTGCCACAACTGGGAAAAATTGACAGTTTCGTCATAAAGGATGTCCTGCTGATTGGTGCCGGTGCTGTCCTGCTGAAATATGATTTGAAAAGATATTTAACTATCAGGGCTTGAAAGCCCTCTCAGCAACATAAGGAAACAATCATGAATATGAATTGGGATGAATATAGAAAAAACCTGCTTAAAAATGTCGGCTTACTCGGGGACGAAATCCCTGAGACCCTTAAGGGATATCAGACTATTGCGACGTCGGCAAACCGCCACGGGGTATTGGATGAAAAAACACAGGAGCTGATTTCCCTGGCTGTTGCAGTTACGACCCGGTGTGACGGATGTATAAGTATCCACTCATATGCTGCCTTGAAAGCAGGTGCATCCAGAGAAGAAATCGCGGCGGCTCTGGCCGTAGCTGTTTCCCTGAACGCCGGTGCTGCAGTGGTATATTCATCACATGTAATGGAAGCCATCAGTCAGAGTAAGATTACATGATGTGTAGTGGCACAGTAAATTTGTCCACCCGATTAAAGGTGATATTCTCACCTCAAAATAAAACAGGTGACTTAATGAACAAGAAAAATAAGCGTGCTTTCCCCCTGAATTCAGGGGGAATGTGCACGGCTGATTGTTGATAAGGGCTACTCATATCGACAAACCGGTGAAGCGATGAATGTCGGTTCTACCACGCTTGATAGCTGGGTACGCCAGCTCAGGCGAAAGCGTCAGGGTTTTACGCCCTCTGCAAATCCCATTACTGCAAAGCAGCAACGTATTCGCGAGCTGGAAAAGCAGGTTCGCCGCCTGGAGGAACAGAATACGATTGTAGGTGACTCGTATGACAACGCATTGGCTGAAAGCATTGACGGGTTATACAAAGCTGAAGTGACCCAGCGTCAACACTGGAAAAATAGGCAACATGTGGAGTTGGCGACGCAGACGTGGATAGACGAGTTCAACAACCGACGATTACTAAAACGTATCGGCTATGTATCTCCAGTTGAAGCAGAGCAAACGTATTATGCCTGGCAGATGAATAAATATTATGCAGACTAAGTCTCCGGGCTAAAAACTATCCAAGAAACCCGGTGTGGTTCACATTCATGAACCGGCCCCGTCCCGGCGAATAATGTTCGCAAGGAGAACGCGATGAGCAAACAATATCAAAAACACCTGCAGGCCGTTCAGGCGCTGACAGAGCTGCAGTTTAACGTCACACAGAAAAACGCCACCGAACGTCCGTTTACCGGGGAATATGACGACAATTTTGAGCAGGGACTGTACGTGGATATCGTCTCAGGTGAACCACTGTTTTCGTCAGAGGACAAATTTGATTCGGGTTGCGGCTGGCCGGCGTTCAGCAAGCCGGTGGAAAACAACGTCCGTAACCTGAGCGATCTTAGTCATGGCATGGTGCGCACCGAAGTCCGCTCCCGCCACGGCGACAGCCATCTGGGGCACGTCTTCTCGGACGGTCCGCAGGATGTCGGTGGATTACGTTACTGCATTAATTCCGCCTCACTGCGATTTATTCCGAAAACCGAGTTAGCAGCGGAAGGTTATGGCGATTATCTCGCCCTTTTTGAGAAAGGAGATAAACATGCAAACTGACGTGACAATCCTGGCCGGTGGCTGCTTCTGGGGAATTCAGGAGCTGCTCCGTAAACTCGATGGCGTGATCAACACTGAAGTGGGCTATATCGGTGGACGGAACGACTATCCGAACTACCGCAACCATCCCGGCCATGCGGAGGCCGTCAGGGTGGAATTTTCCCCCGACACGTTGAGCTACCGGAAGTTGTTGGAATATTTCTTTCAGATCCATAATCCGACAACTCCGTATCGTCAAGGCAATGACATTGGCCCCAGCTATCGCTCTGCGATTTTTGTGACCTCCGCTGAGCAAAGAACAGTGGCGGAACAATTGATTTCCGACATTGATGCATCCGGGAAATGGCCTGGGAAAATAATGACAGGGATCGATAAAGCTCCCCATTTCTGGCCCGCCGAACCTGAGCATCAGGATTATCTACAGCGTAACACAAATGGTTATACCTGCCACTTTGAGCGGCCTAACTGGGCGTTATCTAGGTAAGTGGATATCGCCGCAAATACATTGCCTTCAGCCCTGCCTACTGTGCGGGACTACTGAGATGGTCCCCCCATCCTGTAAGTGTTAAGCAAATAGGGTATTTTTCTTTTAGGAGAGGCCATCATGCAAAACGTTACACTTATTGGGGCACTGTCGCACTAGTGAGATGAAGTTGGTATAAGTTGTGTTGTCGATTATTTAAGCAATCAACAGATGGAATGATCCTGCCGGTGACAAACGCTGATTTTTCGGGTGCTGGTATTGCCCTTTTCGTATCATATGTATCAGTTCAATACCCGCCAAGAGCGTCTGTGCCCGTCGAAATGATTTGAATCCCATCATTGGGCGGATACGTCATTTGATATTGCGATGGTCTTGCTCAATCAGATTATTAAAATACTTGCTCTGCCTAATGGTTATCTTTTCCTCATCGGATTTATCGGCATTAAGCGTGGTCAAAGTGGCGGTATTAGCAGCACTTTTATCGACAGTGACTGCCTCGGGTTCGCCTGTGTGACGGATAGCCTTGCGAAAGAAGCGCAGCGCGGCTGCTTCATTACGGCGGGCGGTCAACAAAAGTCGATAGTCTGACCTGTGCTGTCGACAGCGCGGTACAGGTATTTCCACTGGCCTTTGGTTTCATCCATTCGCCAGCGACGTCCTACGGGCGTTTATGTTGGCGAAAGGCCTTATCCAACAACGGCACCAGACGGGTGATCCAGCGGTGCAGTGTTGAGTGGTCAAAGGTAATCCCACGCTCGGCCATCATTTCTTCTAGATTGCGCAAGCTGAGTGAATACGCCAGATACCAGCGGACACTCTGGGCAATAACATCAGTGGGATAATGCAGACGATGAACAGCTTTCCGGATAAGAGACAGGTCAGGTAATCTTGCAAATAAATAGCATTTTAGTCTTAATGCGACAGAGTCATTATAAACATCTATTGACAACCTACCTTTTGGTTGGTAGTTTACTAAAATACCCAATCACGAAAGGAAATCACTAATCAATCTCATTATCTGTACCGCTATACCCGCGATTGTTATCACATTGACTGGCTACGCCGCGACAGATGAATTAATCGTCAGGACGTTGCGGTCTGATGCCGTTAGACCATATTTCTGCCGATAATTAGTAATGAAATTAACACGTTAAAATGTGACATATTTTACTTAGGAATCATTATGATTAAAAATAACACCCTGATTAATACGGTTAAGTATGTTGGCCTATCGCTCACGGCAGTTGCGTTTTCAGTGCAGGCGGCACAGAAGTCACATGTGTATACAGAGACAAACGAGGTCATAAATAAGATTATTCATTTTTCTCGCAACAGCGATGGCACACTAAATGAAGTAGGAAAAATCAATACTGGAGGGAAGGGAACCGATGGTTTTAAACCATCCACGGGTGATGCTTCTGCTCCCGACACGCTGTTAAGCGCAGGGGCTGTGGCTATCAGTGCTGACCAAAAAATGCTGTTTGCTGTTAACGCCGGTGACAACAGCGTAAGCAGCTTCACACTCGACAGTAATGGCAAACCACGTTTGGTTGAGCGCCGTCTGACCGGTGAAAGGGGTGTGCCAAGCTCATTGACTTACAATGATAAAACAAAAATGTTGTACGTGTTGCATACTAAAGGGCCCAATCACATCCGCTCATTCAAAGTAAAAAGTGGGCACTTAACGGATAGCGGAGCTAAGTACACCGTCAATACCAATAACGCGACGAACCGAATACCAACACAGATAATTTCCTCACCTGATGGACGCTTTGTGTTGGTTGATGTGCTGTTCGATGCACCACCAACACAGGGTAAAAATGGTCCTAATTTAACACCGTCCAATGCGGGAAATGCTGATGGCTTGATTGTTTTCCGAGTTAACGAAGACGGTTCATTGGGTAAGGCTCAGTTTAATGATGCCGGTGGTCCTACACCATTCTCACTGAGCTTCCTGCACGGCAGCAACGATACCTTTGTGAATACGCTTGCCGCCGGTAACGGTGTTGTACTGAGTAAGCTCGCCAATGACGGGACTGTCACCAGCTCCCCAATTGCGCTTGTTGATATCAGTAGCGCACCGAAAGGACCGTCAGAAACCTGCTGGGTTAGTATTAGTCCGGATAATAAACATGCCTTCGCGACTAACTTTGGTCTTGGGACATTGAGTAGCTTTAATATCCGAGGTGATATGATCACAACGGCGAATGGTTCTTTGGGTAAAGTTAAAGGCGACGGTAAATTCAAGGCCATCGCGGGTATTCCAACCAGTGGTCCAAATGATTCATGGGTTAGTAAAGATGGTTACCTTTACCAACTTTACCCTAATGCTAGTAAGCTCATTGCTTATAAAATTAATGGAAAAGAGCTAACAGAAGTGGGTTCTTATGGTATCCCGTATAACAGTACTGTGGGGTTGACGGGTTACTGACACCTAATGAAGTGACCTCTGCTAACTGGTAGTTAAGACCGAAGCCATGGTAGATACTTATAACGATTCTGTCGCATTAACAGCAGAGGTCACCACAAGGTGCACAGCCCGTTTTTTACGGCCGCCAACATATAAAATTGTTCGGCCGGTGACAATCTGTCGCCGGCTGGACGCTGAAGTTACCCTTTGCGTATCATGTGTACAGGGTTAGGATTTTCAATCAGTCATTATTAACGTTATATAGCCAACTTACTATCTACATTCTCATACGGTGGTTAGATTAGCAGGTCGTTATACATGGATAACAGAGTAATCACATATGCATAATTCTAAAGATACCCATCCTCTGTGGTTGAGGTTGTGCCACTGGCTGAATGCGCTGGCGATGCTGATTATGGTCAGCAGCGGCTGGCGCATTTATAATGCCTCTCCGCTGTTTCATTTTCAGTTTGCCAATGAAATTACCCTTGGCGGTTGGCTGGGCGGCGCGCTGCAGTGGCACTTCGCCGGAATGTGGCTGTTCGCGGTGAACGGTGTGATTTATCTGCTTTGCAATATTCTCAGTGGCCGCTTTAAGCAGAAATATTGGCCCTTATCGCCTCGTGAATTCTTCCAGGATGCCTTTGCGGCGCTGCGCGGCAAACTAGCCCACGCCGACCTCAATCATTACAATATGGTACAAAAATTTGCCTATTTGTTCGTTATCGCTGACAGCGTGCTGCTGGTTGTCTCTGGTCTGGTGGTGTGGAAGTCCGTGCAGTTTGCTCTGTTACGGGAGCTGCTCGGTGGCTACGAAGCGGCAAGATTTATCCATTTTTACGCCATGTCTGCAATGGTTGGTTTCGTGATGGTTCATCTGTTGATGGTCGCACTGGTGCCACGCACGTTGCTTGCCATGCTCCGTGGCCGCTGAGGAATAAATATGAGCGATAAAAATGAAATTATTAAAGAAGCGACGCAGCTTATTAATAAACAGCTGACTCAGGCATGTCGCCGCCACTTTTTAAAGAAGGGTTTGACGCTAGGCGGTATTGTGATGTTAACCGGCTGCGATATCAGCGATAACGCGGCGGTAGAAAGCTCGCTCGGCATGATTTCACGTTTTAATGACCGTATTCAGGCCTGGCTGTTTAACGGCAGCCAGCTGGCGCCGGTTTACCCAGAAAACATGATTGACGCTAACTTCCCGTTTAACGCGTTTTACGGAGAGGATGAAGCTCCGGATATAAACGGCGATAGTTATCGCCTTGAGCTTGCCGGACTGATTACGGACAAGCGCCCGTGGACGCTAACGCAGCTTCATCAGATGGCGCAGGTCAGCCAGGTCACACGGCACATCTGCGTCGAAGGCTGGAGCACTATCGGCAAGTGGGGCGGCGTGCCTTTCTCTCTGTTCCTGAAAGGCATCGGTGCGGATCTGAGCGCGAAATTCGTCAGCTTTAAATGCGCGGATGACTACTACACTAGCATCGATATGGCCACCGCGCTGCATCCACAAACCCTGATTGCACTGACTTGGGATGGCAAAGTGTTACCGCGTAAATACGGCTATCCGATGAAGCTGCGCATCCCAACCAAGCTCGGCTACAAGAACCCGAAGCATATTCAGGTTATTGAAGTCACTAATCGCTACCCCGGCGGCTACTGGGAAGACCAGGGCTATAACTGGTTCGGTGGTAGTTAATTCTCTGCCTCTCACTGTTAATGTAAGGAAATATATTATGAAAAAGATCTATGTTGCTCTGCTGTGCTCCACCATGCTGTTTGGAGTTGCCAGCGCTAATTCTGCGGACTCTATGAGCAAAGACCACATGGTCAAAGATGGCATGGCCAAAGATGGCATGGCTAAAGATGGCATGGCTAAAGATGGCATGGCCAAAGATGGCATGGCTAAAGATGGCATGGCTAAAGATGGCATGGCCAAAGATGGCATGGCCAAAGATGGCATGGCCAAAGATGGCATGGCCAAAGATGGCATGGCCAAAGATGGCATGGCCAAAGATGGCATGGCACAATAAAAAAGTGTAGTTGCAGTGGCACACTGATACTGGCCACCTAATCGGAGGTGATATGCTCACCTCCCCAACACCACAGGTGACCAAATAGCAAAACATTTCACGGCAGAATTTAAGCTCGAAGCAGAAAATCTGGTTGTCGACCACGGCTACACCTACGTTAAGGCCACATAGGCGGTCAATTTCAGCCATTCGGCTATCATCCGCTGGGTTAATAAGCAGCGACTTGAGCGCCTGGGTAAAAAACGCCCGCCGGGCTTCCTCTGACACCCGAATAGCTCCAGTTGTGCGAAATGAAGAAAAAGTCCAACGCCTCGAAATAGAGAACGAAATCCAATAAAAGTCTACGGCGCTCTTAATTATCACTACCGATGTAAAACTAGCCCACCTGCCGATGTAAATCTGACGGTTCTGTCACATTAGGCGGATGAACAGATAACAGGTTGTTTTTCTGTGATATTGCTTAATCATGTTTCTTATTCGAAGTGATGTGGTTGGATAAACAGGACACTAGACTTACATCCAAAACGGAGGTGTTTAGTGAACCCCAAACGACGATTAGCCCTGAATTTAAAACTGAAGCGGTGGCCTTGGTACTCGAGTAGAACAATGTTACGTGGCCGCTGAGGAAGAATCATGAGCGATAAAAAAGAAATTATTAAAGAAGCGACGCAGCTTATCAATAAGCAGCTGACTCAGAAGGGGCGTCGTCTTTTTTTAAAGCAGGGCTTAACATTGGGCGGCATCGCTATATTAACCGGTTGCGACATAAGCGATAGTGCGAACGTTGAAAACTCTCTCAGCAAAATTTCACGCTTTAATGACCGCGTTCAGGCTTTTCTGTTTAACGGTGATCGGTTGGCACCCATTTACCCTGAAAGTATGGTTGATGCTAACTTCCCATTTGACGCATTTTACGGGGAGGATGAAGCGCCAGATATTAACGGCGACAGTTATCACCTTGAGCTTGCCGGATTGATTACCGATAAGCGGCCATGGACGCTGGCACAACTGCACCAAATGTGGCAAGTGAATCAGGTAACTCGCCATATTTGCGTCGACGGCTGGAGTGCAATCGGAAAATGGGGCGGCATTCCTTTCTCCTTGTTCTTAAACGGAGTTGGCGCGGATCTGCACGCAAAATACGTCAGTTTTAAATGCGCAGACAACTATTACACTAGCATTGATATGGCGACTGCACTTCATCCACAAACCCTTATGGCATTGACTTGGAACGATAAAATCTTACCACGTAAATACGGCTATCCAATGAAGTTGCGGATCCCAACCAAACTCGGGTACAAGAACCCAAAATATATTCAGGTTATTGAAGTTACCAATAACTACCCCGGGGGCTATTGGGAAGACCAGGGTTATAACTGGTTCGGTGGTAGCTAATAAACTCTTCCCGGTTCTGTCGCATTAACAGAGCGGAGTCAGCAAACGTTGTGCTGCCTATTTTTCAGGCAGCCAACAGATAAAATTGTTCTGCTGCTGACAACCCATGACTTTGCGGATGCGTATATTGCCCTTTACGTATCATATGTATCAGTTCAATACCCGCCAGGAGCGTCTGTGCCCGTCGAAATGATTTGAATCCCATCATCAGTCGTGTACGGCGTTTGATATTACGGTGATCCTGTTCAGCCAGGTTGTTCAGATACTTGCTCTGCCTGATGGCCTTGCGAAAGAAGTGCAATGCGGCAGCGGCATCCCGTTTGGCGGTCAGCAGGAAGTCGATGCCCTGTCCTGAAGTATCCACCGCGCGGTACAGGTATTTCTACTGGCCTCTGACCTTGATGTAGTTTTCGACGATTCTCCATCGACACCCCACAGAACGTTTATGCCGGACTCTGCCATCATCTCTTCGAGCTCACGTAGGCTCAATGCGTAAGCCCGATACCAGCGAATAGACTGGCCCCATGAATCTCCAGACAGTTGGTATCACTTAAGTTAGTGATAGTCTTAATACTAGTTTTTAGACTAGTCGTTGGAGTTCGGATGAT
>Ga0256408_1001719_pt1 | contig 11605 bp, 9 predicted proteins | sample PhyAR1_FD_185998 | JGI IMG/M metagenome (GOLD analysis project Ga0256408, IMG submission 185998) | Leaf surface microbial communities from alfalfa plants in UC Gill Tract Community Farm, Albany, California, United States - DLSL A.R1 | ecosystem: Host-associated > Plants > Phyllosphere >...
TGATAGCCATCGCGAAACGCCCAAAAAGACAACCCGTTACTGCCAACCTGCAACACACCGCAAAGGATCAGAATCAAAAACAGTGTGGTCGAGATACGAATACGATTTAACATCCACGCTCCCATCAAGCGGCAAGCAGCCGCGGTTTAATTGTCAGTCAAAATGTTTCCCAGTTTTCATCTTGTCCGGTCGTCGCAGTGCGCGTACGGTTTGCAGCCGATTCAGCGGCTGGCGCGCGATACGTCGCCTGCGGGGTGACCGTGTTTCCAGCGAGTGAAGCGAGACGAAACGCCGAGACGGCCATCTTCAGACGGCTCGCCTGGTCTTCCAGAGCAGCGGCCGCCGCAGCGGACTCCTGCACCAGCGCGGCGTTTTGCTGTGTCACGCGATCCATTTCCGATACCGCCAGGGCAACCTGGTCGATACCACGACTCTGCTCATCGGACGCAGAGGCGATTTCACCCATGATGTCCGTCACGCGGGTGACGGCATTCACGATGTCATTCATGGTCTCCCCGGCGCTTTCCACCAGCACGGAGCCGGTATCCACGCGGGAGACGGAATCTTCAATCAGGGACTTGATCTCTTTTGCCGCGTTGGCGCTGCGGCTGGCCAGGTTGCGCACTTCTCCGGCCACCACGGCAAACCCGCGTCCCTGTTCGCCCGCGCGCGCCGCTTCCACGGCGGCGTTCAGCGCCAGAATGTTGGTCTGGAAGGCAATGCCGTCGATGACGCTGATGATGTCGGCGATTTTCTTCGAGCTGTCGGCGATTTCGTGCATGGTTTTCACTACGCCATCCACCACGCGGCCGCCGCGCTGCGCCGTTTCGGAGGCGCTTTCCGCCAGCTGAGACGCCTGGCGGGCGTTATCGGCGTTCTGCTTCACGGTTGCGGTGAGCTGCTCCATGCTGGCGGCAGTCTCTTCCAGGGCGGACGCCTGCTGCTCGGTACGGGATGAGAGATCGTTATTCCCCATCGCAATTTCGCTGGTGCCGGTATAGATAGCCTCCGACCCGTTGCGCACGTTGGCGACGGTTTCGATTAACGAACGCTGCATATGGTCAACGCTGTTTGCCAGCTCGGTGATCTCATTGCGCCCGGAAACGGTCAGCGTTTTGGTCAGGTCACCGCCTGCAATTTCACGAATGTGGGCAATGACGCGCCCAAGAGGGTTCAGCAGGATATGGCGAATGCCGTACCAGACCGCGATCAGCACAATGACCAGCGCCAGCGCCATCACGGCCATCTGCCATTTCGCAAAACGGTAGTCATCCTGGCTTGCGGTAAAGGCCGAGTGGTACAGATCGCCACTGGCCTTCGCGTATTCCCCCAGCGCCGCACCGAGTGCGTTTTGCATCCCCTGCGTTGGCTGCGCGAAATAGGCGTCCATGTTGCCGCTCTCCAGGAACTGAATCAGCTCTGTCAGACCGGTATGGTAGGCGTTGTATTTTTCATCGATATTCTGGCTCACCTGCTCCATAGCAGGCTGCGGGGCGATCTTTTTGAAGGCGTCGTAATGTTTCGCGGCGTCAGCGAGGGTGGCACGGGCATTTTTCAACAGATCGGTTTTCGCGCTGCTCTGCTGATTGTTAGGGTCCATCATCATGCGCGCGGACGAGCGGCTCAGGTTGATACGCGTTTGCAGCATCAGATCCCACGTCGACGTGAGTTCACTCTGCTGCAGGCGGAGATCGTTCGAGGCCGCGAAGCTGTCCTGGTTCTGTTTTAATGACGAGAAAAAAAGCCCGCCGGAGATGAGCTGAAGAAGTGCGAAAATGACCAGCACCATCATGAGCATTGTGACAACGCGGATACGGTTCAACATACAACACCTTCTCATAGATTTATTAACGGTGTTATCGGCACAGCCCACAGGAACTTTACATTTGCGAAAGGGAAAAGCGCGGGGTTAAAACGCCACGTCGACAATCAGCGTGTCTGTGTAGGTTCCGGCGGGCGGCGTGGCCTGATTGGTCAGGACTTTAGCGGTGTAGTTGAAGGTGCGCAGTAAACCGTCGGTACTGACCTGGGACGATACCGCGCTGGACCAGCGCTCGCTGCCGCTGCCGCCCCAGCGGTTACCGGTGGCTTCCTTATAGATGTCGTAGCTCATGGCGTTGCTGCCGCTCACCATCCGCCGCACGTTGTTCAGCGCGTTGGCACCGTTATTAATGCCGATGGTATACGAACTTCCTTTGGTACAGGTGACGGCAATCGCCTGTGAGACGGTGGGGAAACTTTGTACCAGCGGCGCGCTGTTGAAGTTCACATCTGGCGTGGTCATGGCGCTGCAGTCGTTGGTGACGGTCATATCTAACAGGATGGTGGTTGTCGCGGTTCCCGTCTGATTGATTGTGCAAACGCCGAGCGCGCCCACGGAGCACACGCTGTAGTTAATGCTGAAGGTTAACTGCACCTGATATGGCCCGGCAGTGACGTTTTGCCCGGCGACGGTGCGGAAATAGAGCGGAATGTTGTACTGCTTTGACCCCAGCAACCCCAGCAGGGTATTCCCGCTCCAGGTATACGATTTACTTATCTGTACCTCGCTGCTGCTCGCGCATCCCGATAACCCGCACAGCCGGGTGGGGATCACGTCGGTGATGGCCGCATTATCCGTGCGTTTCATCGTGGCCCGGCTGCTGCCCGAAACCGATGCCGCGGTGTAGGTCAGCGTTACCGAGTCGCTGGTCAGCAGATTCAGCACGGCATCGCAGGCCACCACCAGCGTGCCGGTGGTTTGAACTTCCCCGGTTCCGCTGAGCGCGAACGAGGTGACGCTGCCAAAGGACGCATTAACCGTACTGACGGTACACGCCGCCCAGCCGCCGCCGGAAAACAGCAGCAGGATCAACATCAGCAGGCGCGTCATGGCGCCTCCCGGCAAATCAGCGGCCCGTAGGTTTTCAGCTTATGCTCCGGATTGGCCCCCACGGTCAGAGTAGTCTTGCAGCGCCTCCCGTCAGGTGCGATCACCTCCAGCGGGTTCACATCGCTGAGATTTTCCAGCCAGGCGATGCCGTCATACCCCACCACCGCATTGCTGCGCGAGGCGCGTCGAACCTGGCTTCCCACCGGCAACGCCTTCCCGCGCGCGTCATGCAGAATAACGCTTGCCACCCGCTCCTGCTCCATCGGGAAATCGACCAGATAGCCGCTGTGGCGCCGAATCGCGATCCGGCGTTCGGTCTCTTTCAGACGGGTATCCGCCGGCAGATTCAGGGTATCAATCCGGTAGCTGGCCGGGTAATACGCCGATACCCCGCTGACCAGCAGGTAGCCGTTATTATTGGTTTTACCGACGGGCTGGTTCTCATAGCTGACGGGCACGTCCGGGTGGCCGTCGGTACTGATGACCACAAATGCATCGTTGATCTTATTCGCCGCGAACAGCTCGCCGTCCATCAGCACAACGGAACCCATCGCCTCGCCCCACCAGGTCATGGTATCTCTTTCGCCATAGCCGCCGCCCTGCAGCTCGATGTTGTTATTGCGCCAGCCCAGCGTACCCTGCTGATAATCACTGGATCTCGACTGGTTGGCCCAGGCCATGTTCCAGCTGAAGCCACCGTCAGAAGGCATGGAGTGGTTGTAGTTAATACGCTGGGTACTGCCTGCATCCGGAGTGTTTTCGAAGGTGACGGCAGCGCTGTCGCGCGCCCCCAGCGGCACCTGCAGCGACAGCGCGACCGTCCAGTCTCCCCGCTGCCGATCCCGGCTTCCGGCCAGGTAAATGCTGCTCGCCCCCCACAGGTTGCGGCTCCAGGAGAGATTGAGCAGCTCGGTTTTTTGACTGTCAAAACTCTCCACGCCGATCCAGGCCGCACCGATGTTGCCGTACCGTCCCAGATTGAAGGTCAGCGAATACTGGTCCGTATTACGGCTAAAGCTGGCGACAGGCTTATCGTTTTCGTCATAAACCGTCGGCTGGTCGTAGAGGGCGAGATTGCCAAAGCCGCGGTCGCGACGCGTGTGCTGGGTGGCGACGCTAAACTCGCTGGTACTGTACTGGTAACCCCAGTTGATTTGCCCGCCCGCATCACCGCGCATGCGACTTTGCGAGTAAGAGGTATTCACCACGCCAAACTGGCCGAGTTTTATTACCGTCCCCGCGCCGCCCAGCGCCAGCTCCTGCGCCCCTTCCGCGTGGCCCTCCAGCGTTAGCCAGTCCGTCATCCCGTAGCGATACGAGCCGCTGCCGGCTGCCGAACCGTAGTCAAAATTCTTGATACCGTAATTACGCCGCAGGCTGCCGAGCGTCACGGCGCCGTCGCTCAGCCCTTGCTTAAGCAGGTCGCTGGTGACGTAAAACGGTAGCGTGGTGCTTACCTGGCGCCCCAGCGCATCCGTCGTGACCAGCACCGCATCCCCGGCGCCGTTGATATAGGGCAGATTAGTCAGGGTGAAAGGCCCCGGCTGAAGCTGGGTTGAACCGGAGCGATAGCCGTTGATAAAGAGATCGACCGAAGTGGGTACCGCGGCTTCCCCCGCGAACTCGGGCAACGGCCATGTCACCAGGTCAGGACGCAGGGAGAAATCCCGCCCGACGCTGATTCCTCCCATCCGCACGCTGGAGCTCCAGCTCAGGGCATCGCTGATCACGTCCCCGGCGCTCCAGCTCATCGCGTCATCTTCGTTAGTGAACAGCAGGGTCGTGTCATAGCGGACATACCCTTCCTGCTGGCCGTGGTTACCGGTGAAATTTTCCCGCGCGTAACCGGTGGAGGAAAAGGAGCCGTTCTCGTTGAAGTAGCGGAACTCGTGCCAGATCGACGCCTGACCGCCGATATGTTCCGTGTGGTTGGTGTAGAGATCGTAATTCAGCAGCGCCCCGCGGCCGAAGTGCGGTTTGGCCTGCGCCGTTTGCGCGCTGAAAGGCGTCACGCGGGCCGTCACCCAGTCGCGGGGAACGGTCAGCAGCAGGCGCTGCGCTGCGCTGTCGTACTCCACCCGAACCTGAGCAAGCGAGGAGAGATTTACCTCGCCGGTGGGAACGTGCGCCGGGGGCAGCCCCGCGCGCAGCAAATCGGCGCTGGAGATAAAGAAAGCGCCTTTACGCTGCGTCACGGGCACGACCAGGCCGGTATCGTAGTGGTTGAGCACGAGGGCAAGCTGGAAAACCGCTTCATCATTTATCGCCTGTGCCTGGGGAGGCGGCGGTAAACTGTCGTCGCCGGGCTCGGCCAGGGTCGCGGAACTGACGCATAGCAGTATCATCATCGCCAGCTTCAGTTGACGGGCGTCGACTGCCATTGTTCGTCCCTGGCATTAATCTGCGCGCTCATCCGCTCTGGCTGGCGAACGCCAGCGGGTATGGGCCAGCTGCGGGTGCTGCCCGGCAGGACGTAACCCAGCAATCCTTCCGCCACCGTGCGTTTCTGACCTCCCTGCTCCAGCGCCACCTGGCTCAGCCTGACGTGGACATCCCCCCGATTTTTGACCTCCAGCGCAGGCTTACCCTCAGCCTGCGTCACCCGCCAGCTCAGATTTCGGGTTTCAACCATCGCGTGGTGCGCACCCTCTTTTATGGTCGGGATCCCCTGTCCATAGACGAACAGAGGGATGGAGTAACGCATCTGCAGTTTCAGGCCGATGGTGGGTTCGGCTTTCGCATCCGGCTGGGGGATTTCATCGACGATAATGCGATAGGCCTGTTCGACCCCTGCGGGAACCGAAGCCTGTTTGATAAGGCGAATAAGCTGCTTGCTGCCCGTGCCAATCGTGACGATCGGCGGGCTGGCGACCACGTCCTGCTGCGCGGTATAACGCTCGTGTCCGTCCTCCTGCTTCCAGCGCACGATGCGGACCTGCATCGTCGTGGCGCTGTTTCCCTGGTTCTGGATCCACAGCTCCGTGGCGTTAGCGTCCGCAGCGAGCCACGGATCGATCGGCCAGAGCAGGATGGTGGCCGCCGCCTGCGCCTGGCCAGCAACCGCCACTCCCAACGCGCCCGCCAGACAAACGGGTCTGAAAAATGCCTTCATCAACACTCTCCCTTTATTACCATGACAAAGTCACGGTGAGCTGATCGGAATAGGTTCCCGCCGGGCTAAACCCGGTCAGTAGCGCCACGCCAAAAAGCGGCAGCGCGATGTTATTGCTGTTGGTATAGGTCACCGCTATCGCCTGGTTGACGCCAATTTCGCTGTTCGCGGCCAGCGAGCTGCTGCTGTAGAGCCGGTATGGCACCATATCGACGCCGTTCGCGCGCTTCATGCGGCGAACGGATGAATAATTTTGACCGCCATTAATGCTCATGCTCAGCGCCACGCCTGGCGTACAGGCAATAGACAACGCCCCGTTTGGCACAAAGCTGGTGCTGACCGGCGCGCTCTCGACGCCGTTATGGCTGCCAAAATCCAGCGTACCGAGAAGCCCTCCGCTACCGGTGGCCACCGCGCACCCCGGGACAATCGTCGCGCTGACCTTAAACGACTGGGATGTCACCGCATCCGCCGTGGGCATCATGATCAATCCGACGATCAGCGCGAAAAAAGGCTGCACGCGTCCCTCTGCGCATTTGCGCAGACCTGTGAGAGATGCCTTCATGGCGGTTCGGGACTAGTAGGTGACGCTGACGTTAATCGTGTCGGTGTAGGTTCCCGGGACGACCGTCACGCTGTTACCACCGCCGGTAATCCGTCCGTACAGGGTGTAACTGTCCACCCCGCCCGCCGTGGACGCGATCGGCAGCGCGGCGTTATTGGCAATCACGGTGTTAAACCCGCTGTCGCTGTACAGGCTGTAGGCCACGCCCTGTGCCGCGTTGGCCGTATTCACCAGATAGCGTTCAGGCGTACCCGGCGAACCGACAACCGAGCCGGGCGCGGTGGAGTGGGTATTACCGGTGATCGCGACCGTATAGCTGGCGGTCGTACATTGAATGGTGAAGGTGTTTCCGCCGCTGGCGCCGCTCAGCTGCGTCGTAAGCGTGGAAAAGGTTGCCGGATGGGTACCGAAATCGAGCGTACCGAAGTTAATGCCACTTTGTGCGGGCGAGCCGTTTATCAGACACCCGTTTGTCAGCGTCAGCGTTGCACCGATGGTGCCGCTGCTGGTGACGGCCAGCGCCTGATGAGCCGTTGCCGCAGCCAGTAAGGTGCCTGCGCAGATCAAAAGAAGTTTTCTTTTCATTTACCACCCTCCAGAAGACGTCTCCGTTCCCTAGCCACATTTTATTTTTGTCGTTCAAGATGTTAGCCCCGCTTAACGTTCCTCTGAGGGGGTTATTGTGAATTTAGTTTACGGATATCGCTTCGACCACCTGCCCCACGACGCATAAGGCATATGTCTTATTGACTTAATTTTTATATTAATAACAAGGGGTTAAATTCATTTAATCCGCGATTTTATTTTTTCCGGAGAGAATATATCCATTAATATGTGACGCAGATCACAATATATCGTCAGAGTAATAACAACAAAATTAATAAAACTTAAAAAGGAGTTGTATCCCCCTACACTTTGCGTCAATTTATGTGCCGAATAATTTCCTGCATCGTAATAAAAAATTTATATGTATCGATGCGGGCTACATCTGAAGCGCATAGAGGGTCTTTTTTCGTGGCAAGTGCAAACAAACTCACACTCTTCATCGTGATATTCATGCTGGCGGGTATTCTTTCAGGGGCAGCAATTCATGAGTATGCATCTGCGGATGCCATCACTGCCTGGTCGGATAATATTACCCTTCTGACCGATATTTTCCTCCGTCTGATCAAAATGGTCATTGCACCGTTGGTCTTCAGCACGCTCACCGTCGGCATTATGAAGCTGGGCGAAACCTCCACCATTGGCCGCGTTGGCGGCAAAGCGATGGTGTGGTTTATCAGCTCATCCGTGCTCTCTATTCTGGTTGGCCTCTTCATCGTCACGCTGGAGCATCCGGGCAGCGGTCTGAACCTGACGGTCCCAACCGAAGCGGTGGATACCGGCCTGGCCGTGGGCGGCATGACGCTGAAAGCGTTCCTGTCGCACACCATTCCGACCAGCATCGCGGGGGCGATGTCGAACAATGAGATCCTGCAGATTGTGGTGTTCTCGATGTTCTTCGGCATCGGCGGCGCGTCGCTGGGACAGAAATTCAACGCGCCGCTGGTGGCCGCGCTGGATGTGGTTTCCCATATCATGCTGAAGGTAACGGGTTACGTGATGTACGTTGCTCCGCTGGCCATTTTTGCGGCAATTTCATCCGTCATTGCCACGCAGGGTCTGGGCATTCTGCTGAACTACGCCTCCTTTATTGGCGGCTACTATGTTGCCATTCTTCTCACCTGCATGGTGCTGCTGGCCGTGGGTTACATGGTGCTGAAAAAAGAGGTGTTTCGCCTGGTCAGCATGCTGAAAGATCCGGTCCTGGTGGCCTTTACCACCAGCAGCTCTGAAGCCGCCTACCCTAAAACGCTGGAGCAGCTGGAGCGCTTCGGCTGCTCGCGCAACATCGCCTCTTTCGTTCTGCCGATTGGCTACTCCTTCAACCTGGTGGGTTCGATGGTGTACTGCTCTTTCGCCTCGATGTTTATCGCTCAGGCGTACAACATTCACCTGAGCTTCTCGGAAGTGACCGTGCTGATGCTGACCCTGATGCTGGCCTCAAAAGGGATTGCGGGCGTACCGCGTTCATCCCTGGTGGTGCTGGCAGCAACCATTCCGAGCTTTAACATTCCGGTGGCGGGTATTCTGCTGCTGATGGGGATCGACCACTTCCTGGACATGGGCCGTTCCGCAATTAACGTGCTGGGGAATGGTATTGCTACCGCGATGCTGTCGCAGAATGAAGGCGCGCGGGAAGCGGAAGCTGAAGCGGAGCTGGTAAAGCAGGAAGCGTAAGGTGAAAAAAAGGGTAAGGCCTGATGCCCTCACCCCTGCCCTCTCCCACAGGGTGAGGAAGCAAACACAAAAAACGGCAACCTGGGTTGCCGTTTTGCATTTACCTACGCTACGTGACTCGCGGCGATATCCAGCAGCGCCATCTCATCGCTGTTCAGCAGCTTCTCGATGTTCACCAGAATCAGCATACGCTCGCCGAGCGCGCCCAGACCGGTCAGGTATTCGGTCGACAGCGTGACCGCAAACTCTGGCGCAGGACGAATTTGGTCAGAGGTCAGGGAAAGCACATCAGATACGCCATCCACCACGATACCTACCACGCGCTGCCCCAGATTCAGAACGATCACCACGGTGTTGTCGTCGTAGTCAACGTCGCCCTGGCTGAACTTCACGCGCAGGTCCACGATTGGCACAATGACGCCACGCAGGTTGGTGACACCTTTAATAAAAGCAGGCGTGTTAGCGATGCGGGTAACCTGGTCGTAACCACGGATTTCCTGCACTTTCAGGATATCGATGCCGTACTCCTCATCGCCTAAAGTGAATACCAGGAATTCCTGCCCTGATGGCTCGCCCGCCAGCTTCGTTACATTACTCATACCGGTCATGTTATTACCTTCTACTTAATCAGGCGGCTGTGTACGCCACACGTTGTTCACGATTTAATCCCTGAAGCGCCGAAACGTCGACGATCAGCGCCACGCTACCATCACCCAGAATGGTGGCGGCAGAAATACCCGGCACTTTGCGGTAGTTGCTTTCGAGGTTCTTCACTACAACCTGGTGCTGGCCAATCAGCTGATCGACCAGCAGCGCGTAGCGACGGCCCGCGCTTTGCAGGATCACAACGATGCCCTGCGTGGCCTCTGTCTTCGCCCCGTCCACTTCGAACACTTTCCACAGTTCCACCAGCGGCAGGTACTCACCGCGCACTTCGAGGACGCGCTCGCCGCCCGCCAGCGGATGCAGATCTTCTTCACGCGGCTGCAGGGATTCCATCACGGCGTTCAGCGGCAGGATAAAGACTTCGTCCGCCACTTTGACTGACATGCCGTCGAGGATCGCCAGCGTCAGCGGCAGCAGGATGCGAATGGTGGTGCCGGAACCCTGTTTAGACTGGATCTCAACGTGGCCGCCCATCTCCTGGATGTTACGTTTCACCACGTCCATGCCCACACCGCGTCCGGACACGTCGGTCACCTGCTCTGCGGTAGAGAAGCCCGGGGCGAAGATCAGCATGCCCACTTCTTCGTCGGTCATGTTTTCATTGACCGCCATCCCCTGCGAAATCGCTTTTGCCAGGATGCGCTCGCGGTTAAGCCCCGCGCCGTCATCGGTCACTTCGATGCAGATGTTCCCGCCCTGGTGTTCCGCAGAGAGGATCAGGTTACCGACCGGGGATTTTCCGGCGGCAATGCGGTTTTCCGGCAGTTCGATACCGTGGTCGAGGCTGTTACGCACCAGGTGCGTTAACGGGTCGATAATGCGCTCGATCAGGCTCTTATCCAGTTCGGTTGAGCTGCCCATCAGGGTCAGTTCAATCTGTTTATTCAGCTTGCTGGCAAGGTCGCGGACCAGACGCGGGAAGCGGCTGAAGACATATTCCATCGGCATCATACGGATGGACATGACTGATTCCTGCAGGTCGCGGGCGTTACGCTGCAGCTGACCCATGCTGGTGATCAGATCGCCGTGCGTGACCGGGTCCAGTTCGTTAGAACGCTGTGCCAGCATCGACTGGGTGATCACCAGTTCGCCAACCAGGTTAATCAGCTGGTCGACCTTCTCAACGGCAACGCGGATGCTGGTTGACTCGCTGGAGCGCGCGGCAGGTTTTTCACCACGGCCAGGTGCCGCGGCCTCTTTTGGCACGGCCTTCAGCGCCGGAGCCGCAGGAGCCACAGCCGGTGCGGCGGCCTGAGCGACAACGGCCACCTCTTCCGCAGCGGCAGGGGCGTCAACCGCGGCCGTTTCGGTTTCGGTTTCGAAGGCGATCTGGTCAGCTTCAATCACAAAGCACAGTACCGCCACGATATCGTCCTGGCCAATACCGTCATCAAGCGTCGCGGCAAGGCTGTCTTTGCCTTTTACCACGTTGCTTAATTTCGCCAGGTTACCCAGCTCTTCTTCCAGCAGGTTAACTTCACTCTCTTTAAGGCGTGACAGCACAACGCGCAGTTTGCCCGCTTGTGCAGCGGCTGGCGCGGCCTCGTCGGCAGCAACCGCATCGACAACGCTCAGTTTCGCCGCAGGGACAACGGCTGCAGCGACCTCACCTTTTGCTTCCAGGGCGAGCTGGCGCAGCGCATTGCAGATATATTCAAAGCTGGCGGCATCAGGCTCTGCCGAACTTTTATAGGCGTCGAGCTGTTCCTGCATAATATCTTTGGTTTCCAAAAACAGGTTGATAATGTCGGTATTGAGCTGCATCTCACCGCGTCGCGCTTCATCAAGCAGGTTTTCCATTAAATGGGTCGTTTCCTGCAGGATGGTAAATCCAAACGTTCCGGCTCCGCCTTTTATAGAGTGCGCCGCACGGAAGATGGCATTGAGCTGCTCGGAGTCCGGTGCTTCGGGCACCAAATCGAGCAAGTGTTGCTCCATATCGGCCAACAATTCGTCGGCTTCATCAAAGAATGTCTGGTAAAAATCGCTAATATCCATGCTCACGCTATCACCTCGGATTGGCTGGTGGCGATGTTGGAACGGCAGCCGAAGGAACGGCCCCAGGCTGTTTTAAATCGTCCAGTGACTCATTCTGACTTTCGGCGTTTTC
>Ga0256408_1001721_pt1 | contig 11601 bp, 10 predicted proteins | sample PhyAR1_FD_185998 | JGI IMG/M metagenome (GOLD analysis project Ga0256408, IMG submission 185998) | Leaf surface microbial communities from alfalfa plants in UC Gill Tract Community Farm, Albany, California, United States - DLSL A.R1 | ecosystem: Host-associated > Plants > Phyllosphere >...
CTATACCTTTGAGCCGGGCATGGACTTTGGTGCCTCCGCGTGGCCGCAGTTCATTCAGGGCTTTGCGGTGGCGTGCTTCTTTATGCCTCTGACCACCATCACCCTCTCCGGCCTGCCGCCGGAACGAATGGCGGCGGCCTCCAGTCTGTCGAACTTTATGCGTACGCTGGCGGGTTCCATCGGTACCTCGATGACCACCACCATGTGGACTAACCGCGAGTCGTTGCACCACGCGCAGCTGACAGAATCGGTGAACGTGTTTAATCCGCAGGCGCAGGAGGTCTACAGCCAGCTGCAGGGGATGGGTATGTCCGAGCAGCAGGCTTCAGGCTGGATAGCGCAGCAGATCACCGCTCAGGGGCTGATAATCTCGGCCAATGAGATCTTCTGGCTATCGGCTGGGGTGTTCATTGTGCTACTGGGGCTGATCTGGTTCGCTAAACCGCCGTTTGGGGCGGGTGGCGGAGGCGGAGGCGCGCACTGAGTCGCCTGCCTGAAAACAAAAACGGATCTGCATGCAGATCCGTTTTTTTATGCTCGCGATTCCCGCAACTGCCTTGTGGCTAGATGTGCAGTTCCTGCAGTTTATCTTTTGGCAGCGCCAGCTCTTCGTTGCTGTTAACGCGAACGTCACGCTCAAGAATATGACGTGCAATCTCCTGGGCTTCTTCCAGGGAGTGCATCTGGTATGTGCCACACTGGTAAACGTTCAGTTCCGGGATCTGGTTCTGCTCTTTGACCTTCAGCACGTCGGCCATCGCCGCTTTCCAGGCATCGGCGACACGCGTCTCTTCCGGCACACCAATCAGGCTCATATAAAAGCCGGTGCGGCAGCCCATCGGCGAGATATCGATGATCTCAACGCCATTCCCGTTCAGGTGATCACGCATGAAACCTGCAAACAGGTGCTCCAGGGTGTGGATGCCTTTCTCTGGCATGACTTCCTGGTTCGGTACGCAGAAACGCAGGTCGAATACAGTGATCGTGTCGCCGTGCGGGGTATGCATGGTCTTCGCAACGCGTACAGCAGGTGCTTCCATACGGGTATGGTCGACAGTAAAGCTATCTAATAACGGCATACGTCACCTCCGATAGTGATTTTTTTATAAAAAAATGAACTCTTCTGTTCAACGCGAGTCTGACTATATGAAAGACGCGCATTTGTTATCATCATCCCTGTTCTTCAGAGATGTTATTTTGGCCACAGCGATGTGGCCTTTTTCTTTTCTGTCAGGCCTGTTTCGCCAGAAACGCTTCAAACGACTCGGTATCCGCCGCTTCAATCTCACTCTGACGCACCACGGACGCATCGCGCTCCGCAGCAAACTCGGCTTCGCTTAATACTTCCAGCGGCTCCTGTCGCAGCATATCCCGATACTCCGCCGAAAGCGCACGACCGGTGCCGCCAATCCCCTGATCGATCATCGAACGCAGAATACGCGCCGAGAACGTCAGCTCAGGGTTATCAAAGCTTTCGACCAGTTGGTCACACACCTGCTGATACGCTTCGCCACCGTACACGCTGTCCAGCGTTTGGGCGACACGTTTAAGGTCGCGGAACAGATCTTTACCCACCTGCTGTAACGGGAACTGCGCCGTTTGACACCCGATGCCCAGCGTCAGGCCAGGCTTGCGCCCTTCGAGGATGACCCGGTTCCAGTTGGTGCGGGTGCAGAGCAGTTCGTCAGCGCTCATCTCCGGCGCATCGGCCAGTACGCACCAGACCATAAACAGATCGAGGAAGCGTACCTGCTGCTCATCCACACCAATCGGTGAGAACGGGTTGATATCCAGAGAACGCACTTCGATGTACTCAATACCGCCGCGTTGCAGAGCGTCTGACGGTGTCTCGCCGCTGCGGGTGACACGTTTTGGCCGGATCGGCGCGTACAGTTCGTTTTCGATCTGCAATACGTTGGTGTTGATTTGCAGGCGTTTACCGTCTTTCTCAAGTCCGATGTCGCTGTACGCTTCCGATGGCGTTTTGATCGCCCGCTTCAATCCTGCCACATACTCGTGCAAGTCGTTAAACGTAATTCCGAGATTGCTTTGCGACTTATTGGTATATCCCAGGTCGCTGAGACGCAGAGAGGTGGCGTACGGCAGGTAATACATACCGCAGTCAGTCTTCTCAAACGGCAGCGTGGTGGGTTTGCCCTGCAGGAAAGAGGAGCAAATCGCCGGCGATGCGCCGAACAGATATGGGATGACCCAACCAAAGCGATAGTAGTTACGGATCAGGCGGAAATAGCCTGCTGAAATGGCCTCTTTGTCCGTCTCGCCGCACTTCGCCTGCCAGAATGCCATCGGCAGCGAGAAGTTATAATGCACCCCAGAGATGGTCTGCATCAGTGCGCCATAGCGGTTCTTCAGCCCTTCACGATAGAGGGTTTTCAGACGACCAACGTTAGAGGTGCCATACTGCGCCAGTTCGATGTCCTGGCCCTGTTCGATATAGCAAGGCATGCTGAGCGGCCACATGCGTTCGTCACCCAGATTGCGGGCGCTGTGGCGGTGAATATCTCGCATAACCTTCAGCATGTGGTCAATATCGCCATCAACTGGCGTAATGAACTCAAGCAGCGCTTCAGCGAAATCAGTAGTGATCCACTTATGGGTCAGCGCGGAACCCAACGCCTGTGGATGGCCCGTCGTTGCAAGACTGCCATCCGCGTTTACGCGCAGCGTTTCGCGCTCAAGACCACGCTGAATACCCTTCAGAGCCTGAGGGTGGTTTTCCAGCCAGGCCAGTGCCTGTGATACGTCCGGGATCAATTCGACCTCCCGCCTGTCAAAATCATTTTATTTAGCATAATTGTAATGGTTCATGGTCACAAACAGTCCAATTAGTGCCACCACGTCATGCCCTGCATCGTCACCACTGCCACGAGAACGTAGCGCAGCGCCTTGCCCAGGCATAAAAAAAAGAGCACAGGCCCCCAGGAGATGCGCATCCATCCCGCCAGCAGGCACAGTAAATCACCGATTACCGGCATCCAGCTTAATAACAGCGTGGCAGCGCCATAGCGTTTTAGCCAGCCGACTGCCTTTTCCTGCCAGCGCGACGTTTTGCGTAGCGGAAAGAATCGCCCAAGAATAACGTTAGTCAGCCCTCCAAAGCTATTACCCATTGTTGCTATTAACACAAGCAACCAGGGCTGACTTACGCCGGACAACAGCATCGCCACCAGTACCACTTCCGAATTTCCCGGCAGGAGCGTGGCGCTTAAAAAACTGCTGGCGAATAATGAGGACAGTGACAGCAAGTCACTCACAGTAAGCGAACGTCCACTGCGTCCATGCCGGCAGCGTGCGCCGCCTGAATACCGAAGTCGGCATCTTCAAACACGACGCACCTGGCAGCGGGGACACCCATCAGCTCTGCACACAGCAGGAAGGTGTCCGGGGCGGGCTTGTGATTTTTAACATGATCGGCCGCGACAACCGCAGAAAAGTAGCGGCGCAGGCCAAGGTGGTTGAGTAATGCCTCTGCGATCGCGCTCTCACTGCCCGTCCCGACCGACATTGGCCGACGTCCGTGCCACTCTTTTACCACCTCGATTAATGGCAAAGGGCGCACGGTATCTAACAGCATCGCTTTTACCGCATCGGTTTTTTCACGCGCGAGCAGATGGGGGTCGAGATCGGCCTGATTTAGTTCAATCACGGCCTGCGCAATACGCCAGGTAGGCGATCCGTTGAGGGCAATCATGGCCTGTAAGTCGAAACGCATTCCGTAACGGCCGAGGACATCAGCCCAGGCTTTACGATGCGTTGGCTCGGTGTCCAGGATGGTGCCATCCATATCGAAGATCAAACCGTCATACTGTGCGTACATCGTGCTCTCGCAAAAGGATTACAAAGCATTACTTTATCGTAAATGATGGTTTTTGTCGCTGACAGAGAAGGTGATTGCTGACGGAACGTCGAAGGAATAAACAATGCGGAAGAAGATGGTGCATCCGGGAGGATTACTCGGCTGCGCCTTGCCCTGCGGGTCGTTGCTAAAGCAACTCTATTCTCCCTGGTGCTCGCGATTATCTCGCAGAACATGAAACAACAGTTTATCTGCTATCTCGGAGAAGATGGTGCATCCGGGAGGATTCGAACCTCCGACCGCTCGGTTCGTAGCCGAGTACTCTATCCAGCTGAGCTACGGATGCATCGGGATTTACTGCTGTACTACTAGATACTCAGTATTGCTTCATAAGCAACACAAAGTAAAAGATGGTGCATCCGGGAGGATTACTCGGCTGCGCCTCGCCCTACGGGTCGTTGCTAAAGCAACGCTATCCTCCCTGGTGCTCGCGATTATCTCGCAGAACATGAAACAACAGTCTGGCTGCTATCTCGGAGAATATGGTGCATCCGGGAGGATTCGAACCTCCGACCGCTCGGTTCGTAGCCGAGTACTCTATCCAGCTGAGCTACGGATGCATCGGGATTTACTGCTGTACTACTCGATACTCAGTATTGCTTCATAAGCAACACAAAGTAAAAGATGGTGCATCCGGGAGGATTCGAACCTCCGACCGCTCGGTTCGTAGCCGAGTACTCTATCCAGCTGAGCTACGGATGCATCAGGATTTACTACTGTACTACTCGATACTCATATCACTTCGAAAGCAATATGAAGTAATAGATGGTGCATCCGGGAGTATTACTCGGCTGCGCCTCGCCCTACGGGTCGTTGCTAAAGCAACGCTATCCTCCCTGGTGCTCGCGATTATCTCGCAGAGCATGAAACAACAGTTTAGCTGCTATCTCGGAGAAGATGGTGCATCCGGGAGGATTCGAACCTCCGACCGCTCGGTTCGTAGCCGAGTACTCTATCCAGCTGAGCTACGGATGCAAAATGGCGGTGAGGCGGGGATTCGAACCCCGGATGCAGCTTTTGACCGCATACTCCCTTAGCAGGGGAGCGCCTTCAGCCTCTCGGCCACCTCACCACACAACGCCTCTTTCGAGTGCTTCGAGTAACTCGTTAAGAGCTTCTCGTCGCTGCGTGGCGCATATATTACTTTCTGGGACTTATAAGTCAAACAATTTTCCACAACCTTTTTCCGTTTGCACAAATCACACGCAATTCGCATGTAAAAGCCGCAAAGAGGGTGTTTTATAAGCGGATTTTGCAGGCATCTTCACAGTAAACTATTGCAGGAAGGTTGGAGTTTGGACGAGATAAGGTTTAAAGAGTGGTTAAAAACGCAGCGATTGAAATCGAATGGTAACTTTAAAGAGGAAAAATGCAGGAGGGGTTGCGTCTCGCCCGACAGCGAGACGCGATAATATCAGTAACTGGACTGCTGGGATTTTTCAGCCTGGATACGCTGGTAGATCTCTTCACGGTGGACAGATACTTCTTTAGGGGCGTTCACACCAATACGTACCTGGTTACCCTTTACCCCTAAAACTGTCACGGTGACCTCATCCCCAATCATGAGGGTCTCACCAACTCGACGAGTCAGAATCAGCATTCTTTGCTCCTTGAAAGATTAAAAGAGTCGGGTCTCTTGTATCCCGGCATTATCCATCATATAACGCCAAAAAGTAAGCGATGACAAACACGTAATGTGTAGGTAGTCACGGCATCACAATCTGTTAAACGTAAGTTTAGCCGATATACACAAACTCAACCTGACTTTATCATTATCGATAGCGTAGAGCGCAGTACGCCATAACGTTGTCGTTATGGCGTCTGTGCACGCTTTGTAATTATTACAGTTTAGAACTTACCCAGCTTTCAACACTGGCCAGTGCCGCTGGAAGGGCTGCTGCGTCTGTACCACCGGCTTGCGCCATGTCTGGACGACCGCCGCCTTTACCGCCCACTTGCTGAGCGACCATACCAATCAGCTCCCCTGCTTTCACACGGTCGATCACGTCCTTAGATACGCCCGCAATCAGAGAAACCTTACCTTCTGCTACCGTTGCCAGAACGATAATGGTTGAACCGAGCTGGTTCTTCAGATCGTCGACCATGGTACGAAGCATTTTCGGCTCCACGCCTGCCAGTTCGCTGACCAGCAGTTTGACGCCGTTAATCTCAACCGCTTTGCTGGAGAGATTTGCGCTCTCGGCAACGGCGGCCTGTTCTTTCAACTGCTGCAACTCTTTTTCCAGCTGACGGGTACGTTCCATCACGCTGCGCACTTTTTCGCCCAGGTTCTGGCTATCGCCCTTCAGCAGCTGCGCGATGTCGTGCAGTTGATCGCTCTGCGCATGCAGTAATGCAATCGCGCCTTCGCCGGTGACCGCTTCAATACGACGAACACCTGCCGCCGTACCCGATTCAGACACAATACGGAACAGACCAATGTCGCCCGTACGGCTGGCGTGCGTACCGCCACACAGCTCGGTGGAGAAATCGCCCATGCTCAGCACGCGAACGCGTTCGTCATACTTCTCACCGAACAGGGCCATTGCGCCTTTGTTCTTCGCCGCGTCGAGATCCATGATATTGGTTTCGATCGGCAGGTTGCGACGGATCTGGGCATTCACCAGATCTTCTACCGCACGGATTTCCGACGGTTTCATCGCTTCGAAATGGGAGAAGTCGAAACGCAGCACTTTGTCGTTGACCAGCGAGCCTTTCTGCGCAACGTGCGTGCCCAGAACCTGGCGCAGCGCGGCGTGCATCAGGTGCGTCGCGGAGTGGTTCAGACGGATACGTGCGCGGCGCGCTTCATCAACGATAGCCTGAACGCCCTCGCCCACTTTCAGCGTGCCGGAGGCCAGCGTACCCTGATGACCAATCGCCTGGCCGTATTTCTGCGTGTCGTTCACCGCAAAGCTGAAATCACTGCCTTTCAGCTCGCCTTTGTCGCCAACCTGGCCACCCGATTCTGCATAGAACGGCGTCTTATCCAGAACCACAACCGCAGCCTGACCTGCACTGATGCTGTCCACGGCTTTGCCGTCAACAAACAGAGCGGTCACTTTGCCGTTGGTTTCGAGATGCTCATAACCTTCGAATTCGCTGCTGCCATCAACACGGATCATCGCGTTGTAGTCGGCACCAAAACCGCTGGACTCACGCGCGCGGCGGCGCTGCTCTTCCATTGCCGCTTCAAAGCCTGCTTCGTCAACTTTGATGTTGCGCTCGCGGCAGACGTCAGCCGTCAGGTCAACCGGGAAGCCGTAGGTATCATACAGACGGAAGGCGGTTTCACCATCCAGCGTATCGCCTTTCAGCTTCGACAGTTCGTCATCCAGCAGGGCCAGACCACGTTCCAGCGTACGGGCAAACTGCTCTTCTTCGGTTTTCAGAACCTGCTCAACCTGTGCCTGCTGGCGTTTCAGTTCATCGCCGGCTGCACCCATCACGCCAACCAGTGGCCCAACGAGTTTGTAGAAGAAGGTGTCCTTCGCGCCCAGCATGTTGCCGTGACGGATAGCACGACGAATGATACGGCGCAGCACATAGCCACGGTTTTCATTCGACGGGATCACGCCGTCAGCAATCAGGAAGGCACAGGAGCGGATGTGGTCAGCAATAACGCGCAGGGATTTGTTGCTCAGATCGGTTGCGCCAGTCACTTCGGCAACAGACTTAATCAGGTTGCTGAACAGATCGATGTCATAGTTGGAGTTAACATGCTGCAGTACTGCGGCAATACGCTCCAGACCCATACCGGTATCTACGGATGGCTTCGGCAGCGGCTCCATGGTGCCGTCGATTTGACGGTTGAACTGCATGAAGACGATGTTCCAGATCTCAATGTAACGGTCGCCGTCTTCTTCTGCGCTGCCCGGAGGGCCGCCCCAGATGTGATCGCCATGATCGTAGAAGATTTCGGTGCATGGACCGCATGGACCGGTATCGCCCATCTGCCAGAAGTTGTCAGACGCGTAAGGTGCGCCTTTGTTATCGCCGATGCGAATAATACGTTCGCGCGGGATACCCACTTCTTTTTCCCAGATTTCGTAGGCTTCGTCATCGGTTTCGTAAACGGTAACCCACAGACGCTCTTTCGGCAGGTTGAACCAGTTTTCACCGGTCAGCAGTTCCCATGCGTACTGGATAGCATCGTGTTTGAAATAATCGCCGAAGCTGAAGTTACCCAGCATTTCGAAGAAGGTGTGGTGACGTGCGGTGTAACCGACGTTTTCCAGATCGTTATGTTTACCGCCCGCACGCACGCAGCGCTGCGAGGTGGTTGCGCGAGAATAATTACGCTTGTCGAGACCAAGGAAGACATCCTTGAACTGGTTCATCCCGGCGTTGGTAAACAGTAAAGTTGGATCGTTGTTCGGTACCAGGGAGCTGCTGGCAACAACCTGGTGTCCCTTACTATGGAAAAAATCGAGAAACGCCTGTCGGATCTCAGCGGTGCTCTTGCTCATAATTATCCTGAAATCAAGCTAACGAAATGTCACAGCGGGTCGCTACACAACCTTTGTTGGACGGACCAGCTACTGAAAAAAGTGGGAATAAGATAAGTTTTCTTTAAAGGGAAGTAAAATCCCGCATGCGTTCATTCGGTAAAATTACGCCAGATATCCTGAATATCTTCCATAAGGAAGCCGCGATAAAGCAAAAAGCGCTGGATTTTGACTTTTTCCGAAAACTCCCGCGGCAAAGGCTCGCCATACTTCCGCACGGCCTGTTCCCGCGCCAGTTCGCACCAGTCAATGTCACATTCACGCATCGCCTTTTCGCTGGTTTCGCGGGCGATACCTTTTTGATTTAGCTCCTGACGGATGCGCGCTGGACCGTACCCTTTACGGCTGCGGCTGGCAATGAAGCGCGAGACAAACCGGGTATCGTCCAGATAGCTGTGCTCATAGCACCAGGCGACCACCCGATCGTAATCTTCTGCCGTGGCATCGATGGCTTCTGGTCCGTTTTTGCTCATTACCGGCGCGGCGAGCTTGCGGCGAAGCTCCTGTTCGCTGTGATCGCGAACAGCAAGAATACGTACAGCGCGATCTAACAGACGGTTATAAGCAGGACGACGTGCTGGGGATTCATTCATAGATAAACCTGCTGCAGTCAAAAAGCAAAAGGGCCGCACTAAGCGACCCTTGTCTATTACATCCGATTATCAGAAATCTTCGTTGGTTTCTTCAACGCCTTCGCCATCAACAGCGAACTGCGGTTTGGAATCCTGGTTGCTGAGCAGAAGCTCACGCACCTTCTTCTCGATCTCTTTTGCTGCTTCCGGGTTCTCTTTCAGCCAGGAGATAGCATTCGCTTTACCCTGACCAATCTTGTCACCGTTGTAGCTATACCAGGCACCCGCTTTCTCAATCAGCTTCTCTTTCACGCCCAGGTCAACCAGTTCGCCGTAGAAGTTGATACCTTCACCGTAGAGGATCTGGAACTCAGCCTGTTTAAACGGCGCAGCAATCTTGTTCTTCACAACCTTCACGCGGGTTTCGCTACCCACCACGTTTTCACCGTCTTTCACGGCACCGATACGGCGGATATCCAGACGCACAGAGGCGTAGAATTTCAGCGCGTTACCACCGGTGGTGGTTTCCGGGTTACCGAACATCACACCAATCTTCATACGGATCTGGTTGATGAAGATCAGCAGCGTGTTGGACTGCTTCAGGTTACCGGCCAGCTTACGCATCGCCTGGCTCATCATACGTGCCGCGAGGCCCATGTGAGAGTCGCCGATTTCGCCTTCGATTTCTGCTTTTGGCGTCAGGGCTGCAACGGAGTCGACGATAATTACGTCTACTGCGCCAGAGCGCGCCAGTGCGTCACAGATTTCCAGTGCCTGCTCACCGGTATCCGGCTGGGAGCAGAGCAGGTTGTCGATATCAACACCCAGTTTACGTGCGTAGACCGGATCCAGCGCATGCTCAGCATCGATAAAGGCACAAGTTTTGCCCTCGCGCTGTGCAGCAGCCACGACCTGTAACGTCAGGGTGGTTTTACCGGAGGATTCTGGCCCGTAGATCTCTACGATACGACCCATAGGCAGGCCGCCAGCACCCAGTGCAATATCCAGCGAAAGCGAACCGGTGGAGATAGTTTCTACATCCATGGAACGATCTTCACCCAGGCGCATGATGGAACCTTTACCGAATTGCTTTTCGATCTGGCCCAGTGCTGCCGCCAACGCTTTCTGTTTGTTTTCGTCGATAGCCATTTTTTCCTCTCATGCCGGGTGAAACAACTGCGCTTCACCTTGGATTTCTGTTCTGTTGGGGCAATTATACTGTATGCTCATACAGTATCAAGTGTTTTGTAGAAATTGTTGCCAGAGCGTTTTTAACGCATAAACGGTGGCCTGACGACGCACGCTTTCACGGTCGCCGCTGAAGCATTCCCGCCGGGTAATCCCCTCCCCTTGCGCTGTCGCAAAGCCAAACCAGACCGTTCCGACAGGCTTTTCATCGCTGCCGCCGTCCGGCCCGGCAATGCCACTAATAGAGATAGCATAGTCCGCGCGGGCGGCACGCAGGGCACCAATCGCCATCTCGATGACAACCGGCTCGCTGACCGCGCCATGCTCGATAAGCGTGGGTTCCCGTACGCCGATCATTTGCGCTTTCGCTTCATTACTGTAGGTGACAAACCCGCGTTCAAACCAGGCGGAACTGCCAGCAATATCAGTGATCACTTTTGCCACCCAGCCGCCGGTACAGGACTCGGCGGTGGTGAGCGTGGCACCGCGCTGTTTTAACGCCTGCCCGACGCTCTCACTGAGCTGCATCAATTCATGGTCAGTCATATCGTTTTGACTCCTTAAAAACGTGCAGCACAAGATAGCACTTTAGCCTGTAGATATGAGGATGAGGTGAAGGTTTTACGAGGGGGCTTCAGAAAAATTAACCTGGCCGTCAGGGGTAATTTAAAAGTGAGTGGCACCACGCCACCCACTTTTCGGCAAGAAGAGGCAGCGTTAACTGAACGGCGAGCTTACGCGCGCCTGCGCCACGGCCAGCCCCAACTGCCAGACCGCCATCGCATAGTGCGTGCTGTGGTTGTAGCGGGTGATGGTGTAGAAGTTCGGCAGGCCGTACCAGTACTGGTAGCCGGTACCGATATCCAGACGCAGCAGGCTGACCTGCTGATTGCCATTCAGCGGCTGCTGCGGCGTTAACCCTGCTGCGGTCAGCTGTGCGGTGCTGTAGCGGGTTTTGAAGCCGTTCTCCAGCCCTGGCGCCTGGCCGTTTGCGAGGATTGCCACCGGCTGACCTTGCGTCCAGCCGTGCTCTTTGAAGTAGTTGGCGACGCTGCCAATCGCATCCTCAGGGTCCCACAGGTTAATGTGGCCATCGCCATTGAAATCGACCGCATACTGCTTATAGGAGGACGGCATAAACTGGCCGTAGCCCATCGCACCGGCAAAGGAGCCTTTCAGATCCAGCGGATCGTCCTGCTCGTCACGCGCCATCAGCAGGAAGGTTTCCAGCTCAGAAGAGAAATACTCCGCGCGGCGTGGGTAGTTAAAGGAGAGCGTTGCCAGCGCATCAAGAATGCGGGTTTTGCCCATCACGCGGCCCCAGCGGGTCTCCACGCCAATAATCCCGATGATGATCTCCGGCGGCACGCCGTAAACCTGCTGGGCGCGGGTCAGCGCATCCTCATACTGGTTCCAGAACGCTACGCCGTTTTGCACGTTATCCGGGGTAATAAAC
>Ga0256408_1001733_pt1 | contig 11558 bp, 9 predicted proteins | sample PhyAR1_FD_185998 | JGI IMG/M metagenome (GOLD analysis project Ga0256408, IMG submission 185998) | Leaf surface microbial communities from alfalfa plants in UC Gill Tract Community Farm, Albany, California, United States - DLSL A.R1 | ecosystem: Host-associated > Plants > Phyllosphere >...
GGTACACATCAGAGTCTGATTGAAGCGAGTAACTTCATTGCGACCATTGAAGAGCGCCAGGGATTGAAGGTGGCCTGCCCGGAAGAGATTGCTTATCGGAAAGGGTTTATTGATGCGGAGCAGGTTAAGAGACTGTCGGGGCCGTTGAAGAAAAATGCCTACGGTTTATATCTTTTAAAAATGATTAAGGGGTATTGATTGTAGAAATCATTCAGACTGAAATGTCAGGTTAGTTATTGAGAAACATCAGCATAAAATGGCGATCGATTAATACATGTAAAAATATACATTAAGATTCATTACTTGAGAATTATAGAAGTCTCTTATTCAATCAGATAAAAGTAAATGTAATGAATAGCGGTGCTAAAAATGTAAGGATTAGATTAAGCGAGAAATTTTTTTAAAAAAAAGCACCAATATTTACTGCAAAGTTAACAGACTCTATTCAGGATGCTTCATAAGTTGGATAAATCAATTCTAAAAAATATCGTCTCACTTTTTTTAGTACAAGGTGTTGGTTATATTTTACCACTAGTCACACTTCCTTACCTCGTAAAGGTGTTAGGGCCTGCAGGTTATGGTAACTTAGGCTTCTCTTTAGCACTAATTCAGTATTTTATACTATTAACCCAATATGGATTTGATTTTTCAGCAACTAAAGAAATAGCAATTCATAAAGATAATAAAAGCAAAGTCAGCGAAATATTTTGGGCTGTAATTTATTGTAAAATTGCGTTATTAGCTCTAAGCGCATTGATTTTAATTATTGCTATGCAATTTGTACCGCTACTTAAAGAGCATGATGACATTATTTTTGCATCATTTGTTAGTGTTATTGGAATGGCATTTTTACCCTCTTGGCTTTTTCAAGGTAAAGAAAAAATGGGACGGATGGCTATATATAATATAATTGCACGTTCGTTAACATTGCCGGCAACTTTCTTACTAGTACATACTCCAGAAGATGCTTGGGTAGCAGCATTAATTACTAGCACTGGTATAGTATTAGCAACATTATTTAGTCTTATTATTATATATCATGAACAGTGGATTGAGTTCCGTAAACCCAATGTTAGTCATATCAATGAAACAATGTCCGAAGGTTGGCATATATTTTTATCAAATATAGCAGGCAATCTCTACATTAATAGCATTCCTGTTTTTTTAGGTTTCATGACCAGACCTGAAACGGTCGGGCAATATGTCGCGGCTGATAAAATCAGACAAGCAATTCAAGGGTTAATGGGACCAGTAACCCAAGTATTTTACCCTAGAATAAGTGCATTAATGTCAAGTAATAAATCCAAAGCAATAAGTTTAATTAAAGGCTTATTTAAAGTGCAATGTACAGTTGCCCTTATTATTTCATTATGTTTGTTTGTCTTTGCAGAAGAAATAATAATAAGCCTTTACAGTAGAGAATATATTGAAGCGATTTTAATACTTAAGTTGATATCCCCACTTGTGTTCATTATTAGCATTAGTAATGTCTTAGGTGTGCAAGGTATGCTAACTATGGGGATGAAAATAGCATTTAGTAAAATTGTATGGCTTGGTGCTGTTATTAATACATTAATTATCTTCCCATTTATATATAATTACCAAGCAGAAGGGGCAGCTATATCAGTTCTAATTACGGAAGTATTAATTATGTTATTTATTGTATATAGCGTTAGAAAAATATGGAGCGACTTCTAATGACTGCTTTAAGTTGTGTAGTTGTTTGGTACAATCCATCAGAAAAAGAATTAAAGAATATCGAATCTTATTACGGTCATTTAGAAAGGATTTATATAATAGATAACTCCGACAATAATAATTCTGAACTGATAGATTCAATTGACCTTTCTAAAAGAAAGATCAAATATTTTCCAAACTATAGTAATTTAGGCATTGCTTCTGCGTTAAATAAAGGCTGTATTTCTGCAATTGAAGATGGTTTTAAATGGATCCTTACTATGGATCAGGATTCCACTTTTCTTGAGCATGAAATAAGGAGGTTTATCAATGAGTTTGAAATTAAAATACAAGAGCATAAGGACATTGCTATAATTGCTCCAAGAACCTCAGATGTTCAGTTTCATGGATTTGTAGACAAAGTAATTACCTCAGGAAATATAGTGAATTTACATGCATACCAGCTTGTAGGCGGATATGATGATGAACTATTTATAGATGAGGTCGATCATGATTTTTGCTTTAAACTCTTAGAAGCTAAATATAAGATTTTCGTACTTTCGGACGTGCGTATGGTTCATTCTCTGGGGAACAGTAAAATACATAATTTCATATTTAATTATAAATTTCATGTAATGCATCACAGTCCAGCAAGGAAGTATTATATAATTCGTAATAGATTGATTGTGAGGAAAAGGTATCCTTTATATACACGCAGATATATGAAGGATAATATCCACCTTTTAATCAGCATTATTTTATTTGAGAAGAATAAAATTGATAAAATAATCAATTGTGTTAAAGGGTATTTGGATTATAAAAAACACAGATTGGGAAAATTTAAAGGGTGAATGACTTTATCCAAGCATAGTAGCTAAGTTTATTGAGTTAATTTCCTTTGAGATATTGCTCGCTAATATCAATATCTTATATTGAACAATACACATTTATCATGCAACTGATTCTCACAGATAAAAAATAACCATGAAAGTTAATATTATTGTCGCTCTTTATTATCCTCACTATTTTGAAAAAGTTAAAAAAGAGATATTCGCTATCTTTAATAAAAGTAATTTTCAAGTTTTATTTGTTGATAATCACGGCAAGATGTTCAATGAACATGTACCTGAAAACGGTGTTCAATGGCTTAGAGGAAGTAATATAGCAGGTGAGTTCTCCGCTTGGGACGAAGGTTATGAACTATTGGCACGTAGCGGTACGATGGAAAAAAATGATATTGTTTTATTTATGAATGATACTTTTTGCCATCATCGCTTCTTCACTTTCTACGACAGAATACTTTACCGCAGGGCTATTGCGCGCTGTAATTCAGATTGTATGTACGGCGAGTTAAATAGTACTGGCACCGTCTTTTCAATTAATGAACTGCCTTTAACCGCATGGATTTCATCTTACGTATTCCTGAGCCGCATGGGGAACATTGACAAATTGCTTCCACTGAATAGTGTGTCGGCTATCAGTGAAGCCGATCTCGCTGTAATTGAAAGCGGTTTGGCGCAGCATAAAGTGGAGATACCCATCTTCTCGGAAAATCTTAACCAACATCTAAGTCACTGGCTATTTCCTGTTAGCGGCAACGGTTGGTATCGGGCAGGTAAAACATCTTCTGCAATTTTGCTCTTCAAACTCAAAGCTATCGTTAATGAAAAGTTATTAACTTATAAAGCGTTGAAAACTAATATCGTTGTTAAAGATATCTATCAAGGTAAACCTAGCAGAATATATAATTCGCTGCGCAATAAGCTCTTTATTTTATTTAAACGCCATAAATGATGATAAGTGACATTAATTGATGAATACCGATAATATTGAAATAAGTGCACCACGTAGAAAAAATTCTATATTCGCATCAATGTGTTTATTAATTATTCTTCTGGCAATGACCTTGAATGATTTACCATTACAACAATATTTAGGTACACTAGGCGCGAGTCCTTTGTGGGCTGTATCATTAATAATGTTCGTGCTATTTGTTATTAGCAATAAGTTTTATCTGTATTTAGATAAATACGGTCGACTTTTCATGATTTATTTTTTGGTGACCTTTAGCGTATCGCTTATTCAGTGTGTTTATTACTATTTTGCTGAAGGGACAATGTTAAACCCTTATGGTGTATCCGTTCTTAACAAACATTTTTTTGCTTCTTCTTATTATTTCTTTTATTTCTTGACGATTTACTGTGCAGGTTATGCTTTGTTGTCAGTATCGCGAAGTTTCTTCATAAAATCTATTATATATATTGCCTTTTTTCTGATTGTTATTATCGCTATTGAATATGTCAGCCCTAGTATACTTGCCCCAATTCATTTAAGTATGGATGGTTATGAAGTTGGATCGCGCTTGCGGGTACTATCACCAGAACCATCAATTGCGGCATTTACATTTAATATTTTTTTATTACTGGCGATAGCTTTTAGTAACGTAAGTCTGGTTAGAGTTATACTTTGGGGTGCACTGTTGATCGGAAACCTGCTTATAGGCTCCAAGTCCTCGCTGATGTTGATGATGTTTGGCGCGTTATTTGTATTTTATTTCAATATGACCTTATTACAGAAGCTAAAATCATTAATCTTGCTTGTTCCGGTCGCAGGTGCGATTTTATATATTTTCATAAATAAAGTTTTGCCTGCTTTAGCGATAGATATTGAAAACTTCACAAGCGTTAGTACGCGGTTGATAACTTCTTTATGGGCACTTTGCAGCTTACTCTATTATCCGTTGGGTGAGGGTTACGGGACCTACACGGCTTGGTTTGTAGAACCATTGAATTCAGCGACAACACTAGCTAATAGTCTCGTACCATTCCAACTTAATCTTCTTGAAATTAATAATATGATTGCTACCGGTGATTATCTGGCGGCTAAATCTGGTATTCTATTTTCGATTGTACATAGTGGCTTCTTAAGTATCATTTTTTTCTTTTTGGTATTTAGTAATGCCTTTAGAGATATTAAAATAAGTAATGCTAGCCATTACCAGAAAGTCTTATTACGTATAACGCTTTGGTATTCTTTACTGTCAATTCTATTAGCCGTTAACATGGAAGTGTTATATACATTTCTGCTGCCATTAATTGTTGTAAATTATTTCAAAAAACTTGCTGTGACTAACTGATGATTTTTATCAATAGCATGGCCTTAATTCAATAAATTTGGCAAAAATTTTATCTAAGGTAAGTATAGCGAGATAAATGAACGCTTCGTTGTGCCAATAAATATGAACAGGCCACAATAAGAACAATTAGCTGCTAAGATGGTTAAAATATAACGCAAGGCACGTCTAATACCTTAAATTTTACTTATTAAAAGCACTACTGGATAAATGATGACTACGGGAAAATTGCTATATATATCAATGTCGTTAGAAAATTCTAACTATGGCGGCAGTATTGTATCTAGGGCAAATTTAAAGGCATTAAAGGCCAATAAGCTTCTGGAAGTTAAAGAGGTAGCGATAGTCAGGAAAAAAGAGAATACCTATGCTTGGGAGTTAATAGCTGAAAACTCTAAAATTCAGACCGCTTTGAATAATTTTCGTGGCTTCGCTGGTAGACTAAATCCTAAAATATTCAATCAAATCAAAGGTATTGTTCAGGATTATCAACCGGCAGTGGTATATCTTGATTCAAGTCTATTGGGAAGTATTGCAGAATGGTGCAAAGAAACATACCCGGCCATTCAAATAGTTACATTTTTACACAACATTGAAGTCGATTTCGAAAAAGATCGGTTAAAAACTGGGAAAATCCATTATCTGCCTTCACTATATTCAACCTCTGTGGCAGAAAGAAAGGCTGTCAAATATAGCAACAAATTGATTGCATTGCACCGAGTCGATTCAGAACGACTCTTCCAGATTTACAAAAGAAAAGCGGATTTTTGTGTGCCTGTCTGTATCGTTGATACGTCAATTTCTGATGAAGTGCTTTATTCGACAGATGTAAGACAGAAAAAGCCATTTATTGTTGGCTTTATTGGTACAGCATTTTATGCAAATATAGATGCGGCGGAATATATCTCCCAAAAAATAGCCCCTGCTTTTAGTAATGATAGTCAGGTACAATTTGTTATTGCTGGTAATGGATTTGAGAGTTATGCCACGAAGTTAGGCAAGCCTAATGTTGCAATGAGCGGCTTCGTAGAATCACTCGATGACTTCTACAGAAATGTAGATGTAATTTTATCTCCAATATCCATTGGCGGTGGTATGAAAGTAAAAGTTGCTGAGGCATTAAAATATAATAAAAAAATTATCGCTTCATCTTTTACTTTAATTGGCTATGAACAGTCACTTGATTGCCCTGATATAATCAGTTGTTCTACTTTAGACGATTATGTCGTAGCTATTAAAAAGTTATGCAACACGCGATTTAAAGCTTCGTCATCAAGGACATATTTTCAAAAATATTACTCTGATCAAGCATGTACAGAGTATTTTAAGAATATATTCAACTCATAAGTGGTTAGAAAAAACTGGATTCTATTTTTTATAAAGAGGTTTAAGTGCGTATTCTTGAAGTAAGTAAATTGTATCCCCCGTTTTGGGGGGGGATCGAGACTGTAGTTTATGATATATCGACCGTATTACAACAAAAAGGTTACGATGTTGATGTACTATGTGTCTCGGAAAAAAACACCTCTTCAAACGAAGTTATCAATAACATCAACGTTTATCGGTGTGCGAGCCTTCTCCATCTTGCCAGTACTTATATATCTTTTGAGTTTGTTAATTTCTGGCGTAAAATTAGAAATAATTACGACGTTATTCATATTCATTTACCGAATCCGCTTGCGCTTCTTGCTTTTTTCTTATTCAAGCCGCGTGAGGGTTGTAAAATTATTGTTCACTGGCATAGTGATATTGTAAAGCAAAAATATTTAAAAATCCCGTTCATTCCTTTACAAAACTATTTACTGAAACGCAGTTATAAAATCATCGCAACCAGCCAAGTTTATGCTGAAGCCTCAAAGGATCTCCAAAAATATCTTGATAGAGTTGAAGTCATTCCAATTGGCATTGATGAAGAGAAAATGTGTGCTTCGCCAGAGGCTATCGAACAGATCAAACAATGTTATGCCGATAAGTTTGTCATCTTCTCACTGGGTCGTCATGTTTATTACAAAGGATTTGAATATCTTATTGATGCAGCAAAGTATCTGGATGATAATTATATTATTTTATTAGGCGGACAGGGCGAATTAACTCCTGTATTACAACATAAGATCAAAGAGTATAAGCTTGAAGACCGAGTAAAAATGCTGGGGCGCATTTCCGCTGATGAGTTGCCAGCCTACTTTAATGCAGCTGATGTATTTTGCCTTCCTTCTGTCGAACGCTCAGAGGCTTATGGTGTGGTTCAGCTTGAGGCAATGGCCTGCGGTACGCCAATTATCTCCACTGATATCCCCGGCTCCGGTGTAGCATGGGTCAACAAACATGGCGTAACGGGATTAGTCGTACCGGTAAAAAATTCTCAGGCACTCGCATCCAGTTTTAATTATTTGCGTGAGCATCCAATTAATAGAAGTCAGGTGCAAGAGTATTTTGAACAACACTATACTAGGTCCAAAATGGTTGATTATCTCATCAAGGTAGTAAAGGGAGCTTAACATGAAAATATTACCTGTTATTATGGCGGGTGGCTCAGGGACGCGCCTCTGGCCACTTTCACGCTCTCTATACCCAAAGCAATTTTTATCATTAGTTGAAGATGCTTCATTACTACAGGCTACTTTGCTTCGACTCGATAGACTTGAATGCAGCACTCCATTAATTATCAGTAATAATGAACATCGTTTTATAGTTGCGGAGCAACTACGTCAGGCAGGCTTTAACGACTTTGACATTATTCTAGAACCCGTTGGTCGCAACACTGCCCCGGCAATTGCACTTGCGGCGTTGCATGCATTAAAAGACGGTGACGATCCCATTATGCTGGTGCTGGCCGCGGATCATGTCATCCAGAACGTAGACGCGTTTTGCAGTAGCGTAATTCTGGCGCAGACACAGGCAGCGCAAGGCAAAATGGTGACCTTCGGCATTGTGCCTTCACGTGCTGAGACAGGCTATGGCTATATTCGCCAGGGTGAGGCTGTTGCCGAATCGGTTTATAAAGTTGATTCCTTTGTTGAAAAACCAGATCAGATCACTGCAGAAACTTATATACGTGACGGCAACTACCTGTGGAATAGCGGAATGTTCATGTTTAAAGCCAGCGCATATCTCGATGAACTGGAAAAATTCCGCCCCGATATCCTCAGCGCCTGCAAGCTTGCTATGGCCAGTGCATCCATCGATCTTGACTTTATTCGTCTTGAGGAAGCGGTGTTTACTGCCTGCCCGGATGACTCGGTTGACTATGCCGTAATGGAGAAGACCAATCATAGCGTAGTAGTACCAATGGATGCCCAGTGGTGTGACGTAGGATCCTGGAATTCACTATGGGATATCTCAACCAAAGATGGCAATGGCAATGTAACTTACGGCGATGTGATCCATTACAATAGTAATAACAACTATGTTTATGCTGAAAGTTCGCTGGTTACCACAATTGGCGCGGACGATCTGGTCATTGTCCAAACGAAAGACGCGCTGCTGATTGCGAAACAAAATCAGGTTCAGGATATCAAAAAGGTTGTAGACGTCCTTAAACGTGAAAACCGTAGCGAGCATATATCCCACCGCGAAGAGTATCGCCCTTGGGGACGATATGACTCTGTCGACCAGGGGGGGCGCTACCAAGTTAAACGTATCACCGTCAAACCCGGCGAGCGCCTTTCTACCCAAATGCACTACCATCGTGCAGAGCATTGGGTTGTTGTAGCCGGAACAGCAAAGGTCACGAGGGGCGATGAGGTGTTTATCGTTACTGAAAATGAATCAATGTTTATTCCAGTAGGCGTCGTGCATACGCTGGAAAACCCGGGTAAGGTACCGTTAGAAGTGATAGAAATCCAGTCAGGAACCTATCTTGGTAGTGACGATATTGTGCGCTTCGATGATAAGTATGGTCGTATTAAGGACAATAAATAATGTTGAATTCCAGACATGTAATCGAGAATAGTAATATCGCATTTGGAACAAGCGGTGCGCGAGGTCTGGTCATTGATTTTAAATCTGAAGTTTGTGCTGCATTTGCACACGCATTCATAGATGTAATGGCGGATGATTTTACGTTTGATACCGTTGCGTTAGCTATTGATAATCGTCCGAGCAGCTATGCTATGGCCCAAGCCTGTGCCCAAGCCATAATCGCTAAAGGGCTAAAGGTGGTCTATTTCGGCGTGGTCCCAACGCCGGCGCTGGCTAACCAGTCAATGCAAGATAAGATCCCTGCAATTATGGTTACCGGCAGCCATATCCCGTTCGATCGCAACGGGTTAAAATTTTACCGTCCTGATGGTGAGATCACTAAGGCTGATGAGCTCGGCATTTTACAGCGCGAGTCTGCTTTTAGAATTGCCCTACCGCTACCTGTGTTGAATGCGTCATCACTGGCCGCCGAAAACTACATGGCGCGCTATACCTCTCTGTTTGCTGCCGATACGCTGGCAGGCAAGCGCATCGGTGTTTACGAGCATTCCAGTGCTGGACGCGATATCTATGCCAAAATGCTGACCCAACTCGGGGCTGACGTGATTAGCATTGGTCGTAGTGACGAGTTTGTGCCTATTGATACCGAAGCAGTAGCAGAAGAAGACAAAGAAAAAGCCCGTCAATGGGCGAGAAAATTTAAACTTGATGCTATTTTTTCAACCGATGGTGATGGTGATCGTCCACTTGTTGCTGATGAGCAGGGTGAATGGCTGCGCGGCGATATCTTGGGCCTGCTTTGTGCTAAAGCAATGTCTATTGACGCACTGGCAATCCCGGTTAGCTGTAATACGGCAATTTCAAAATCCTGCTTGTTTAAGCATATCGAGCTGACAAAAATTGGTTCGCCCTATGTCATTGAGGCTTTTGCTAGATTGAGTGATGGCTATGCGCGTATCGCCGGGTTTGAAGCAAACGGTGGTTTTTTATTGGGTAGCGACGTTACTTTTGATGGCAATACGATTACAGCTCTCCCAACTCGCGATGCCGTTTTACCGTTCTTGATGGTGTTTGCTAGCGCCGTAACCGCTAAGGTCCCGATGTCGCATCTGCTTCACGAACTGCCGCAGCGATATACGCATTCAGACCGCATTCAGAACTTCGCAACTGCGCTTAGTAAAAATATTATTGCTGATGCCCTGCAGGATCCAATTACCTTTGTGCACTCTCTTGGCTTTAGCCATGACATTAAAGGGATAGATACCACCGATGGTTTGCGGATTACTTTCAGTGATGATGCTGTAATCCATCTGCGCCCGTCGGGCAATGCACCTGAGCTTCGCTGCTATTCTGAAAGCGGCAGTGCAACCGACGCCGCTACGCTGGTTGAATATACGCTTTCACATCTGAAAAGGCTTTCTTTGTAATATACATTCAGTAATTTTTATTAAAAATAGGGCAACAACATACGTTGCCCTATTCGTTATCAACTCAGGCAGATGGCATTAATATGATTATAAAAAGAATGCAGGGAATAGAGGTGCTAAGAATCTTTGCCATACTTATGGTGGTTTTGATTCATTCGACTCCGGAATATATAAATGGTGCAGAAACGAACTTGGCTGCACTTATATTGCAGTCTATATCTCGTGCAGGTTTTATATGCTTTTTTATAATTAGCGGTTATTTTGCGCTTAACGAAAAAATCGTCAGCCTAAAAGAATATTACTACAACAGATTTGTCGTTATTGTTATACCTTTTTTAATATATGGTTACATTCATTACTTTATGTTGCACTTTGACTTTGGTCGGGCCGATGGGGCTCTCTTAAGTTTCTTTTCATTGACGACTATCACTGATTTCCTACAGGCGGTAATTATCGGACCGGCCTTCAATGGCCCCATATTCATATCACTTCACTTTTGGTTTGTGTACTGGATTGTGGGAGCCTATGCCGTTGCGCCTTTTGTTGGTCACGTTATTCAGCGTATTGAGTCCGGTTTGAAGCTTAAGTCCATCGCTTTCTTACTTTGCCTTAGTTGGTTCCAGCTTTATCTAAACCGCTACTTCCCGAAAGCGAATATTATCTCCGTACCTTCTATTTCAGATGGCTGGTTCATCTATTTCCTTATAGGTGGGCTTCTTAACGGCCTTGATCTTACTAAATATAGGAGGTTTGCTTACATATTATGCATCTCAGGATATGCTTTAACATTACTGTTGACCTGGTATAACTTTGCTGTTTTGGGTATTAACCAAGCTCCTTATGGTATTGATATTAACATGGTGCTTTGTGCCTGTGGTTTATTTATTATTTTTCAAACCTTACGTGAGACGAAGTTAACGCGGTGGATAGCAAAATCATCGAAGCATACTTATGGTATCTATTTAACACATATATTTATAATGTATTTTATCAGCGGTTTTACTAAGGAGGCCACCAGCAGTGATATAGTTAATTCCTTGCTGACAACGCTGATGGCATTTATATTGGCGCTAATCTTTTCATTTGCTGTTGATAATCTTTTTGTCTTTAGATTGTTAAGGCGATTGAAAGTAAATAAGATTAGTTGATTGTATTTAATATGATTAGATGTGACGATCATTATGTCAAAGTAAATGTAAGGATATGCTATTCAAAAGCGCCCAAAATAGGTTAACATCATAACAACATTTAACTGCGTTATGATTCGCATTAAACACACCTGACAGGAGTATGTAATGTCCAAACAACAGATCGGCGTCGTCGGTATGGCAGTGATGGGGCGCAACCTGGCGCTGAACATCGAAAGCCGTGGTTATACCGTCTCCGTTTTCAACCGCTCC
>Ga0256408_1001735_pt1 | contig 11556 bp, 10 predicted proteins | sample PhyAR1_FD_185998 | JGI IMG/M metagenome (GOLD analysis project Ga0256408, IMG submission 185998) | Leaf surface microbial communities from alfalfa plants in UC Gill Tract Community Farm, Albany, California, United States - DLSL A.R1 | ecosystem: Host-associated > Plants > Phyllosphere >...
TGTATGGCGCCACTAAACTAAGCATTGAAATTCCTAATGGCACCACGAATGAAGTTATTCAGGTAACCAACGTCGTTCCTGCTTCACAAAAACACAAATATGATGAATATGTCTACAAGAAAGACAATCAGGGACATTTAACCAAAGAATTTCAAGAAAATGCTTCTGTAAAAAAATTAACGACGGGAGAGTATCAAATTACTTTCAATCAAAACCAGCGTAAAGCAGTCAAGATCAATATACAAGAAATTTTAGATGGGATCTTACCGCAAATTATTCCTCTCGCATTAACGATGATGCTGTATTTCTTTTTAGCCAAAAGAGGTTGGACGCCTTTAAAATGTATTGGCTTGATTTTAGTGATTGGTTTATTGGGCTCAGGGCTTGGCTTTTGGCCATCCATTTGGCCGCCATCATAAGGAGAACGGAGGGATCGACATGTTTCCACTAACAGACCAACAATTAAAAGAACGAGGGGCGCAAATAACCACTGCAGAGATTTGTCAACAGCCAGAGCTTTGGCAGCAATTATTTTCTTCCTATATGAAAAAAAAATGTGATATTCAGGCGTTTTTAGACCATCTAAAAAAACAAACTTCTGACAAAATACGAGTGATTTTTACTGGCGCCGGGACTTCTCAATATATTGGTGACGTTTTGGCACCTTATTTAAGAAGAAAAGGGGAGAATCAACGATTTACTTTTGAAAGCATTGGTACAACGGATATAGTAGCTGCACCTTTAGCTTATTTAAATCCAGATGAGGTAACTCTTTTAGTTTCTTTTGCCCGAAGTGGTAACTCACCGGAAAGCGTGGCGACGGTTCAACTAGCCAATCAACTGGTGAAGCACATATACCATTTGACTATTACTTGTGCGGCAGATGGTCAGTTGGCTCAAATAGCTGAAACAGCCGCTGATAACTTTTTGTTTTTAATGCCAGTGCAATCCAACGATCAAGGCTTTGCAATGACCAGTAGCTTTACGTGTATGGCTTTAGCAGGTTTACTAGTTTTTGATTTGGCAGATGTTAAAACTAAAGAACAATATATTTCAGCCATATGTCGTATGGGAGCAGAAGTCATTGAAAAAGCTGCGGATTTGGTGAAGCAACTAGCGACAGCGTATCAACGGATTGTTTATCTTGGTTCTGGCAGTTTAGCCGGTTTGGCCAGAGAGGCTCAGCTGAAAGTATTAGAATTAACTGCAGGAAAAATTGCGACTGCTTTTGACTCTTCTATGGGTTTTCGTCATGGACCTAAGTCTTTTGTGGATGAAACGACGCTTGTGGTTGTTTTTACTAGTAATGATGTTTATACGAGGCAGTATGATTTAGATATTTTAAATGAAATTGATAGCGATCAGATTGCGGCGACAGTCATGAGTGTTGGACAAGAAGAGCCGGCAAACAACTTTACAGGAATGCATTTTACATTTAGTGAAGGAGTTCTTTTGCCGGAATCGTACCTAGCTTTACCAGATGTGATGGTTGCTCAAGTCATTGCTTTACACAGTTCGTTGCAAGTAGGAAATACACCAGATACGCCATCGCCAAGTGGGACGGTAAACCGGGTGGTGAAAGGTGTTAGCATCCATACTTTTCAAAATAATGGACAACGATAAAAGGAGAGAAACTTATGTTAACGATTCATAAAGAAAAAACAGCTCCACTAGAAGCTTTACAAAGCCAAGCAGGATTTATCGCAGCTTTAGCTATCGATCAACGGGGAGCATTGAAGAAAATGATTGGGCAATACCAAGCAACTGAAGCAACTACGAAACAAATTGAAACGTTTAAAGAAATTGTTTCTTCTGAGTTAACTCCTTATGCATCAGCTATTTTATTAGATCCTGAATATGGGTTACCGGCTGCAAAAGTGCGAAATCAACAAGCAGGCTTATTGTTAGCTTACGAAAAAACGGGATATGATGCCACAATGCCAGGGCGCTTACCGGATGCGTTATCTGATTGGTCAGTGAAACGTTTAAAGGAACAAGGGGCAGATGCTTGTAAATTTTTACTGTATTACGATGTAGATGAATCGGCAGAAATTAATGAGCAAAAGCATGCTTTTGTTGAACGAATCGGATCTGAATGCGCGGCGGAAGCATTGCCTTTCTTTTTAGAATTAGTTTCCTATGATGCAACCATATCTGATGTAAAATCAGCTGAGTATGCCAAGGTAAAACCAAGAAAAGTGAACGAAATGATGAAAGAATTTTCAAAACCACGTTACGGTGTGACCGTGTTAAAAGTTGAGGTTCCGGTGAATATGAATTATGTAGCAGGCTTTGCAGAAGGCACAGCAGTGTATACGAAAGCTGAAGCGGCAGAGTATTTTAAAGAACAAGCACTTGCCACCGAATTACCGTATATTTTCTTAAGTGGCGGTGTTTCAGCTGGTCTGTTTCAAGAAACTTTACGCTTTGCTAAAGATGCAGGCGCTACTTTTAACGGCGTGCTTTGTGGCAGAGCAACTTGGGCAGATGGGGTTGCTATTTTTGTAAAGGAAGGGGAAGCCTCAGCTCGAGAGTGGATGAAAACTCAAGGAAGAAAAAATATTGAAGAATTAAATGCAGTGTTAGCCAAAACAGCAACATCCGTTAATAAATAGCCATGGTTTGGTCAGTGAGGTATGCAAGAAATTGTATTGTAGAGCTAGTGAAAGGATGATTATAATTGATACACGTATTGAGTAAGTATACAGTGAGGAAAGCTTAGTAGCAGGCTACGGATTTTTGATAGCGGTTGAGGTTGTACCCAAGATGAGTAAAGGGCTTAAAATGATGATTTACAGTAAAAAAAGAACGACTAAATGAACATGCTAGTCGTTGAAAAAAACTGTTAACTCTACCAAATAGAATTTTAAGCCAGTCAAAAGTTATAATCCAATGAAAAAACATCACTCAAAAATAGGTGATGTTTTTTTATTTTATGCAGAATCAGTTAGCTAAGGAGACTCATTCACCCTTGTTGTCCTTCAATTTTGACTTAGCTAACAAAGTCGTAAATAACTATTAGTTAATTGGGAGAGCTTAGATTTTTGTAAATATTCAGGGTCAGTGGATAATTATAAATGAAATAGTGCTTGAGCCGTAGCAAAACTAGTCAGAAGGCTGTTGCGTTGCTTAAAGTGAAATAAAAAATTAAGAGAAAGCTAGCCATTTGGCATTAGCTCCGACAGTCAATTAAAGAACCAGCCCTTAAGCAGAGCTGAAGAAAGTCAAAAAATCGAAAGGGAAAATAACGGTACCCGGTTGCCTGCCTTCAGCCGACTTGGCGGAATGGGCTGTATTAAGATATTTGCTGGAAAGACTAGTGTTGGTAGGCAGCAGGAATCTAAGCTATCTTTTTGCTTTTTTAGTAAGAAATATTTAACTAGGATTTGTTTTGAAATAGAGTAAATTCGTTTACTGATGGAATCCACCAAATGGTAGCCAGCCTGAAAAAATTTGAATTGACTGAATTCAAACTGGTGTCATCGTTGATAGCACTAGCTCAAAAGACCTTCCATAATAAAAGAAGAACGAGCGTTTTCCTTCTGTGTAAGAACAAAGATTAGAGCGTGTCTATAAGTAAAATGAAAATTTTAAAAGAAATAATTATTTTTTTTATTGCCACTAGCAAAATGTTGAAATTATTATTTATTTATAGAATCTTAGGTGTTTAAATTTTTAACCGATTGATTGAAGCTATTATCAGCAGTTACTATGAATACCTGGCAAAGAAGCCAAATCTTTTAGCTGATTTTTATCATATTTGAATAAAATTACTTATATTTAAATAGTAGGAGTTGGTGTGGTAGGCTAGAATTATCGAAGAGATAGGCGGTGGTAGAATGCGTAATAAGAACAGAAGCATTAGTAGCGTTATAGCCGTTTTACTTTTCTGTTTAGGGATAGGGAGGACATGTGGATGGTTCAAGAAAAAAAGGCAGTAGATTTTCAGAAAGAAATGATGGCCATTGTAAAAGCGAAGCAGCCCGAACGGTTTTTGAAGCGGGATTAAAAAACTTAGATCCTAAAGCCCTGACGGAGGAGGGTGTTATCAAAACTTACGAAATCGATTACGATAGCATTTACCATAATCCGATGGGAGAGATTATGATTAAGCTGTATTTGAATGGAGATAAAGCACTGTATATTAATGATTCTTTGAACAAGTATGGGGATTCAAAAATCGAAGGAGGAGGAAGTGCTCTTTCTCCTAAGCTTAGTAAACTTTTAAAAGAGCAGGTAATCAATGAGTAATTATTACAATGACAAAGAATGAAAGGAAATTTCGGAATTAGAATATAGTAATTTAGAAGTTAGACAAGAAATAAAAACTAAAAATAAGGACAAAACTATCGGTTATGTTTCTTAAGTCATCAATAAAGCTTCTGGTGAACAGTCTTTTGTCATTACTGACCAGTATGTCCCACCAACTGCTGCTTAAAAAGAAAGAGCGGCAGTGAAAGAAGTAACTGTCCTTTATCGTGGGTCTACTGGCGTGGATAAGGTATTGGAACAACCGACTGATGTCATAATGGATTGGGTGGCCAACGATTTGGAGCTGGAACGACAAATTTTGTTAAATCAACCAGGTAAGCCCACCACTCAGTTAAAGACCGCAGCAATAACGCTTAAAAGCAGCCTTAGGGACTTACCCACGCGTAGAAGTCTATCTGTACGGGCATTCCCTAGGTTCTATGAATGCTCAATATGCGATTGCAGACCTGTCAGAGTCAGATAGTGACCGTATTTGCGGTGGTTATTTTTTCAAGGACCGAATATTTATGGCCTTTTATCGTCGAGTCAACAAGCAACCGTGGCACGCTTAAACGCTTCTGATCGGCTTAATAATTTTGTAGATGACAAAGATTTAATTGCTATTGGCTATGGCGAAGATCAAGCAACGGTTGGACGTTTACTACCAGTGCTTTCTCAAAAAACGTCGACTGGTAGCTTCTTTCAACAACTGAGGAACAGCATATGTGGGGTGGTTATCAATTTGATGCCTTTGGCAATGTTTTACCGGATTCAAAAGGCAAACGTCTTTAATAACGTATCAAACGCAGCAGCAGCTTTCTGGGTTAGCTTTGTTAAAGGAACGATTTATAATTCAAGGGGGCGGTAGCCTTTCTGCGGCACAAGTAATATTTTTGGATGCCAGTCAAGCCAAAGCAATTACTCTGGGCTATCAGGAGACGTTGGCTGCGGAGAGTGCAGCGTTAATCAGCTGCTTGACTAAAGCAATAGCACAAGCAGAAGTGTTATGGAAAACAGCTCAAGGAGATGCACAGTTTTGGGGGAGAACATTTAACTGAAATTAAAGAACTGAGCGTGTTAGCCGAAGCAGATGTGACCCAACAATCATCGTCAATGAACCGGTGACTACATATGAAGAATCGCTAGCAAAACTAAAGAGCGTAACAGCGGAATTTGAGGAGGCACTTAGTAAAATCCAAGCAGCCATTGATAAGCAAGTGGCAACTGATCAAGAATTGGGTAATTATGTCTTCTAGAAGAGAAAAATGAACAAAAGAACAAGCGACAAGTTAAATCAAGCAGAATCAGATTCTTTGAAAAATTGGCAGCAGCTGGAGGCCTATTTAGGAGAATTGAGTGACGAACAACGAAATTTTTATAAGTACTTGGAGCGCATTCCGGAAAAGTTACGGCAGGTTGCAGGTCACTATGACGAGGAGTCGAACCAGCAGTCCTATGTCTATTATCTTTTGGATCAGCTATCAGATGAAATGACTCAAACTATCAACAAAGTAAAAAGGCAAATAGAAGATCGTCGGGATGAAAATCAAATCCTTTATAACCAGCAAATCAGACAATATGAAACAAATCAAAGAGGCGGTGAAATAGATGTTAAATAATTTATTGGAAGATCTTAATGAGACAATAGCCGATGTAAAAGCTGAATTGGCCAAGTTGCAGAAAAGTCTTGAAAAACAGTTGATCCGATCTTTAGTTGCCCATCCTTGTTATGCGGTATCTCAAACCCGTCAACTAGTAGTTAAAGAAATGAAACAGCAGTCGGCTGATGCCTTAAAAAAAGCAAGCACTCTTTACCAGCAACAGCTTGAAATAGCGGCTAAAAGCCAATGGGCAGAACAAGCTCAAAAAGTAGTTCAATCTGTAGCAGCTCAATTAAATCAGCTCTAATTACTGTCTAAAGCAAGCTCTTTCTAAAAATTGCCACATAACTAGGTTTATCCTAAGCATTTCACAACAAGCCGATTAAGGTCTGTTCGCTCTTTTTTTGATGGTATGATTTTTATAGAGCCCTTGGTTTTATTTACTTTTATAGGCGATTCAGTCAACTATTAAATGGGAAAGATGTATCATAAAAGAAGTGTAATGCCAAATGGTTTACGCTTTTTTCAAATGCTAAAAAAAGTGGTACAATAAGTAATCATGCTTAGAATAGGAAGGGAATCATTATTCATGACATATGCACTTGAGATCAAAGATTTAAAAAAAGTCTATGCTTCAGGCGTTGAAGCATTGCGAGGGATTAATTTAACCGTTGAAGAAGGTGATTTTTATGCGTTGTTAGGTCCTAATGGCGCTGGAAAGTCCACCACGATTGGTATCATCACTTCCTTGGTTAATAAAACGTCAGGGAAGGTAAAAACATTTGGCTATGATCTTGATAAAGACCTAGTTAAAGCCAAACAGCAAATCGGTCTTGTTCCGCAGGAATTCAATTTTAATCCTTTTGAGACGGTACAACAAATTGTGGTAAATCAAGCCGGCTACTATGGTGTTTCTCGCAAAGAAGCCCTCAGCCGCAGTGAAAAATATTTGAAACAATTAAATTTATGGGAAAAACGAGACGAACGTGCGCGGATGCTTTCTGGGGGAATGAAGCGTCGCCTAATGATTGCCCGTGCGCTTATGCACGAGCCCCGTTTACTAATTTTAGATGAACCAACCGCAGGCGTTGACATTGAATTGCGAAGAGAGATGTGGACCTTTTTAAAAGAATTAAATGAAGCAGGAACCACTATTATTTTGACCACTCATTATTTGGAGGAAGCAGAAATGCTTTGCCGCAATATTGGAATCATTCAAGCCGGCACCTTAATTGAAAATACCAGCATGAAGGCATTGCTTTCCAAGTTACAATTTGAAACGTTTATTTTTGATTTAGCACCGATTGCCGAAAAACCAGTGTTGACTGGTTATCAAAGTCTAATGGAGGATGATTTGACACTGGCGGTAGAAGTTGAGCGTAATCAAGGGGTCAACGGTATTTTTGAACAGTTGTCCGCTCAAGGAATTCAGGTTCTTTCTATGAGGAACAAGTCGAACCGGCTGGAAGAATTATTCTTAAAGATTACCGAAGAAAACAATTAGTGGAGGCTGAAAATGTTTAATCTTTATTTTACTGCATTAAAAAGTTTATCAATTAAAGAAACCAATCGCTACCTGCGGATTTGGGTGCAAACCTTAGTACCACCGGTTATTACAACTTCTTTATATTTTGTTATTTTCGGCAAAATGATCGGTGGTCGTATCGGTCAAATGGGCGGTTTTTCTTATATGGAGTTTATCGTTCCCGGTTTGATTATGATGTCGGCGATTACAAGTTCATATTCCAACGTATCTTCCTCTTTTTTCTCACAGAAATTTCAAAAGAATATTGAAGAACTTTTGGTTGCACCTGTACCAACTCATGTGATTATCTGGGGATTTGTAATCGGTGGTGTCGGTCGGAGCATCCTAGTGGGAGCACTGGTTACGATGATCTCATTATTTTTTGTTCCTTTGCATGTCTATTCTTGGTTGATGGTGATTATCACTTTATTAATGACAGCCATTTTGTTTTCACTGGCTGGTTTAATCAACGGTATCTTCGCTCAGTCTTATGACGATGTTTCCATCGTACCTACTTTTGTGCTACAACCGTTGACGTATTTGGGCGGAGTATTTTATTCTATTTCTATGTTGCCGCCAATTTGGCAAGCCGTTTCTAAAATTAATCCAATCGTTTATATGATTTCGGGTTTTCGCTATGGCTTTTTGGGAACGGAAGATGTTTCGGTAACTGTCTCACTTTCTATATTGATTTTATTTATTTTAGTCCTGTATGCAATTTGCTGGTACTTGATCAATAAAGGGCGAGGCTTGAGAAGCTAAAAAAAAACTGTTAAATCTTTCAGTTAAAAAAACGTACAGCCTCAAATGGTTGTACGCTTTTTATTTTCTTGGAGCGCTTTATCTGTTTTGCTATGTTTTTTATAGTAACATATTTGTTAGACTGAAAACTATCAATTTAATTTCATATATAGAAGCGGGTAAGGATTACCTTGTTCGTCGTAATCGGTTCTTTTATAAACTTCGAATCCCATGTACTCATAAAAGCCCTTGGCAAGAGGATTTTGCTCGTTAACTGCCAAGTCATTAACGGAATACTTTTCTATGCCATATTTAAGTAACTTTTTCCCGTATCCTTTTCCTCGTTCTTCATGAGAAATGAATAGCATTTCTAAGTGCTGACCCACAATTCCTGTAAACCCTACCGGGATTTTATGTTCATTTTCTATAACAATTAAATAGGGTATATCTTTTAGGGCTTGCGGTACATATTTTTTAATCTCTTCGATTTCCTTTTCAGACAGAAAAAGATGGGTTGCTTTTACGGAACTTTCCCATATAGGTAGTAGTTGCTCTATCAATGATTCTGTTCTGTTTTTTGCTTCTATAATTTTCATCTATTTATTCTCCTGATCTCCAACTCAAAAAGATATTTTCCGATGTCTAAAGTATAGCATAGCTTAATTTGCTATAAAAGAAAATTATATAAAAATTAATAAGCTTACCCACGAGAAAACCAGCAATCTTTAACATTTCAGATTTTTGTTTCGCTACTATACTTTAAACCTCTACTATTAACTTCAGTAGCTCGTTAGTTCGTATTCTTCCGTGTGATAGTTAATATTTCTTAAATTCATCAATAAGAGAGACCTAACCTTTAGTGAAGCTGTGCTTTGGTTCAAATTATTTTTATCATAGAAGCTTTTTTTTGTTGAGATTTTTGAAAATACCAACGAGTCGATAGCTGGCTGGCCAAGCTATCTTGGTCTTGTACAAAACCTCAGAAAACAAGGTTAAAGCCAGAACCTTTACTATCGAAAAGGAATATTTACTGAAATTGTTTCTTGTATGGTCTGCGAAATTACGCTACTTTTGGACATGCTTAGTCAAGAAAGAGCCGATTTTACTGAGTGTTATTTTTCTTTCAATTTAATTCCTATTATTGCATAAGCAGTTTAATTAAAGTAAAATGATAAAGATGAAAATAAAATGAACAAATGGTTAGATTGATTAGGAGGGAATTATCGACTAATTGAGAGCTTTTTAAGCTAGGAGAAAATATTTAGCCAAGAATGCTAAGTAAGGGGAGCTTATGACTATATAGATCGTGAGAAGCTAGCTTATAAGCAGCAATTTGTTCTGAACAATTTAATTGAAGGGATGCTTTTAATGAAAAAATTATTCTTCTTAGTTCTTTTTTGTCTGTGTTGGCTGCCAAGTATGCAAGCCCAGGCGACTGGGATCAACAATTTGACGGTTATTCCACGAGGAAATCCAGGAATGCGCACATCAATTGAGCAACGTAGTAATCATCATTCATCTCTTGAAGCAACGGGGTTGTTTTTACCGAAAGGCGAGGAACTAATTATTAATGTAACAGAAGTACCTGAAAATGCTGAAGTAAAAGTTGGTCAGTGGGGTGAATATGACAATGTAGCGAATATTACCAATGGGAAATTGAATTTTGCTGGTGGAACCTTGAAACTTGTTCAAGGAGAAAATCGGATGACGAATACTCAAACCGGTGGGATGGTGTATATCAATAATCTTTCTGATTCCCAAACGCTGCATGTTTCTTTAAGTGGCGGCAAAAAAGTGCCTTTTTATATTCAAGGAACAAGTGATGCCGCTTTATTTAGAGCAGACCTTGAAAATGCAGTTGATGTGCCTTTTATGGAATTGATGAATGAGCATGTCATTGCGACGATTCGAATTGATCGTGCCAAAGATATTTTCCTAAAAGAAAACCAAGTTGAAAATTTTCTCACTTACGCAAAAGAAACAGTGGAATTGGAAAATCAAGTGGCGGATCTAGATTTTGATGGTCTTTATTCTAAGCATAAAGCCAAACAGCGACTACATATCGCTAACCCTACGACTGGAGCAGGCGCGCTATACTGTACCAATTATTATCTAGGAATTCACAGTAAATCTACCAGTGATCGAACTGTTTTTGATAGTAAACCGGGACAAACCTCTTGGGGGCTTTTTCATGAAATCGGCCATTCCTACCAAAATCCCTATTATACGTGGGATAATATGGTGGAAGTGACTGTTAATATTTATTCAAATTACGTACAATCTCATATGGCTGGTCTGCATAGTCCTTTTGATGCGGTCGAAAGCAAAAATGGTATTAATGCGTATCGGCGGCCAGTGAAGCGCTATTTTGATAATAAAGCGAAAGATCCTACTTGGTCGATTGAAAAAGAAATCAGTGCCAATCCCAGTAATTACCATTTTGGTGTGTTAGGCATGTATATTGGGTTAGAACGAGCTTTTGGGACAGATTTTTATCCAGTACTTAATCGAATGTATCGTACGTTACCAACAGACCAATTACCTAAATCCAATACTGATAAACAACAGATGTTTGTTTTGTTAACCTCTAAATTAGTAAAGCAGGATCTAACACCGTATTTTGATTTTTGGGGAATTCCAATTACGGAACAAACTCGTAACAAGTTGGATCAGTTGAATTTTCCCGTTTTAGAAAAAGAAATATGGAAAGACTTGCTGGCCAGTGAAGCTGAAGAGCAAGCTGGAACATACCGGATTAGCGACCAAGTACAGCCAGTAAAAAGTTATCCACGAGCCACACAAAAAAATCAGATACAAGAACTAAAAGTACAAGAATTAAATCGTTTGAATGTTAGAGACTACTTTACAGATTACCATTCTGAGCCAGTTCCTTCTGATGTGACAGACGTTGTCATAGAAAATGACTCCTTTTGGAATTTATCTACACAAACAATAACTGCTTTTATCTATAACCAGTTAGGCGTGGGTGAAAAAATTGATTTTCGCATGAAAGTAGTTCCCCAAGACACTTATGTAATGTCTGGGCAACGAGGCGTTTACATGATTTTAGATTATGATCGTGTGACTAAGCAATTGGTAGCAAAAGGCCGCAATGTGAAAATATTAGAGAATTTGCCCAATAATACGTATCCTATCATCACCATCTATGATAAAAATGCGGTGAAAAAGAAAGAAGTATCTGGATTAGGTAGTACGTATGGAACAACGATTGCTCATCAATTGGACAAAGAACAACTTGCAGTTGGCGATATAGTAGAAATTTATCATAAAGAAGCTTCTAAGCGTTCAATGCGCTATCTTAACGGAAGCAAAATTTCCACGACACAAGACACTTATTACTATGAGATTACTGAAAATGGCTGGATACCAACTGATCTTAAGCCGAGCTTAAGTCTAGAAGATCAAACCTATCAAATT
>Ga0256408_1001746_pt1 | contig 11506 bp, 4 predicted proteins | sample PhyAR1_FD_185998 | JGI IMG/M metagenome (GOLD analysis project Ga0256408, IMG submission 185998) | Leaf surface microbial communities from alfalfa plants in UC Gill Tract Community Farm, Albany, California, United States - DLSL A.R1 | ecosystem: Host-associated > Plants > Phyllosphere >...
CTGGTGTATACTACCACGAGAAAAACGATCGTTTATGAAGATGCATCCTTTGTTAATTTTAACCATACAATTAATAAATTAACCATTCGAGCGAATGACATTCTTGAATTGACAACTAATTTAGGTGTAGCCTCTGGTGGTGAGGGTGTTAAAAATTTGACATTTGTGTATGATATTCCTTCTGGATTAGCACCGATTCAACTCTCTGATTACAATCCGTTAAACACTGTTGAGTATTTATTAGAAGGTGAACAGAAGTATCGAAATCTAACTTTTTCCGATCGTAGGCAAGCTGACTTTACTGCAATAGAAAATGCTGAGAGGATCACAAAAATTCGCGTTAAATATGCGCCAACTTTGTACTATCTAAGTAATCAGGCTCAATTATACGTAAAAAATGTTTCAGCAAAAAAAGATACTAAGCTATTATTTGGAGTTCAGTCGATAACATATAATGATTTTGAAGGAAATACCCATGAGTACTATGATGATCAACCAAGCAAGAAAAAAATTTTTGAAATTGCCGTTCAAGATACCGACAAAGAAGAAGTGGTGCCCAGTCTTATCACGAATGTCGCCTCTGCTAATTTCCACGGGATACCGATGCCGGATTCTGCCAAAAATCAAGGAAATATCTTCATTGGTTCTTCCTATGATATGGCGTATTCATTAGCCCTACCGCCAGGAACAAAAGGCAGTATCAAAAATCCGTATCTATTCATCAAAGTTCCAAAAGGAGTCAAAGTAAAAAGTTTAAAAGAAGGGGCGGCTCGAGTCATTTCTGAATTAAACGGTAATAGTTTAGTAAGTAACGATATTTCCAATATATATCCAACTGAATTTGCCACCTGCACATTGGAAGACGGTAGTACTCTTGCTAGTTTGAAAATTTCCGGTGAGCTGGATTTTACCAGTGTAGGCAACTATTATACCGCTTTATATGGCGCATTTAAATTAAGTTTTAATACAATTCTATCAGGCGCATATACGATTGAATTTGGGGCTGGTTCTTTAAGTCAAGCAAACTATGATACTTCCAAAGTATTTGCTGGCTCTAACACAACAGCAACCTTAAGTGCGGAAGTAGCTGATGCGTTAGGAGCAAATGAGCGGAGATACGTAAGTTACATTCAAAATATTAACGTTGAAAATTCTACCACTGTCCTTTCAAAGCAAGACGTAAAAGGGTCTGAAGATGCAGAGTGGATTTCAGGGACTACAGGCACTGGAGTCTCTATTCCCGGAAAAGAAGTAGATTTTCGTTATACTTTACAAAATAGTGGCTCAAGTGCCTTAAAAAATCTCGAAATTATCAATATGTTTCCCTATGAAGGGGATACAAGAATTACCACCGGTGAACCAAAAGGCTCTCAAAATACTATTTTAGCAACTGATAAAGTGAATGTGATTGTCAATGGTGAAAATATTCCTGTTTCTCGTTTTTATACAACATCAAAAACGCCTGAGCGCTTTGATAAAGTAGGAAATGATATCGCTGGGGATGGGTGGTTGCCAGTTGCTTCAGGTGGAACAATTCCTTCTGACGCTAAAGGAATTAAAATTGTTTTATCAGAAGATTTTAACCCAGGGGATATTGTAGAATTTTCCTTTACCGGACTTTTGCCGGGAGATGCTGCTCGTAATGGAGAAGTGGCATATAATACGTTGGCATACCGCGGAGTCAAATCTGATCAAAGTTATTTAGCACAAGAATTAGGCTTGACTTCTGTAAGAGCAACCACACCGGCAAATGATGGTCTGATTGAAGGTATCGTTTTTTCAGATCGTAATAAAGATGGTTCGTTGAATGAAGAGCCGGGTTTAAATGGTGTGCTTATTGAATTATATAAGAAAAATAACGAAGGCTCCTTTGATTATGTAGCGTCCACTACTTCGAATAGCGATACTGCAAATGAAAAACAAGGGTTATTCTTTTTTAGCGATTTAGAATTTGGTGTATACAAACTTCGAGTGACATTGCCTGAAAACAGTGACTTTATCACCACTGGTACGGCGCGCATTCTTCCTGATCAAACAGATCCACAGCACCATGGCTGGTTACAATTAAACGGAAAAGCAGAATTTAGGATAACGGATGTTGGCGGTGCTTTGCCAGAAGTTCGTAATATTGGAGCGGCAATTTATTCTTATGTCACCCTTGATGGAATGATTATGTTCCAAGATAAGGAGGGAACGAACCGACCAAGCGGCAGTCAATTAGCAAAAGGTTGGCAGGTTCAACTGAAAGATAAAAAGGAACAAATTATTGCTGAAACGAGTATCGATAAAAATGGCAGCTACTCTTTTCGAAAATTAGACCTTCAAGAACAAGGAACGTATACATTAACGATGCTGCCAAAAGCGAACAACCATTTAGCTTTCACTTCAGCTAATCCGAATGGCCAGTTGACTTTAACTTATGAGAAACAAACAGGGCTTTTACATGGTACTACATGGTTTTATATTACTGATACTATTGCACCTATTATAGATATTAAAATAAAGGACGATCAACTCTATAATCCAACAGATATGACAATAACCGTTCAAGACGATTCAACAACAACGATATCTTGGTGGCTAACTGCCAGTGATCAATCTGAAACAAAATTATATGGCCCCTTTACGAACAATGGAGAAAATCTGCATACGGTTTTAGGGTATTTAGCAAGAGATCATTCAAATGGTAGCTACACTCTGCATGCAACAGCAACTGATTTAGCGGGCAACCAAACTACTAGTGAACAAGAATTCTTTTTATTGACAGAACCCCCAACAATCACGGCTGGAACTACAGAACCGGTGGATTTTGAATTAGGTTGTAATCATAGTTGGACGAAAGCTGATTTTATTGAAAAATATAATATTACAGCTGTTGATGCAATCGGGCGACCGATTGACGTGAATCAAATTACAATTGACGATTCAACTCTTGACTACACAACATTGGGCAGGCAAGAAGTTAACGTTTATGCGACCGATGCAATCGGCAATACGTCAGAGAAAAAAGTTCTTTTGGTAAATGTAGTTGATACAACACCTCCGGAATTAAAAAGCAAGGAACATATTGAGTATTCAATTCACACAAATGTGGATGAAGCGAAGTTTTTGGCTGATATGAATATAGAAACAAGGGATAATTCATCAAGTGATGTGTCAGTTTCTTCAGATTTTGGCACAGCCGTTCATTTAGATCAATCAGGTACGTATACTGTAACAATAACTGCAGAAGATGGGTCAAAGAACGCAGTAAGTAAACAAGTGAGCGTGAAAGTTACTAAACCGTTGCCGACTATTCACGTGGAGAAAAAGCAATTAGTCTGCCAAGTGAATCAAATCGTTACGGAAGAACAATTTTTAAGGAGTATTGGCGCTTCTATTGTTGATGAAGAATTTGATGATTTGGTCGTTCATAGTAACCTTACAGCAGTGATTACAGACTGGAATCAGCCTGGACAATATCAAGTGATTTTAAGCGGGCAAGATCCAAAAGGTAATCAAGCTAAACCCATAAAAATAACGGTCATCATTAAAAATACTATTCCCCCAACTTTAGCAAATATTACCGATAAACAAGTGGAAGCAACGACTGAACTCCTTACACTAGGAAATATTTTTGGTGAAACCACTGTCGACTATTACCAAAGAACGGTGCCAATAACCTATGAACTCCAATCGGATAAGCGTATTGCAACAGTATTTACTAGTGATGTAGTAGGCGATTATCTTGTGAAAGCTACCGCTGTTGACGAAGACGGGAATATTGCCACAAAAATACTAAAATTAAGCATTACTGACACAACAGCACCTGAATTAACAATTGGCAATCAAATACGTACCATTCAGCTCAATACTCAGGCACCAAACTGGGTTGATTTTTTCGGCGTATTAGCTACGGATATTGCAGATAAAACAATTCAAACGAAAATTAATGTTGATGCTTCAAATGTGAATCTTTCTAAATTAGGAAGTTATCCTGTAGTCTTTAGTGTGAAAGACGCAAATGGAAATGCACCAGAAAATGTGGTGGGAACCGTAACTGTGGTAAATACAGCTATTCCTGTCATCACTGGTGATACAATTTATACTTTAAAAGTACAACCAAAAGGAACACGTTATTCTGAAAATGAATGGATAAAGCGGTTAGGCTTAAGCGCTAGCAGTCAAGCCTATCAAACTATTTCGGTTCATTTAAATGGAATAGAAACTGTAGATGTTAGTGAAGTTGGTCATTATCAGTTGACAGCAACGGCTGTTGATGCGGACGGCAACAAAGCAGCACCCTTAGCCATCCGTATTACCATAACAGAAGCAGAGGATCCAGCGTCGACTACTACTAGTGCTTCGAAGGGAAAATCAAAACCAGTAAGTACAACTTCTTCTGACTCGATTATGCCGCAGACGGGAACAAAAATCAGATCACTCTTTTACGTTTTTGGTGTGGGAATCATAGTGTTCGTTCTATTTGTACTATACAAAAAAAATAAACAGACTAAATAAAACAGTGAATACTCATTGAAAATAGGATTAGCGACTATATTTTGTACGATTATTTATAATGAACAAAGAAAAGGGCGATCAGTTTTTTGTTTTTCAACGATAAGAATTTTTAAAGGTCACAGTAGTGTTTTGTCAGAAGTAACGAATGTCGAAAGTGGCAGGAGTTCTTAAAAGTGATTGTATGACTTTTGTGGAATTTCTGCTGGCTTCGGCTGTTTAGTAGTTACTAAGTTGAAAGGGAGCTATGGCGTTTTTTCTGTCTTGCTGTGAATTTTAAAAATAAGAGCTTGAGATCTATCGAGAAGGAATTTTGTCTCTAGTTACTTTCTTTTTGTTCTGCTTTTCACTTGGATTTTTTTCTTTCTTAGATAGGAAAATGGCTAAGTAACCAAGGTGGGTACGTTAGGAATTACTAAACATGAGAACAACTTTTTAGTTTTTATAGTATAATTATAACTATACTCGTATTAAAGTGCCATGAGCAGTGTGTTTCAGCTGTTAGCGAATTAGATGTAAGGCTTTATTGGTTTCACACTTTTTAACGGAAAATAAATAAGGAAGGAACGAAGATGGACTATATTAAATTAGGCCGGACGGGTTTGGAGGTTTCCCGCATTTGTTTAGGAACCATGAGTTTTGGTGATCCTAATAAGTGGTTGCATAAATGGGTATTAGAAGAGTCGGAAAGCCGTCCTTTAATCAAGCGAGCATTAGAGCTTGGTATTAATTTTTTTGATAAAGCAAATGTTTACTCACTAGGACGTAGTGAAGAAATTTTAGGTCAAGCGTTAAAAGATTACGCTCGGCGGGATGAAATTGTGCTGGCAACAAAAGTTCACCAAAAAATGTTTGACGGGCCCAATGGTCAAGGCCTTTCCAGAAAAGCGATACTTTCGCAAATTGATCAAAGTTTACAGCGCTTGCAGATGGATTATGTAGATTTATACATCATTCATCGTTGGGACGATGAGACGCCAATTGAAGAAACGATGGAAGCATTACACGATGTAGTCAAAGCAGGGAAAGCTCGGTACATTGGTGCGTCTGCCATGTACGCTTATCAGTTCCAAAAAGCGAACAACATTGCTGAAAAAAATGGCTGGACAAGGTTTGTATCTATGCAAAATCACTTGAATTTAATTTACCGGGAGGAAGAACGAGAAATGTTACCTTACTGCGTAGACCAAGGGATTGCACTGACGCCTTATAGTCCTTTAGCTTCAGGTCGTTTAGTTAAAACCGCTGCAGAAACGTCCCTTAGAAAAACGACCGATCAAGTTCAAAAAGAAAAATATGACGAAACTGCAGTTAAAGATCAACTTATTATTGATCGAGTAGCGGACCTTTCTGTAAAACATCAAGTCAGCAAAGTAGCGGTCGCATTAGCTTGGCTGCTACAAAAACAAAATTTGGCAGCTCCAATTGTCGGTGCTACTAAACTTAGCCATATTGAAACCGCTGCTGGGGCAGTTGATTTTCGTTTAACGCCGGAGGAAGTAGACTATTTGGAAGCACCTTATCTTCCACATCGTATTGTGGGTCATAATTGATTGAAAGTTGGTCAATGAAAAATAGCAGCTGCTTTTTTGTTAAACCATTTTTAAATATTTCATAGGAAAAAACCAAGAAATTGGCCATATTTTTTTCATAGATGGCAGGTAATATATAAGTATACCAAAAAAATAACCCAACAGATTAACATTTTTCAATTTTATTCCTCATGTAAAAATAACTCCTTTCCACCCAGCCTACCCAACTGGGTGGTTTTTTGTGTCTGCCTCCAATTTCACTTATTAGTCCTGCTGTAACATTTTTACATCAGATTTTGATTGAATGATTGAATGAACTGAATCTTGGACATTTTTCATATTTTGATGGCATAAGCGCATAAATTGCTGCTTCCTACCGGTTAAAGTTTAAAAAACCGTTCGGAGCAAAAGGAAAAGCCAACAGCTCTTTTTTCATAGCTTTGGAATGTTTATTCGCTAATTGATTTTAAGCCCTTGGCGTTAGTGAAGTGAAAGTAAGCTGTGTTTTATTCTGTAGGGAAATAGCAAGTTTTTACTGTATGAAAGAGTCGCAGCACGCTCATTTTTTTAGCATTACAATAAAGGGTAAGCAGAAAAAAATAAACGAACAAAAACAGCAGGAAAAGAGTTGGCTTGAGACGGCCAGTTTCCTGCTGTTGGTATCCTTATTCTTGTTGATAGGGAAAAGGGGAAGTAGCGCTTTTAGCTAAATTATTGTTTCCATTCATTCACAAGCTCTTTATGAGAATGAATCCACTTTTTGGCTGCTTGTTGCGGATCTGTTCCTTGGTTGATCGCTAACATGACAGATTCCATATCTTCTTTTGACCAGTGGAAGTTTTTTAAGACCTTATAAGCTTTAGGATCATCTTTTTTCAAATTAGTCCGAGCCATTGTGTGGATCGTTTCGGCCTTGCCCATCGTTCCTTTGGGGTCTTTTAAATATTTCAAATTATATTTAGCAAACATCCAATGAGGAGCCCAGCCGGTGATTACAATGTCTTTTTTGTTTTTAATTGCTTGACCTAAAGCGACGGTCATCGCTCCAGAAGAAGAAGTGTCAATGGTCCAATCCGCTAAATTAGGATAAGCCTTTTGTGTTTTTTCAGCAGCAGCCACAACGCCGGCACCTGGTTCAATACCAGCAATTTTTTTCCCTGCTTGTTGTGAAAGTTCATCAATTGAATTAACTTTCATGTAGCTAGGAACGACTAAGCCAAGTTTAGCGCCAGTTAAATTTATCCCTAAATCATCAACTTGGTTTTTGTATTGTTGGTATTGTTGAGCATGGGTGCCTGGTAGCCATGCGGAAACCATAGCATCTGTCTCTCCTTTAGCTAAAGACTCCCACATAATAGCATTATCTAAAGGCGTCATATTAACATGATAGCCCATTTCCTTTAAGACTTCACCAACCACGTGGGTAGATGCTACTTCTGTATCCCATTCCACGTAAGCTAGTGAGATAGTTTTATTTTTCGAATTGGAAGAGAAAAAGGCAGAACCGATTAAAGCAGCAATCACAACAAGTACAGCTGCAACAATCGGCCAACGCTTTTTCTTAGTGGCAGCAACTTTGTCATTAGCTTTCTTTTTATTTAAATGTTGAGTAAAGCGATCGATAATAATTGCTAAAATAACTAAAGCAATCCCATTAACAAAGCCATTACCTACCTGTGCCCGTTGTAATGCTGACAATACACCACGGCCAAGGCCAGGAGCGCCAATCATAGAAGCGATCACTACCATGGACAAAGCAAGCATGATCGTTTGGTTCACACCTGCTAAAATGGTGTTCTTCGCTAGTGGCAATTCTAATTTAATTAACTTTTGCCAAGCAGTACTTCCGTAGGAATCAGCGGCTTCCACTAATTCTTTTGGTACTTGACGAATTCCTAAGTTGGTAAAGCGGACGGTTGGCGGCAATGAGAAGATAATGGACGCAAATACACCAGGCACCATTCCGATCCCAAAAAAGGCTACTGCTGGAATCAAATAAACGAAACCGGGCATCGTCTGCATAAAATCAAGCATCGGTGTAAAAATACTTTGGGCTTTTTGGCTCTTCGCCATCAAAATTCCTAACGGCACGCCAATAATAATTGAAAGGATGCTGGACAGTAAAACCAATGTTACAGTATTCATCAAATCGGACCATAAATTTTGATTGTAAATAAATAGTAGTCCAAATAACGTAAACAGACTTAAGCCGATTTTTTTATTAGAAATAAAGAAGGCAGCAACAGTCAAAAGCAAAATAAAAATGAGAGGTGGAACAGCAACCAACAAAGAAGTAATGCTATCCATTAAGGACTGACCAATGTGTTGGAAAAAGCCAAAGACACCTGAAAAGGTAGCTGTCATCCAAGCAGTAAATTTTTCCACCCAAGAAGCTACGGGTAATTGATAATTAGTCATGTTCATTCACCTCGGTTTCTGCAAGTGCTTCAATTACGCTCCCACGAATTACAACGCCTAATAACTTATTATTTTCAACTACAGCTACCGGGGTTTGAGCATCGTAGATAATCGGGAAGATTTCGTTAGCAACCATGTCTTTGTCAATGACTGGAATCATTGGATCAACGCAATCAGCTAAAGGCGTACCATTTTTTCGTGCCTCTAAGGCCGCTTCTGCACGAACCACCCCTTTTAATTGTCGTTTTTTATCAACGGCCAACAACAAGCTAACTTCTTCTTGGCGCATTCGTTTTAAGGCAACTGTCGGACCATCAATTTCAATATTGGTAGTTAAGGCCGGTACCATGATATTTTGAGCAGTTAAGACTTTTGAACGGTCGACATCTTCCACGAACGTTCGTACATAATCATTGGCAGGATTGGTTAAAATTTCTTCACCAGTTCCAATCTGCATAATTTGTCCATCTTTCATAAGTGCAATTCGATCACCGATTCGTAAAGCTTCATTTAAATCATGTGTAATAAAAATAATTGTCTTCTTAACAGTTTCCTGCAGATCTAATAGTTCATCTTGCATTTCTCTGCGGATTAACGGGTCAAGTGCTGAGAAAGCTTCATCCATCAATAAAATTTCAGGATTATTGGCTAAAGCTCTAGCTAGTCCAACTCGTTGTTGCATTCCACCGGAAAGTTGGCTGGGAAGCTGGTCTTTGAAAGGCAGCAGACTGGAATTAGCCAGCGCTTGTTCGGCTTTTGCTTTGCGTTCAGCTTTTGAAACGCCACGTATTTCTAAGCCATATTCAGTATTTTCCAAAATAGTTCGATGAGGGAAAAGTCCGAAATTTTGGAAGACCATACTCATTTTGTTACGACGAACTTCGCGAAGTTCTTCTTTTTCCATCATTGAAATATTTTTTCCATCAATATAAATATCTCCTAAGGTTGGTTCAATCAAACGATTTAATAAACGAATTAACGTTGATTTTCCGCTGCCGGACAGACCCATAATAACGAAAATTTCGCCGGCTTCAACCTCAAAATTCACATCGTAAACACCGACGGTTGCGCCGGTGTTTTCTAAAATTTCTGTTTTACTTTTATTTGCTTTGACTAAATCCAAAGCCATTTTGGTTTTCTTACCAAAAATTTTGGTAAGGTGAGTAACTTTTACTTTGGGCAAAACGTCGTTCCTCCTTATTCGAAAAGTGACCACACTAGAATAACATCGTGTGGTCACTTTTGTCAAATTTACTTAGAAAATTTCAGAAAAGAGGAAGAATTAAGGAAACAGAAGGATTTCAGTGCTTTTTTTTGATAGTTTTTCTAGAATAATTTAAAAAAAGTGACTATTTTTCTTTTGAAAACAGTCACTTTTTTTTATGGATAAAAGAAATTTTGGACTCTTTGCAAGGTAGATTCATGTCCAACGAAATAAATAGTATCATTGGCTGCGATTTTTGCATAGGGTCCAGGTGAAACTAACAGCTCTTCGCCGTGTTTAATGGCGATAACAGTTGCTGAAGTACTTTGCCATAAATTCAGCTCACTGATGGTTGCATCTAGATGAGCTGCTTCTTCTGTCAAGGTAAAGGCTACTGGATTGAGGGGATTCAAGCGATCAAAACGTTTGGTTTGAGCTACTAGCTGATCCAAAATTTCTGAAAAATGATTTAGTTCAGCTTTTTGTTTTTGTACGCTTTCCAATAAGCCTTCTTTTAATTCGGATATGGTTTGCACGTCCTGATATTGTGTGACAAAATCCTGGGCTTTTTCTTTTGAAGCCACGTAAAAACCACTGCCGTGTTTGGCTTTGACAATTTCCAAATCAACCAAGACACTGATGGCTTTGCGAGCAGTTTCAGGGGAAACCTGGTATTGATTGGCCAAGGTTGAACGGGCATGAATTTTATAGCCGATATGAAATTTATTATTAGAAATTTTTTCTGCCAAATCAACAGCAATTTGTTGGTATTTCGGTTTCGTAATATTCATTTTTTTGGCTGCCATGGTCCACTTCCTTTCGTTAATTATTTGTTTGTTGCTCTTCTAATTCTAAGCTGAGGTTTTCCCATTCGGTCAATAATTCTTCTTGCTGTTGACGCAAATTTTCTAGCTGTTGATTGAGATCTAATAAACGCACATGATCTTCGATGATCTCAGGTTGACTCATTTGTTTTTCAATATCATCAATCGTCGCATCTATCTGCGCCAATTCTTCTTCTATCTGGGTGATTTTTCGCTGTAAGGAACGTTGGATTTTTTGTTGTTCCTTATTTTGATAAAAGTTGTTTTTACTAGTGGGAATTGTTTTTTTAGCTACTGGCTGGTGAACTGCCAGCATTTGTGCTAACTCTTCTTCTTCTTTTTTCTTCTCTAAATAATAATCATAGTCGCCGAGGTAAAGCTTACTGCCGTTTTCGGACAATTCGATGACTTTGGTGGCAAGCCGATTGATAAAGTATCGGTCGTGAGAGACAAATAAAAGTGTTCCCTGATAATCTATCAAAGCATTTTCCAAGACTTCTTTATTATCGATATCCAAATGATTTGTTGGTTCATCTAAGATTAAAAAATTATCGCGCTTCATGGAAAGTTTTGCCAAAGCAACGCGGGCTTTTTCACCGCCGCTAAGCAGCGGAATAGTTTTTTCCACATCATCACCGCTAAATAAAAAACTGCCTAAGACGTTGCGAATGTCTTTTTCTGGAGTGGTGGGATGTTCGTCCCAAAGTTCTGCCAAAACGGTTTTATTACCATTTAAATTTGCTTGTTCTTGATCGTAATAGCCAATCGAGACGTTGGTTCCGATGACTTTGCTGCCTTTAATCAAAGGAATGCGATCGATAATGGACTTAAGTAGCGTGGATTTACCAATACCGTTAGGGCCAACTAATGCGATTGCTTCTTGACGGCGAACGTCTAGATTGATTGGTTCTGATAAAATGTGTTGAGCATCGTAGCCGATCGCTGCCTCCTCCACTTGCAAGACGACATTTCCTGAAGTTTTTTCAATGTCAAAAAGAAAATGAGCTGATTTTTCATCCCCTTGCGGACGT
>Ga0256408_1001747_pt1 | contig 11497 bp, 12 predicted proteins | sample PhyAR1_FD_185998 | JGI IMG/M metagenome (GOLD analysis project Ga0256408, IMG submission 185998) | Leaf surface microbial communities from alfalfa plants in UC Gill Tract Community Farm, Albany, California, United States - DLSL A.R1 | ecosystem: Host-associated > Plants > Phyllosphere >...
TTGCTTGTAAACGCTTCGTAACTGATTCCTCGATCAAATGACGCTTATCTAATTGTTGGATCTCTTGGTTGATTTTCTTCGTCTCTTTCTCAATAAATTTGGTCAATGCTTGTCCAAACTCCACTTTCGTAGATTGAAGAACCTCTTGTACAATCTCATCTGTAGCAACTTCAATTAACTCCAGCCGACAAAAAAGTAGCCCTACAAAAAGCCCAAAATTACAAAAAAGAAATAGAATTCATCGTAAACATGACAGATTATCATGGTAAAAAAATTAAAACTACTGCTGATATTGCTTTGTACAGTCTGAATAATTTAATCACTTCTGGAACACCTGGTGAAGTAGCCTATTTTATAGATTAGACAAAAAAGGTTTTAATTGATCATCAGTCAAAACAGACACTACAGCTTCGCGGGAACACCCCTAGATTTAAGACATACAAATTTTTCTAGTCAATTCCTTCGACCCAATTATGCATGGGTACTTCTGGTAATCCTTCAGTTGATTATGCAAATTTTTTAGCTGCAATCGGATATTCAATAAACCAGTTCTTAACATAGACAAAAATAAGGTTGTGAATATTATCAACTTTTTCTGTTTTTTGCTTTTGATATGCTTTTAGGATTGTTTTATATAATTCATTAGCTACGTCGATTCCGTAATTCCCTATATCTTCAAAAATAACTACCGTACTAGTTTCACTTTCTGCTTTGACTTTTGCATTGTGAATTGCTTTAACTGTTTTTTGAGCTTCAACAAAATTTGAAGAGAATATTTTTATTAAAAGCAATACTTTTTCAGGAACGAATGTAGCAATACTATTGTCTTTCATGATTGATCCAAAGTTATCTAGCAATAATTGATCTTGTAGCTGGTCTTTTTCTATGTCTATATTGTGTCTAAAGAATTATTAGAATAAATTGTCTGCGATTTTCGCAATTACGGTAGAATCCTTGCTATTATAGATTTTTGTTGTATTTGCAATTTCCCAAAATACGGTAGCTTGATTTTGTTCCTCTTCAACAATTTGAAATACGTCTTCAGTTGTTACTTGCGGTTTACCTAAATACAAGAGATTAGGAGTACTTTTTATATGTCAATTCTCTTCATGGATACTACCTTTTTTCTGCTTTAGAAGACCGACTTCTTCTAATTCTCTTTTTATTTTAGAAACTTTTCCTTCACGACATCTTAATAACCCCATAAGCTCAGATACTGTAAAAATAAAATAGATATTATCCTCTTCATCCACCCAATTATTTTTTACAGAATAATCAAAACGATCTTTAAGAATCATATATGCAATTTTTGAATCATTTGTGAGTTTGAAGTATTTTTCATTTGCAAAAAAATATCTTTGGCATTTGATAGTATTTTTCCCTATATATTTCTTTTAACTTATAATAATTAAACTCTGACATTTGATACCTCCACATACTTGGATTACTTTTGTATTTTTAAGAAATATAAAAGTAACTATACAAGTTATTCACCTAATTTGTAAATGATACATAGCAAGAAAAGAAAAAAGAGATTTTCCTCCTTTTTCTTCAAAATCAATCAAAAATTAATCGATATTTTCCTTTTTCTTTTTTGGATTTAATCCTTTTAAAAACTTATCCTCCAAGGCTAATAGTTCATCATAAACACTCCCCATAGACTGCCCTGATGATAAACTTAAACAGTACAAAAAATCGCAAGGTAACGTTGCTACAGAACGATTTCGGGTCACCCAACTTGCCACAGTAGACTGTCTATAATCATGAATCTCACAAAATTGTTCTACAGTCATTCCTAAGCCACCGATAATAAAAACATTGATAGGATAAGGATAAACATAAGTATTGACACTCATGGTTAGTAAGTCCTCCTTTAAGATATATTATTGCACATGCGATAATAGTACCCCTCTTAGTAGAACAAAGCAAGTAGCGGACAACTATAAAACTCCCATAAGAAAAGAAACAGTATCAAAGATATATTGTAAAAGGCAATTTGCACCTTTTATTTTTTACCCTGTATCTAATTCAAAAAGATTCACTTCTTTAAGGGGGGCCAAAGTAGCTGATAATTGTTTAAATGTCTCTTCTACCAAGCTCCCGTTTAATTCAAATACCTCTGTGATCCTTGTTGAATAAGCTAATCTGTTTTCTTTTCTTAATTGAATGACCTTCAAGAACAACATTTTGACTGAAGCAATGATCATTCCGCCATTTCTTCCTCGTGTTATCTTGTAGAAAACCTTATTCTCCTCTCTTAACTCGGTTAAGATCTTATCAAGTGTTCGCTTGGGCATCGTGAGTTCTGAAGCCAACTCTTTTTTAGACATATTCAAATAAGGCTCACTAGCATGACTTTTTTCGCTTAGATAAGCCAATAGATCTTCTTTCCATTCTTTTTTATGACTATATTTTCTTTGTTCTCTTGGCTTTTTAAATTTCCACCAACCACGACGTTGAATAAACAAATCTTTCTCTTGCAGTCCTGCAGAGATCCATTGCTGGCACAGCTCTAAAACAAAATCACGTTTTGCTGCCTGGTACATTCCAGAATAAGCGCTCATAACGATTTTTCTTACTTCCGCTTCAATCAAAGGTTCATTTAGTCGCTCATTAAACTCGAACATGTTGTATTCACATGTTTCCAGCGCATATCCCGAAGAGAAATAAGCAAGAGCCAATGTGAAAATCACATTGTTTCGACCTAAACGGCCCTCTCCACCGATAATATCTGCTTTACGTAATAATAGATCGAACCAGGGTTCATCCACTTGTCGATACTCTTTTTTCTCAGGGAAAACAACAATTTTAGCTTCTCGTTCCGCTTCAGTTTTTTGACTAGAAGCTGTTTTCATTGACCAATTCAACCATTCTGAAAATGCGTATTGATAAGCTTCCTCGTAAAAAACTATATTTTTTTTGTTTGGAAAACGTGCAATTCCAAAGTGATTACAGCCCACATCGATTCCAGGTAATTGCTTTGCTAATTGCTTACGAATCGTTGTAGAAATACGTTTTGCAACTTCGACTACCTTGAAGTTGCTCTTTTTCGTTACGTAAGCTGGGCTACTTAATACGAAATACACTTGATAGCCATGATCAGACTCTAAAATCATTGTTGGCATATAACCAATCTGATCTAAACAAGCAAGAACGATCTCCCCTTCATGATTAACTTTTGTATCGATATCTACAACAAAAGTATTGATTTGGCTTAAATTGTTTTCAGAATGTCCCTTAACTACTGAGCGATTCTCGTCAGCATACGTTCCATATCGATAAACATTAGGAGTCCAATGTGTAAGTTTATTTTCGTTTTCAAGAATTGCTTCTTCAGATGTGATCACCATCCCACGTCCAGCATTCATTAATTGTTTCGTACGGAACGCAAAGATAGCACCATTCCTACTCGTATTTTCATACTGAATAGGCTTAATGGTGCTGTTTCGATATTTATATGTTCGAATACCACTTTTCAAAAGCGTTGTATATAAATTAATCAACATCAACTTTACGTCCTTCCCACAAATTAAAAGAGAACACATCGAATACCTGCCGAAACAGCTATACTATGTGTTCTCTCATCAATGTTGATTAATATACTCTTAAAAAGCACATCAAATAAACGTTTTTATGTTGAGTTGCTCGTCTTTTTTTGGTAGAATATAGGTAATCGGAATTGAGTTCCGAATCCATTTAAATATAAGTAGTTGGTAGCTACTTACATATTCTTGAGACGAGCGTGAACACATGTCTGATCCATGTGATTCAGAAAAATTAGTGGGGTCCAATCCATTAACTTTTCCGTCTCTTTTTTTATGTAATTTTCTAATTCATCTTACCTCATAAATCTTAAATCTGTAAATAACGAGTTTAATGGAAAAACATCTGCTGTAAGAAAGAATGCCTACATATCAACCTTTTCGTAACCTGAACGAGTGGGTTCTAAATAAGGAATATGATTTTCTGTTAATAGAACATGACTATTGGTGTATATTTTGATTTTTAAAACGTTGAATATGTAGGTTATTAATTAAAGCTTCTTAAAAATCAAGAACATTAGCACCTTTCAACCTAAATAGCTCCAATTCTTCCTCTGATTCAATCGATTGAATTAAATGATCAACCTGCTCTAACTCAAAAGAATGATTTTTTAGAAGCGGAGCATATAAACTAAACATTGTTGTTTCTAATTTATCTAACGCCTCTTCTCCAAAACTTCTAGATCCGTTATAAAATTCTCTTACATAACTTGGCGCTAAGCCAATTGCTTTGGATAAATCAATTCTGCTTATATGGTAATTTTGTATTAAAAATTTTAATACAAATCGATCGTATTCATTTCTAAATTCTTTTGTTTCTTTCTTCATAACTTCAATCTCCTCATTGTTGAAAACAACAACACTAACTTAGTGTTTATTCTAGCATTATCTTTTTTATTTTACAATCAATTTTACTAAATAAATTAACTATGATGGTAGCTGAAACTGTACAAATACAGGGTTATTTTAGATAGTAATATAATACATTACTATTACCTTACTATTATATTACTTATAGTAATAGTAATATAATATATTATTAAAATCAAAACACTTAGAAAGTTCACTGTTGTTGTTGAATTTAACAATGGATAATGGTATCATTTGTATAAGTAATAAAATATATTACTAAAAAGTAATATATTGTACGACCAATTTATTATTTTTATATTACTATAAATATTACTATTATATTACTTTCGGATTTTAGGAGGGATTTATATGGCTGTAGCACTAACAGTAGCTGCAAACAAAGGTGGAGTTGGTAAAACTCTGATTACATTAAATCTAGCAGGAGCTATTAGAAGATCATTTCCTGAAGCAAATATTCTTGTAGTTGATACTGACGCTCAAGGAAATAGTACAAAATCATTTCGTGTAAAAGTTGGAAAAAATCAAAATACCATTTACGATGTTTTTATGGGAAATGCCACAGTTGAAGAATCGATTGTTCATACATACGATGACCACATCGATGTTTTACCTGCAAATTCAGATAATAATTATCTTGAATTTGATAAGATGGAAGAATTTCGTGATACTATTTTGGAATGGTTTATTTCCTTATTAAAAAAATTTAAAGATAACTTATCTGAAATTATGACTATTTCTGGCCTTAAAAAGAGGATGAACAAAACGATTGATCCAAGTGCTAATTATTTTAATGCTTTAGATGGAAAATTTGATGGTGTAATGGACAAATATGATTATATTATTTTTGATACTCCGCCCGAACTTAAACAAGTGACATCATCCGTACTATCCATTGCCGACGTGGTAATCGTGCCTTACGAGCCAGATCTTAACGGTGTTGACGGAGTAACTCATTTAATATCACGCGTAAATACATTAAAAGAAAAATACAATCCTTCACTACGTATTGGTGGTGTACTAGCAAATAAAGTATACAATACAAATTTACACGCAAAAATGATTAATGCAATGATGAAATATACTAATCGAAACAATTACCATTACTTTGATTCTGAACTACCAAGATCAATTACATTTGCTGACAAGTTAGTTAGAAATGGTATGCCTATAACTATGAGTACTCCTGAAAATAAGTTTGCTCAAAATTTTTACAAATTATTGAACGAAATGAATGATTTAGGGCTACTTTCTAAAGAAGGAAAAGTACTTGAATTCCCTCAACAATTTTACATCGAAAGCGACGGTGACGAATAATGCCTAGAGTACCAAAAAACAAACCTTCAGGTGACTTTGAATCTTTTTTTGACGATGAATTAGAAGATTTAGATACTCCAGAAGACACTATCGATAGCATTTCGGAAAATGAAATAGAAACAAAAAATGAAATTGTTGAAAGTATATCAGAGAATTCTACTAACACAACTCTGTTACCTACTCAAAATGAAAGTCTTGGTATTACTCATGTTGCAGCAGATAAATTTGGTTTAAGTAAAACCAAAAAAAATCAAGCAAATGAGCTTGTCGCTAGAACTTTGAAATTTGATACAGAAACCTTAAGACGTGTAGAAGATCTTATTTATAAAGATCAAAGACATTCGAGAAAAATTCCTGGTACAAAAGGATTTCTTTCAGATTTTATGGATAATGCAATCTGGCAACATCTTTACCAACTAGGTTTAGCTACTGAAGAAGAAGTAAATGAACATCTCAAGGACTACAGCAAATATCCTTTAAATTTTGATAAAAACCAAGAGAAGTAGCGGTTAAAAAGCCACTTCTCTATTAGTAATATAATAGTAATATATTACTATTATATTACTAAATATATAATGTTACTTTTAGGAAAAATATTGTAGATAAACATGGTCGTATACGTGTTTATGTTTACTCAGCTTTGTTAATCAATTTTTTTCTCTTTGTTACCAAAATAATAGTAAGTCAAATACAAACTTGTCGAAGACTAATCTGTTTCTAGGAAAGGAGAAATCAGATAAACTTAAATAGTAGTGAAAAAAGTTTATTTGTAAAGAAATAGATCTATAATGGATGTTTTAAGCAAGCACTCATATTAATGGAGGTGAATGTTATTGTGCGGACGATATTTTTTTGATTTAGCATCTAATGAACTTAAAAAGTATCACGATCAAGCGGAAACAAAAGCAGCTGACAAAGATATACGACTTGCTACCAATGAAGTATTCCCTTCAAATCATGTAGTGACCCTAGGACTCAAAAAAGAGGCTGAAGTTATTCCTGGTATCATACGTTGGGGTTTTGAGGGAATTAAAAAAGGACAGCTTATGATAAATGCACGGTCAGAAACAGTAAAAGAGAAAAAAATATTCTCGAAAGCTTTTAGAGAATCCCGCTGTATTTTTCCAATGTCTAGTTTTTATGAATGGAATCACAACAAGCAAAAATTTTTATTCAAAGGAAAGGAGAACAGTACTTTATTTGTTGGTAGCTTTTATCGCATCCATAGAACTGAATCAGGATTTGAAACAGAATCAATTATATTGACGACCAAACCAAATACGTCAGTAGCTTCAGTACATGATCGTATGCAAGTAATTATAGAAAGATCCTCAATCAACGAATGGCTTAATTGGAATTTGCAAAAAAGCATGTAAACAATGACATGCCAGAATTGGAATGCACAATGGTATGAAAAATGTAACGGTTCATAATCACGAAAACGCCCTTGGAGAATCTCTACTCTCTAAGGGCTTAATTTATTATATAATTTTATAGATAACATAATAACTATTATAACTTATAGACAACTTTAGATTGAATCAATAGACGATAGCAAGTTATCTATATTATTTGCTACCATAATTATTAGTTCCGGTAGTAACTTTTTCACGGATAATAATAGGACTAATTCAATTAAGGTAGTAGCATATAATATATTCTTCCTGGGTGATTTTTACATGAAACAACTTAGTAGCAATATAATAGTAATATAATAGTAACATAATAAATTACTATTATATTTCTATTATAAATACTTTTATTTGAATTTCCACTTCAATACTATTTTTATAATTTATTCGATTACTTATAAAGCATTCAACGCATCAATTGTAGCAGCATTATCAATATGCGTATACAAAGTCGTGGTAGTAGTATTGGTATGGCCTAATTGCTGAGCTGTAAGAACAAGTGAATTAGTTTGTTTATATAACCTTGTGGCTAACGTATGGCGCAGCTTATGAGGACTAACTTGTACTTTGAATCCCTTTGAATATTTAGCTACCATACGCTCAATTGCTATGCCTGTCATTCTTTTGGATTCACCTTTATAAATAGTCAAGAACATGGCTTTCTCACTATCAGTAGCCTTATAACGGCTACTACGAATCGCTAGATAGTTTGCTAAATACTCCATAGCAAAAGCAGCAATATTTACCGCATCTCTTTTATTTCCTTTTCTAATCACTATAACTTTATTCTTATCCAAAGACAGATCATCCACATTTATATTTACTACTTCAGACAATCGTAATCCAGAACCTAAGATCAACGCATTAATAGCAAGATCTCGCTCAACGTCACGTACGTAATAAGGAAGAGCCTTAACGCTCAAAGAATCCTTGTATTCAAACTCAATGTAATCTAAGTAATTTTGAGTATCTTCATCTAAAAATAGTTGTTTTTCAATTGCATTTGCTCGAGCTGCAAGTGTCGTTCTGTCTGCTATTGTCACAACTTGTTCCATAGGATTAGTAATTAGATAGGGCACACCATTAGGATTATTTGAACTAGAAGAGAGATACTTGAATAAAACCTTCAAAGCAGTAATATGTCTGTTGATGGTTGCAACAGATAATCCTAAATTATTGCTATCTTGCAAATAGTATTTCGTAGATACTTTTTTTATATTCTCTTTGGAGCGTCGTTTTAGATGTGATTTATATAAATTTAATTCATAAGGAGTCAATTCTCTCAATGAATGAATAGAAGTATCTGCTATAACAGCTTCGCTAATTAACCATTGAAAAAATAGTTTATAATTTTTCAAATATTCCAGTGTAGTTTGTGGGGACTGATCTTGGTCATCACGAGCTTGAACAAAGTCTTTTATATAATTTGGCATATGACTTAATAATTTATCAATTTTATTATACGTATCTTTATAATTCATTAAAATCCACCTTTCCTTACAAATAGGGGAGGGAAGCCCTTTGTAATTGGACTATACCAATTTAAACGAGATATGTCAATAAATAAAGAACCTTTTTTAAAAAAAGTTTTGTATCACTAACTATAAAGAAAGATAAATCTTTCTTTATAGTTAGACATGAGAGAGACTACAATTGATTTAAAATCAATAAGCGTATATACTGTATATACAGATGGAAAGGGGAGAAGACTATGACAATCAAAGAAAGAAAATTCAGAGAAGTGGGGAACTCAGTAGTATTAACTATTTCAAAGGAGTTTCTTAAAGAAAATGGGTTAAATCCTGGAGATACGGTTTTTTTAGATGAAGAAAAACTTCGAGCAGCAATTATAAAAAAACAAACCTTATCTGATGAAATTGATGTAGCAATATCTCAAGCATTAACTGAATATGATACTACTTTTATAGAGCTTGTCGATAAATGAGTATTTATTACCTGGAAGCTAAAGATATTATAAAAATGAATGTGATCCAAATAAAAAAATACTCTCCTAATGAACCCATTGGCGTAAAGGACGTAAATGCTTTAGAAATGTGTGTAGGGCAACTTCAAGCCTCAGCTTTTGGTGAAGAGGTTTATCCTTCGATTTATGAAAAAGCAGCTATCCTACTTGTACAATTGATAAAGAAACATCCTTTTCACAATGCAAATAAACGTACTGCTTTCTTAGCTACTTTTGTCTTTTTGAAAATCAATGGACAGCTTTTAGCTATTGATCAAAAAGATGCTGTAAATTTAGTGGTATATATTGCTACATATGATAAGGATTTTGATCAACTAAAATATGAAGTAATTAACACTATAAAGACACATACGAAATCCATTTAAGGAGTTGCTGTATGTGTCTTTATAGTGTTATTAGCTGCTATAGCGAAAAAATTGTAGTAAATTACAAATAGCTATAATTCAAACCCAACTATATAGAAAACTATAATTTTCTATATAGTTGGGTTTTTAGCATCCTTGTCTCCTGTCTTTAGAATTTAACATTATTCGCTCTATTTTTTAAGGTAGCTATAAAATATTTCAATTGATTAGAATCCTTTTAATAGCATTGATATCTCCCATCCCGGTGTATATAAGATATACAGAACAAGCACACTAAAGAATATTGAGCAGCTTCTTGGCATTTTTATATCACATTTTGAACAGATTCAGCTTGATGGAAATCATGTGTCTACCTTGATAATTTTATATCCATATCAGTCAGATTTATAAGGTGATTTACTCACAAAACTAGTCCGTGATCCCGTGTTCTTAGTTCCCAAGTATGTATCATGCTTTTTTCGATTTAGTTCATTACTATAGATAGTAGTTATTGAGTATTCGCTTTCCTAAAAAAGAAAAAGAGCCGAAGCTCTTCTTCTAACTTATCAATTATTGGGTACCATACTTAATTCCCAGGTTAAAGTCGTTTGGTAAGTGGTCGCTTTCGGAGCAGCTATTGGTGGCACTTCAAGAACGACACTTTCCCCAGCATTTTTTCTATCCCCAAACCGATAGATCCAAGTTTCTGCACCTTGACCATCTTTGGCTGTCAATAATTTTGTCTTGACTCCAGGAAGCAATGCGACTCTGTCAGTCTCATTTAATTCAGGTTTTCCTGTCTCTTGGACAGACGCTAACTGTTGATTGGTCAACTGTAAACTAGCTCCCTTTAGTTTATGATCATTTGGATCTGCGAACTGTCCGTTTTGGGTCACTGACAATACCCAACCGTTACGTGTGTCTCCTAGCCTTCGATCACTTATTTGAACATAATTTGGTCGTTCTTCCTTCTCATCGATGCTCCCGTCCTCATTCAATAATCGTTGTGGTTGAGCATAGTAGTTTTGCGTTCTTGTAGAAATACCTTGTTGGCCAAAGGTAAATCTAGAGACAAAATCTATACTTAATTTCCCCTGATTTTCAGAAAGCACTGGTGGATTTTCAGGTTCTACTTTTGTTTCAGGACTCAATGGATCAACAGGTGAGACTTTACTTGCTAGCTCAACAATATAAGTTCTAGCACTTGGAAAAACTGCATCATGATATTTATAATCCTCCATTTGAGGGTTTCTATTTCCATTATCATTATTAGTTTCTGGTCTTTTAAAAACACTAGTTATAGTACTATAACTATCAATTACGGCTCCCTGATTATCTTCCATCAAAACTTGCACTTCATCACTTTCATTTAGTTTAGTTTTTAGTTCGAAAGAAAAACTACCATCATTTCCTACTTTCTGTGTCGCTATATGCTGATTATTAATATACAACAACGCATTATTTCCAGGAATGTTTATATGATTTGGTAATGCCTTAATGGAAGTGGTCTCAGTAGTTAACTCTATAAAGTGGCCAAAATCAACTAACTCTGGTGGAGTTACATTTATAACCGTTATTGGACGGATCTTTTCCAATTCTTCTTGTGATAGGGATATCCCTCCCTCATTCATTCCTCTACTTATTGATACAAATTCAATAATTGTACCTTCTTTGAGGAGATTTTCAAATTCAAAAGATACTCTTCCAGCTTTTCCGAGAGCGTTATTTTCTTTTTCTTCCCATGTTTGGATCGGTGATTCGTTCCCCACCGTAGAAGCCGTATAATTATTAGAATTATTGTCGGGATCCGTTACTTTTATTTCGACAGTAATTTCATCCGTACCAGCTTCCCTTATATCATCTAATCCTTCTTTATAAGAAAACTCAGCTATAAATGATTGATCTGCATTGGTTGGTTGCCTAACTCCGTCTAAAATAGGAGCTGAATTATTAGCAGATATTCTGGATACTCTTCCAGATAGTCCAGGTAAAGAGTCTGTTAGGTTCAGATTATTACTCGAAGATGCG
>Ga0256408_1001762_pt1 | contig 11448 bp, 10 predicted proteins | sample PhyAR1_FD_185998 | JGI IMG/M metagenome (GOLD analysis project Ga0256408, IMG submission 185998) | Leaf surface microbial communities from alfalfa plants in UC Gill Tract Community Farm, Albany, California, United States - DLSL A.R1 | ecosystem: Host-associated > Plants > Phyllosphere >...
GACTGACCGCGAGCAGATCAAGCACTACGCCAAAACCTCCGTGCTCTTTGCCGGTATCGGGCTGGTGGCCATCTACCTGTGCCTGATGAAGATCGGCGCGGGCTTCGGTCAGACCGGTGATTTCCAGAACGGGGCGCAGATCCTGCGGGCCTTCATTGTGGAAAACATGGGTATGGCCGGGACCCTCTTCATGGCCGTGCTGATTTACCTGGCCTGTACCGTCACGGCAGTCGGCCTGACCTCGGCCACGGCGACTTTGTTCAGCCAGATGTCCGGCATTAGTTACAGGATCCTGCTGCCTTTAGTGGTTGCTGCGTCGTTCCTGATTGCCAACATTGGCCTGACCCGCCTGATCGGGGTTTCCGTTCCAGCCCTGTCCGTTATCTGCCCGGCTTGCACCACGCTGATTCTGCTGTCTATCCTGCGCTGGCCGACGCATGCGATCGCCCTGCCGGTATGGGTGAGTATTGTATTCAGCACCTACACCGCGGTACTGAAACCCCTCGGCTTCTCTGTCACTCTCCTGGATAAACTCCCGCTCACCAGCGTCTCGCTGGGCTGGGTGCTGCCGACCGCGCTGGCGGCGCTACTACTGCTAAAAGACAAAACCTCAAACAAAGTCGTCGTAGCCTCCCATTAACAACACGCGGTAAACCACTATGAATATAGCTTCAATCACCACTGGCAACATCACAACGCGCCACAGCTGGCGCTGGCAGGACAATATCTGGGCGCTGGGCCTGTATGGCACGGCGGTCGGGGCGGGAACGCTGTTTCTCCCTGTTGAAATCGGCACCCGTGGCCCGGTCATTTTTCTGGTCATGCTGCTGGGCCTGCCATTGTCCCTGCTGCCGCATCTGCTCCTGTGCCGGGTGTACATGCGGGAGGAAGAGACAGCAACGGGTACGCTGCCGATCTTCGGCTCTTTCTTCAGCGGAAGCGGCGAAAAGCTGATGACCCTGTTCTACTGCGTCACCTTTTTCCCGGTAACACTGGTGTATGGGGTCGCGCTGGTTAACGCGATGGATAATTTCCTGGCAGAACACCTGCACTTCACAGGCATCAGCCGTGGCCCCCTGTCGTTTATCGTGGTGGCCGCACTCTATGTAGTGCTGAGCAAGGGACGCGATAAGGTAGTGGCCACCATGAGTGCGCTGGCGCTGCCGTTTGCCGCCTCAGTGCTGCTGATCGGCGTTTCACTCATTCCGGACTGGCATCTGTCGAATTTTACCAGTGCGATTACTGAGGTGAAGAGCACCCCGCTTTCTACAACAATGAAGGGCATCTGGCTGACGCTGCCGCTGATCACCTTTTCGTTCTGCTGTGCCCCGATGGTATCCCCCCTTACCTCTTACTACCGGGAGAAGAGAGCCGAGGGCGAGAGCAAGGCCTTGTTCGTGATCCGCGTGGCCTATGTGGCTATCTTTACCAGCATCATCTTCTTTGTGCTGAGTTGCGTGCTGAGCATCCCCCACGACAGCTTTGTGCAGGCGAAAGCGCAGAACCTGAACGTGCTGTCTGTCATGAAGGGAAACGGCGATTTCAGCCTGATTTATTACCTGGCCCCGTTCATCGCCATCATCGGCATGACCAAATCCTTCCTGGGGGTCGGTCTTTCGGTTGCGGAGACGTTCGGTCAGTTGGCGGCCAGCGTATCGGGTAAAAAGGCCGCCACCAGCAAGCGCGTGGCCTCGCTGGTGCTTTTCCTGCTGACCTTTGGCATCGTTTACGCAAACCCGGACGTGATTAACCTGATTGAAACCTTTTGCGGACCACTGATCGCGGTGATCCTGTTCCTGATCCCCGCGTACCTGATTTATACCCGCGCTGCGCTGGCGCAACTGCGTGGCGTGACGGTATTTCTGGTGGTGCTGGGAGGGCTGGCAACTCTGTCCGCGCTGCTGTGGCCGTTAATTTAAGACACACAATGACGCACCGTACGTGGCAGGCGTAGCGGGCTGTGCGGAATTGACTATTAACTGGACGTGGGATGTCCGCTTCTGTCACGAAGCGGGCATCCCCTGAATTAACGCGCTGGTGGATAACATTTTGTCCAGTTGTAGTTAATTTTCGCTAACGTTAATTCCCCGGCAACATCCCCGAAATCAATATTCTGACGTGCTAAGAAAAACTGACGCAATTCTGCCGGTAAAAAATCGGCGTTGTAACGCAGAAGCGTACTGTGCCAGAACGGTGCAGGTAATGGACTATTGGCATGACGCACCAGCAATTCATTTTTCCAGGACGACGCCAGAATCTTCTCGCAGAAGGACTGCCGCATGGCTATCGCCGGCTCATCAGGGATACCCGCCAGCAACAACTGGCTGGGTAAAGCCACTAAGCGAAGGTTTCTGATGACAATCTTTTTCGCCTGATAGTCAGCCCAGATCGTGCGCAATTGCTCGACTTTCGCAGGCAATGGCTCGTCAACCTTATACAGTGGCTGCGTCAGGGGCAAAAAGGTGAAATGGAAGCCCTGTGCTGGCAGGGTATCGGCAAGGGGATCATCCCCTGTGAGTTTTTTCAGTTCATCAAGGAGACGTGATACAGGAGCGGATATGGGCGGTTGTAGGCCTGTCGCAAGCGCGAATTTTACCGGATCGTAGTAGTTTTCTTTTCTGACGTCCCCGATCCCTGCATTTTCCTTCCACATGGCGAGGGTGTTTGCATTTGTTGCACGATAAATATCTGGCAGACTCATTAATGTCATGACTGACCTTATTGCGTTAACAGGAACACGGGCTATGACTTACATGTCAGTCAGGTATTTTAGGCCATTCGATAACTTTTTCAGTGATAATTTATTAAAGCGGGAATCGCGTCTGATGAGGTATATCCTTTTGTCTGAGCCAGCATGATACATTATGCTGGGCAAACTCACCTCGCAGGATATGACCATGATAACCGTCGAAATAGCCGATCCCTTCTCTTCAGAATCCCAGCGTTTAATAGAAACGTTGTCAGCAGAACTTGCTGCTATTACCGGTGATAATGGCAAAAGCAATTTCAACGTTGAAGCAATGAATAATGCCAACGCGTTATGGGTATTAGCAAAGAATAGCCATGGCGAAGCCATAGGCTGCGGTGCGATACGCCCCTTGACGCAAAATATCGCCGAGCTTAAAAGAATGTTTTCAGACCGAAGTGTGCCGGGGATTGGTGGAGCATTACTCGCTTTTCTGGAAACCTCTGCAAAAGAGAGGGGATATAGCGAACTCAGACTGGAAACCCGACACATTAACCATCGGGCGGTAAATTTCTATGAGAAACACGGTTATCGCCGCATTGAGAATTACGGCCCCTACACTGGCAGGCCAGAAGCCGCCTGTTTTTCAAAAGTATTGCGCTGATTCTCTTCATCGGATCGGCCACCCGCTGATGGCACTCAGCAGACCGACGCCGTTGCGTGATCGGTTATGAGCGACAAGCGCAAATTGCATACCCGGTTTACGGGCAGCCCAGGATTATCTACAAGGCCCGGAACTGCCGTATACCCGTTGCGAACTTTATTAAGTGGAAAACGCGCATTCAGAGTTGGATGGCCATATCCATGCAGCGTAAATCTGTTTGGGCAAGTCTTGATGGCGAGGTACTTTCTTTGATAAACACAAAGCCGTGCTTTTCATAAAAAGTTTGTGCATTAGGGGTTGCGGACAGGGTTAACTGTTTCAGTCCTCGTTTGATTGCCTCGTCTTTAATCGTTTCAATAATCAGGCTGGCCAAACCCTTACCAAAATAGTCCGGCAATGTAAAAATCGCCTCTACGCTTGCAGCGGCCAGATCCAGATATCCCGTAGCGACCAATCCGACACCCGGTTTTTCGACAACAAAGAAAGGATTTTCCTTTATCACCTCTCTGTAATGTTCAGGCATAGCGTCAGGCGTCCAGGCCTCAAGCACCCTGGCGCTATAACTGGGCTTACCCCCCTCCCGGATAGAAAGATTTCTGATATTCCAGCATTCCTCTGCCTCTTCAGGTACCGCAAGTCTGATCTTCATTTTATTCTTCCTTTGCGTCTTATTATCTTTCCAGATTTATCACGAAACGGGTTCGTTTCAACCTCTTTGTTTACCCCCTGCCACAACGCGGCCTTCAAGGGCGGCCAGGCTGTCAAAGATCAGAAGGGCCATTCCAGGTTAAGAGAATGAGTGCCGCGCCACCCGTTAGGTTTACTGAATCACCTCGGGCAATAATGGGCGGCTTTTTCTTCCGCCCTTCTGCGGAAAAGAGATCCTCAATGATTAATGCAACTGACCTGCCAAACCGCTCTGGTTGGCATTACTTTACAAATTGCCGCTTGCCCGGAGCCGGGTCGCTCACTATCCTCATTGCCCATGACTATCCTGACGGGTTCGACTCACCATAAGAACAGGCAACTGAGCGCTTTGGCGCTGCTATTCGTTGCCGGTCTTGTCATGCTGGTTTGTCTGACCCAGCGGGCCAGTATCCTGCATCACATGCAGGTCAAAGCTGCCGCGCTCTCCCTGACTGTTGAAAACAGCACGCAGGAGCAAGCATCGCCAGGGATATCCCCCTGTGAGTTAAGCGCCCACTCGCTTCTGGCCGCCCAGCCCCTCCACTTTGATAACCTTCTGCTTTTCACTGGTCTGTTGGTGCTGGTGCTGGCGGTGCTGCTCAAAATCAGCGTTCTGCCGAGACCGGTGATCCTCTTTCGTCCTCCGCTCCTTCGAATACACCTCAAAAACTGCGTTTTCCGTGAATGACTGAACCGGACGTTCCTGTTTAGTTAATTTTTCACGGAGAAAATATATGAAAGCCTTTTTCAGGAGCCTGTGGTTCCTGTTATTCAGCCTGTCTGCGGCCTCAGCTGCGGTACCGGGCTGGCCGATGAAGCCTGACAATTCCCATGCTCAGGTTCATGTCTGGCACGATGCGCCTGCGAACGGGAAAGTTCGCCTGCTGCTTGACGTCACCCCTGATGAAGGGTGGAAAACTTACTGGCGAACCCCCGGTGACGGCGGATTCCGGCCCGCGATCGCCTGGGCGTCTCAGGCAAAAACGCAGTGGCACTGGCCCCGCCCCGTCCGGTTTGATTCCGCCGGTTTCACCTCAGTCGGCTATGACCGACGCGTGGTGTTTCCGCTGGAAGTCACCACCCAGGAACTGCAACGATTGCGCGGGAAACTGACGCTTTCGCTCTGCAGTAATCTCTGCGTGGTCAATACTTTCCCGCTGGATATCAACCTGGCATCCGGTCCGTCAGCCCACTTTGTCGACGCATGGCAGAACGCGATGCGCGCTGTTCCCCCGGAAAGCGGCACTATAGCGGTTCAATCCGTTACCGCTGACGATGACACGCTGACCGTGAAACTGACCTCCCCGGAGGGCTGGTCCCGGCCGGATCTTTTTACTGACAACCCTACGGGAGCGACTCTGTCGCCACCGCAGGCGGAGATCCGCGGTGACACGCTGACCGCCCGGTTTAGCGTCAGTGATACGCAGGGAAAACCGCTGGATGCCTTCCGGCTGCAACAGCTCTCTCTGCTGGTCAGCAATGGCGCGCAGAGCCAGCAGCTCACGGTCGATATCACCCCATCCACGGCGCTATGGCAGATCCTGGCCGTGGCGTTAGCGGGTGGTCTTGTTCTTAACCTGATGCCCTGTGTTCTGCCGGTTCTCGGGATCAAACTCGCTTCGCTGATGACACTGGCAGAGAGCACCCGCCGTCAGACGCGGCTGCGTTTTCTGGCAACAGCGGCCGGGATAGTATTCTCGTTTCTGGTGCTGGCGGCAGTCGTTACCGGGCTGCGTCTGTCCGGCGCCTGGATTGGCTGGGGCTTTCAGTTCCAGAACCCCTGGTTCATTGCCGCCATGGTTGTGGTGACGTGGATTTTTTGTTTCAGCCTGGCGGGCCTGTTTGAGATCCGACTGCCTTCCGGCTTGTCCACCCGGCTGGCAACCGCCGGTGGCAACGGCATCGGCGGGAGTTTTCTTGAAGGCGCATTTGCCACCCTGCTTGCCACACCCTGCACGGCACCCTTCCTCGGCACGGCCGTGACGTTCGCGCTTGCGGCACCCGTGCATCAGCTGTGGCTCATCTTTTTAGTCCTGGGTGTCGGGATGAGCCTTCCCTGGCTGGCGATAAGCCTCGTTCCCGGCGTGGCACGCTGGCTGCCGAAGCCCGGCCCCTGGATGAGAAAACTGCGTCTTGTGCTGGTGCTCCTTATGCTGGGTTCCTGTCTCTGGCTGATGTCGCTGCTGGTAAACGCGTGGGGTGCCCGCTATGTGCTGATTGGCGGGGGTCTGATGGTGGCGTTTTTCCTGTACCGCTGCGCGAAAGCCATGCCGGACCATCAGGAAAATCTGCGCAGCCTGGCGTTTGGCGTGCTGTTTGGTGCCGGGTTGTATGCTTTCCTGGCTCCCCAGCCTCAGGGGAAGGACGACTCTCCCCTCAACTGGCAGCCGCTCAGTGAAGCGGCATTAAGCGAGGCGCTGGATGCAAAAAAACGCGTGCTGGTTGATATTACCGCCGACTGGTGTCTGAATTGCCGGGTTAATGAGGTCCTGGTCCTTCATCGCCCTGAGGTGATTGCCGCCTTAAACCGCGACGACGTTGTACTGTTGCAGGGAAACTGGAGTCAGCCTTCTGCTGAAATCGAACAGTTCCTGCGCCGCTACGGTGCCAGCGGTATTCCTTTTAACGCTATATTTGGCCCTTCACTGCCGCAGGGGCATGTTCTGCCCTCTCTTCTGAGCAAAGATGCGCTGCTAACCACACTGACGAAGGCGAATGCCTCCCCGTCGCCTGATTTCACTGAGGAAAAATAATGAAGAAGATACTGTCACTGTTAACGCTGCTGATGAGCGCCACCACGCAGGCGCAGACCGCTGACCTGCCCGAACCGGTTAAACAAATGGAGAAACAGGGCATTGAAATCATTAAGCCGTTCAGCGCCCCCGGCGGTGTGGAAGGATGGCTGGGTAAATATCAGGACATGGGCGTAACGCTTTATCTCACCCCGGACAAAAAGCATGTTATCTCAGGCTATATGTATGATGCGCAGGGAAATAACCTCAGCGAGAAAACCATTAATGACGAGATTTATATTCCCGCAGGTCGTGAGATGTGGAAGCAGCTTACCGCTGCGCCGGGAATTACAGAAGGTAGCGCAGAGGCGAAGTGTCAGGTAGTTGTCTTTGCCGATCCCTTCTGCCCTTACTGCAATAAGTTCTGGCACCAGGCTCAGTCTTTTATCAAAGATAAAAGCATCAGCACCAAAACCTTGCTGGTTGGCGTGATCCGCCCGGACAGCGCGCAGTATGCGGCGGCAGTCCTCTCCGCGAAGGATCCGGCTAAAGTGTGGTATGACCTTGAGAGTAGCGATGGAAAAATCAAACCGGAGCTGAAAGGCAACACCCCGCCTGACGTCTTTAAGCAGATACAGCACAATCAGCAGCTTATGGAGCAATTAGGTGCCAGCGGTACACCTGCTATTTATTACCTGAATAAAGCGCGCACCCTGCAACAAATCATCGGCTTGCCTGATGCTAAGCAAATGGCCGATCTGGTGGCCTGTAAATAAACCGCGTTAACCTATAGCAAAACAGCAGCTGTATCAGCTGCTGTTTTGCACTTTTTACCTGCTCACCGCCTTATCCCGGTAACGCAGGTGTTTTATATCATCGGTTATTCAGGGAGCGCATACACCACAACCTGATCACCCACCTGATCCTTGAGGATAGTGTTCCCCCCCGCGACGAACGCGACATACTGGCGGCCTTTGTATTCATAGACCGACGGATTCGCTACCGCAGGGGCTTCAGCCTGATCGGACCAAAGCTCTTCACCAGTCTCTACGGAATAGGCGCGCACTTTGGCATCCATGGAGGCACCGATAAAGATCACACCGCCCGCCGTCACCGCCGGACCACCAATTGTCGGTGAACCCCAGCTTTCCGGCATAAAGAAGCCGTACTGCTGCGATGCGCCAACCGGACGACGCCACTTCACATCTCCCGTATGCATATCCAGCGCCACGATTTCACCAAACGGCGGCTTCCAGCACGGCATACCCAGCCAGTTATTGGCGACCATCAGGCGCAGGCCGTAAGGCGCACCTTCCTGAGGCGCAAAGCCGCTCTCGTTGCCAGCGCTTTTATCGGCTTTATCGTAATCTTCACGGCTGTAGAGCTTCACGTACTGCACGATATGCGAGGTGTTGACGATAGCGATCTGTTTATTGGGATCAAAGGCTACACCGCCCCACTGTACGCCACCGGCGCTGTCCGGGTAGGTCAGCGCACCCTCGCCTTTGGTGGTCGGCGGCGTGTACATTCCCTCATAGGTCAGGTTATCCCACAGGCGGGAACACTGCCCGGCACCGACCATATCGGCCAGCTTCCAGATCTCTGGTTTTTTCGACTGATCGAGCAGCGGCGCGGGTTTGGTCGGGAATGGCTGGGTTGGCGAAAGCACTTCCCCCTGCACCGAACCGTCACCCTGCGGTACCGGACGCTCTTCGATAGGCCAGACGTCTTCCCCCGTCAGGCGGTTGACCACAAACAAGAAGCCCTGCTTGGTGGCCTGAATCAGGGCCGGGATCTGTTTGCCGTTTACGGTGATATCCATCAGCGTTGGGGCGGAGTTGATATCGTAATCCCACACGTCGTGATGCACCCACTGGCGAGACCAGACCACTTTACCGGTATTGATATCCAGCGCCGTTGTCGAGGTGCCAAGCGGGATCTCCTCTACACGATTGCCGCCCCAGTAGTTCGGAGATGGCGATGAAACCGGCAGATAGACCAGGCCATTCGCCTCGTCGGCAGACATATGCGTCCAGACGTTGGCTGTCCCGGTGCGTTTGCGGATGTCAGCTGGGATCGCTTCGAAAGCCCATTCACGTTCGCCGGTCTGTGCATTGATGGAAAATACGGTGCCCGGAGGCGCTTCAGCATAGGCCCAGTCCTTACCGGCCCAGCCCACCAGCAGATGGTTCCCGACTACCGTTGGCGGCTGAAGAATGGACAGCGGATATTTGGCGTTAAGCGTGTTCCACTGATTTATATCCAGGACGCCCTTGTCCGCAAAGTTGCCACATGGCTTTCCTGAATCGGCATCCAGCGCATAGAGCTTGCCATCAACGGTGCCCATATAAACGATTTTCTGACAGGCTTCTCCGGCCACCGGATTTTTTGCCTGCCAGTAGGAGACGCCACGGTTTTTCAGCACTGGCTGCGTGAGGGCTTTTCGCGAAGATTTCGTGTCATAGTGCCACTTCTCTTTACCCGTTCCCGGATCCAGCGCAATCAGGCGATCGAAAGGCGTGCCGATATAAATCGTCTCGTTAGCAAAAATCGGCGTCGCGGACCAGACGGTTGCCGGGGTGTCGCCTTTACCATCCGAGACATCACCCGTGTGAAACTCCCAGACTTTTTTTAATTTGCCCACGTTCTCGGCGGTGATCTGCTTCAGCGGGCTGTATTTCTGTGCGTTAAGCTGTCCGTGGAAGCTGTCCCAGGTGGCAGCAGAAGGCACCAGCGGCGTCGCCGGCTGGCTGGCAGATGCAACTTTCTGGCCGCTGCCGTTGCCGGTAGAGGCTTCATCCGTGGTTTTTGTGGTGCCCGGCGCCTGATGATCGGCCGCATCCACATTGAGTTCTTCCTGCGTCCCCTGAGAGGCCTCCGCGGCTTTATCCTGCGCCTGCAGGGTAAGCGGAGTGACCAGCAATGCCAGTGCCGTCAGGCTGACTTTCATTAATGGGTTGTGTTTATCGTTATGCACGGGTGGGGCTCCTCAGGCTCTGACGCGGGGATTGTGGTGAACGGAATTGCTGCTCAGCATAATCAGACCAATCAGGCCGACCACCATGGCTGCAGTAATGATGTACTGGTGCAGCAGCGCGGCTGCAAAACCAATACCCGCCAGTGCCACAAGGGTGACAATAATTAAGAAGATACGCGCGCCACGGCCAGATGCGGCACGTAGCATAAAGGTCAGTATCGCCAGTACCGCGCAGGCAATGGCAACGCCTAACGCACCAATGGTACCCGTGACACCCGTAAGCGGCGTCAGCCAGGCGTATAACGCTACCGCGAAGCCAATCACCGCAGCCAGCAGCAGCAATAGCGTGCCAGCCCGTGAGGGATGAGAATGCAACATACCAGGAAGTCCCCTATCAAAAAAAGAAAGATGAAAAAGTCATCAGGATGGCGTTTATGCGTGTCCAGTAAGCGCGGACAGATAGCCAGCCTGAGACAATTCACAGCTGCAACATGCATTAAACGTAAGAAAGTATAGAAGATATTTTTTGGCTGGGTCGTTGAGACGTCTTTCGCCTCATAATCAGAAGCATTAAATGGAAAGGGGCAGTCATTCCGCGGGAGTATTTTCTGAAGCTTTACAGGCAAAAATGGACGCAATAGCAGACCGGTTTCTTCCTGAAAGGTTACAGACGCTTATGCTGGCATGGTCTGTCTGGCGCGAGAGGCGGAACGCCTCATGCTGGTCAAATGTGATCATGAATACTTGCCATGGGCGGACGACCACCCATGATGGACATGGCGCGCCAGTATCAAATTACCCCTGATGCTGTGCCGCGGGTCTGTAGTTAATAGAATTTTTGTTCATGAAAGTTAATTTCTGATGTGTAATAACTTTCTGGCGGAGAATGCGTGAGCCCGAAGGGACAATGTTTAAACTGGCATGGTAATTCACGATCGCATCTCTGGCTCGCATCACGGCGGTTTCCAGGACACTCATTTTTCATCCGAAAACCTAACCAACATATTGATGAGTAAGGCATTGCCTGTGCTATCCAGACGCGTTGTCGGCGATGATTAATCAGCATCCCTGTTTCAGTCATCGTGACGATTTCCCCTGGCCGCACGTAATAATTCCCCTTGAACCACAGGATATAATTCAGCCCATAGGGTGTTTCTACTTTGCCAAAAATCGTCCCCGAGTCAGGGCTGGCAACAATCTCGACTATTTTCCACTCCATAAACCCCTCTTTCATTGCTGTTGTGTTGTTATGCCGGCATTCCATACGGCACATATACGTGTTTTGTAATTTTTCGGTGCAAAATAAGTTTAGGCATAAAAGAGGTTAAACTCAAACAACCTTACAAAGAAAATGGGAATCTTTACAATTCCCATTTACCTCATGCAAAAACCCGACGCAGAGCGGGATGCGGGGATGTTTTGGGGAGGCGTATAGGGGAAGGCAATTGCAAGTCTTCAGGCAAGCCGTACGTAGATATCTTCAGGCGTTCAAAATCCACTCGCCCCTTCTTACTTCCACCATTTCCTGTCGCCTTTCCTTTAGGACAATAGCTTAATCTGCTGTCGTAACCTGTCGTTCCACTATACTGACCAGTGCAGTTGTAATTTAGTCAGAAGGATATGCACGGTTAATGACCTGGCACCAACCCTACCCATGACCATCAGGAGAACAACATGCAAAAGCGTAACAACTTGAAAGTCG
>Ga0256408_1001763_pt1 | contig 11444 bp, 12 predicted proteins | sample PhyAR1_FD_185998 | JGI IMG/M metagenome (GOLD analysis project Ga0256408, IMG submission 185998) | Leaf surface microbial communities from alfalfa plants in UC Gill Tract Community Farm, Albany, California, United States - DLSL A.R1 | ecosystem: Host-associated > Plants > Phyllosphere >...
CCGAAATCTCCGGCAACACGGCTTGCATTTTTTGATTCATCGCATGTCTTAATCCTTGATTAGCGGCGACACCTCCGGCAATCACCAGCTGTTTCACTGGATAGGTTTGACAAGCACGGATGGTCTTAGCTACTAACACTTCAATGACACTAGTTTGAAAACTCGCTGCTAAATCTTGCTGCGATAAAACTTCTTCCCGTTGCTGTGCATTGTGGACTGTATTGATGAAGGCACTCTTCAAGCCGCTGAAACTAAAATCAAAGTTGGGTTCTTTCAGCATTGCTCGCGGAAAATGATACGTATCGTGGCCTTCCTGTGCCAATCGATCAATTTCTTTGCCACTTGGATAAGGCAAACCTAAAACGCGTCCAACCTTATCATACGCTTCTCCAGCTGCATCATCGCGTGTCTCGCCAACAATTTTGTAGGAACCATCTGCTTCCATGTAAACTAATTCCGTATGGCCTCCACTGACTAACAAAGCCATTAAAGGAAAGGCTAAGGGCTGCACAAAACGCGCTGCATAAAGATGCCCCGCCATATGATTAACCGGTATTAAAGGTAGCTCATGAGCCCAAGCAAAGGCTTTTGCGGCAGCTAAGCCAATCAACAAAGCTCCCACTAGTCCAGGACCATAAGTAACCGCAACCCCACTTAATTCTTCAGGCTCTACCTCAGCTTTTGCTAAGGCTTCGGCAATACAAATCGTAATTTGCTCTACGTGATGACGGCTGGCTACTTCTGGAACGACGCCTCCAAAGCGTTGATGGCTTTTAATTTGTGAAGCGACAATATTAGCTAAAATCTGATGACCATCTTCAACGACAGCCACACTTGTTTCGTCACAGCTACTTTCAACTGCCAGCAATAGTTTTCTTTCCTTAGTAAAAATCGTCATCTGTTTCACTTCCTCAATTTTGCACACATAACGTGTGCATTTTCCTGTGGCTGTTGATAGTAATTCTTGCGAATTGCTACTTTTCTAAATCCCGTCTTCTTGTACAGTTTTTGTGCAGCAAGATTGGATGTTCGGACTTCCAAAAAAACCTGCTGGATAGCCATTCGCCGTAAATGTTCTTTCAAGGCTGCCATTAGACGTAACCCAACTCCGCAATGCTGTTGGTCTTTCCTAACTACCACATGTTGAATTTCCGCTTCATCAAGAACAAAGTGAAAACCAACGAAGCCTAACCATTGCTCATCTTCTGTTAATAGTAAATATTCACTATGATCTTGCAACAAATCCTCAGCAAATTGATCCACCGTCCAAGGGGATCCATTAGCATATGCTCGCTGACTCAAAGACCATAGTTTAGCGGCAGTCTCTTTATTGATTAACTCTTTTTTTGTTAATAACATGTATTCACTCTTCTTTTAAATATAAAAACATTTCCAACGCATCTTCTTGCAATTCTTCATAGTAATTCTTTTTTACAGAAGTGGAAACAAAACCAAGCTTGCGATACAAACTCTGCGCTTTTTGGTTACTGATTCGTACTTCTAAAGACATTGTGTTACACCGATGTTCCAGTGCAAAGCGAGTCGCTTCTTTCATTAACAGGCGTCCTAAACCTTTATTTTGATAAGCATTCAGCACAGCCACGTTAGTGATATGGGCATCACTACCATATAAACGGCAACCAATAAATCCTACCGGCTTTTCTCCGTCAACTGCTAAAAGATATAAATGCTTGGTGGCAGAATTCAGCTCTGCTAAAAAAGCAGAAGCCGTCCACGGCAATTCTCCGGCATAGACTTCCCGTTCAATCGCCAACAAATCTTTAATATCTTTAGCCAAAACTTCGCGAAGCTGAAATGTTTGAGCACCAACAGAGACTGTCTTCGCTAGATAAGGTGTTTGTTTTTTCTTAATGGTAGGAAAGATGCTTGAAAATATATTAAAGTTTTTCCACATAGTTATTATCCTCAGCTTGGTGTGTTTTCAGCCAATTTTCCTCAGCTTCTACTCTTTTTAAATAATTAGGTAAAAAAGCGTGGATATTAGCAACTGGTTCCGCTGTTCGTCCCAATTCAGCCAATACAGCAGCGTGAGGAATCTGCCACTGTGCATCTGTTGTAAAAGCAGCTTGCTTTAATTGTCTCTTTAAATTTCTCCACATCAGTTCCTATAAAATAAAGATCAGGAACTCCTTGTAATTGCTGCAATAGATCAGTCAAAGAGATATGCTGATCAGGCAAAGCGATACTTCGTTTGCCTTGATGGATGGTATAGGCTCCAGCGTAGACTTGTTGTCTGCGAGCATCAAATAACGGTACCACAGTACCTGTCAGACCGATACAATTCGCTGCCAAAACTTCCAAGCTGGAAATACCGACTAATTCCTTATTCAATGTGTAAGCCAAAGTTTTGGCCGTCGTCACGCCTATTCTTAAGCCTGTATAAGAGCCCGGCCCCTGTGCCACAACAAAGCGATCAATATCTTTAGCTTTTAATCCGACTCTTTGCATTAAATCAGCAATTGTCGGCATTAACATAATGCTATGGTTTTTCTTAACAGTAGTGGTATATTCCCCTAAAAGCCGCCGGTCTTCGCAAACCGCTACACTCAGAGTTTGATTTGATGTATCAATTGCTAAAAGTCGCACATTAATCCCTTTCCTTCCGCTTACTAGTCGCTTAATTGTAGCATACTTTTAAAAGGCGAGAAAAGAGAAAAATGAACAACAACTAGCATTTGTAAATTTTTTCTCAGATAGATCCCACTTTTTACATTCAACTAATTTTTTCAAAAAACTACTAACTTTTTATTGATAAGTAGTTTCCAGGTAATCAATCAATGGTTTACTGATATTGGTTGCTGTATCATTATTCCCTGAATCTTCCACCATAATAATTGTTAAAAAGCGATTATTGGTCCGATCCATCGTTAAGAGAAAACTGTTTTCTTTGCCATCCGTATCTTGTTTTTCTTTAATTTCAGCTGTACCGGTTTTCGCAGCTAATGAAAAATTCGGATTGTACATATTATGGACATAGCCCGCTTCATCTTCCACATTTCCCAACAAATCAGTCACAATTGTATTTGCCGCATTCTTGCTAATGACAGCTTCTTTAACTTTCGTTTGTTGATCCGCCAACAGTCTAGGATAAACCAAATTACCGTCATTTTGGAAAACACTGTAAATCGTTGCTTGTTGAATAGGAGTAATCAACAATTGTCCTTGACCGTATCCCGTATCTGCCAACAAAATCTCTGAATTGAATTGTTTTTCATTAGAAATTTGTGCTGGGTTCATCGCAATTGGTAAAGCCAGTTCTTCGCCAAAAATAAATTTATCCAGTCCTTTTCTAAAAGTCGCTTCGCCCATTCGTAACGTTTGTTGAGCAAAATAAATATTATCAGAGTTAACTAATGCTGTTCGCAAATCAATCGGACTGGCTTCCTTAACACGTGTGACAAAATAATCGCCCCAAGAAGCGTTTTTTTGCCATTTTAGTCCTTCAATTGGTAAAGCTTCATCTGGTTTCAAAGTACCAGCATCTAAACCGATGGCCCCGGTAACTGTTTTAAAGGTTGAACCCGGCGCATAGCCAGTTGCAAAACGTGCTGTAAATGGCAATTGTGCATTTTTGTTGTATTGATCGTATTCGGCTTGAGAGATTCCATTAGCCATTTTATTCGGATCATAAGAAGGTGAGCTGACGGTTGCCAGTAGGTCCCCTTGTTTGGGATTTGTAATCACCGCACTACCAGGTCGATTATCGAAAATCGCATATGCTTGTTGTTGAACCTTGCTATCAATCGTCAATTTAATCGTTTGACCATCTTTTTTAGCTACTTTCTGCAGTTCTTTTTTTATAGTTCCTTGTTCGTCTGTAATCAGTAATGAGCCACCATCTTGGCCTCTAAGCTCTTTGTCAAAAGCTCGCTCTAGCCCAGCTTTCCCTACAACTCCTGTACTGCTTAATGCAGGATTTTTTTCAATTTCTTCTGCAGTAACAGTACCAGTGTAACCAATCAGCTGAGCGGCCGCAGCACCCAGTGGATAATAACGTAATTTCGTTGGTTTTGTTGCAGCACCAGTAGGCAAGCTAGTAACTGTTTCATAAGATACAGTAATAGGAACGAAGGAATCCGGTTGAACCCAGCTTTGACTTATTTTTTTGTTGATCTCATCTACGGACACTTTAAACTGATCACTGAATGCTTTGATATTAGCCGTTTTTTCTGCATCGGCTCCTAGTTTCCCAGGAACCAGCCCTACTTCATCAAAGTCTTGATTAATTGCCAAGCCACTACCATTGCGATCCACAATCGCTCCTCTTTGAGCATTGTCTACTTGCAAAGCAACTTTGTCATTGCTACTCATCCCGGGAAAAATTAAGGCCGGCTGCCACTCCACCTGATAACTCTCACCACTTTTGGTTAAAGTTGAAGTATATGAAAGGTCTTTCATTTCACCTAAAGGCGTACTCATAGAAAGCTTATAGGTAAACGAGAAGCGATTATTTTTGTCTTTTTTTACTTTGAGATTGCTACTTTTTATACCTTGTGCTTGAATTCCTGAAAAAATCGCTTGATACTTTTCTACTACAGATTTTTGATTATAACCACTCGTTTTTAGCGATTGTGAATCTACTACCTTTGGCAAGGCATCAAACGTTTGTTTAGTAATATTTTTAATAAATGTTTCAGCAACTTTGGTAGCATCTGTCAGTTTTTGCTGTTCCTGCCACTGGCTATAAGCATAGTAGCCGCCGCTTGCCAAAACAATAATACCTAGCCCCACCCCCACCAAGATCAGCGGTTTTTTGATCTTTTTCGATTTTTTGCTTCGTTTCATACATGAAAGCCCCCTAAAATACAGTTTGCTCTTATTATACTACTGACTGAACAAATTATCTTTATCCATTGAATGACTTTTATGTAATTCTAACAAAAACAAAGTAATTCAGTCCTTCGTTGTATTTTTCTTTTTATAGGCTATGGTATAATAAAACCACTAAAAGTTAGGAGGAATCAATGATGGGATTAATAAAAGCAGCAACAAGCTCCCTCGGTGGCGGTTTAGCAGATCAGTGGTTAGAAGTCATCGAGCCAGACAATATGAGCGATACAACAGTGATGACAAAAGGTGTTTTCGTCCGTAGTGATGACAAACGCGGCTCTAATCGCAAAGGAACTAAAGACATTTTAACTGACGGTTCAGTCGTACATGTGTATCCAAACATGATGATGCTTTTAGTCGATGGCGGTAAAATTATTGATTATACAGCAGAAGAAGGCTATTATACCGTTGAAAATAATTCAGCTCCTTCCATGTTCAATGGATCATTGAAAGACGCCATTTCAGAAACCTTTAACCGCTTTAAGTTTGGTGGTGTCACACCTCAAAAACAACAAGTTTTCTACATCAACTTACAAGAAATCAAAGGAATTAAATTTGGCACGCCAGCACCTTTGAATTATTTTGATAATTTTTATAATGCGGAACTGTTTTTGCGTGCGCATGGAAACTACTCAATCAAAATCACCGATCCTTTGCTTTTTTATACAAATGCTATTCCAAAAAATCAAAGCCAAGTCGATATCAACGATATTAATGAACAATATTTAGCAGAATTTCTAACTGCCTTACAGGCTGCTATCAATCAGATGTCAGCCGATGGTCAGCGCATCTCTTATGTTCCCTCAAAAAGTTTAGAGTTGAGTAAATACATGAGTGATGTTTTAGACGATCAATGGCGGGATCAACGAGGAATGGAAATTGTTTCTGTTGCAGTAGCCAGCATTTCTTATACCGATGATTCTACAAAATTGATTAATATGCGGAATGAAGGGGCTATGTTGAGCGATCCCGGAGTTCGTGAAGGCTATGTACAAGGTTCACTAGCTAGAGGAATGGAAGCAGCCGGCAAAAATGAAGGCGGCGCTGCTAATGCCTTTATGGGTGTTGGAATGGGTATGAACACCAGTGGCAACTACTTCGCTCAGGCCTCCCAAACCAACCAACAGCAAATGCAAGAGCAAGAAAAACAAAATCAACAGAATGCTCAAGGCACCACCGATACTTGGACTTGCCCTCAATGCGGTACTGAAAATAGTGGCAAGTTCTGTTCAAATTGTGGGACACCAAAACCAACAGATGGTCAGCCTAAATTGGAAATGAAATGTAGTGAATGTAGTGAAATTGTTGACTTATCGGCCGGCATTCCGAAATTCTGCCCTCACTGCGGTAAACCATTCCAAGGAATTCCTCTTTAATAACGCCCATAAGAAAAAGGTGCCAGTTTTGGCTTTCCTTTTTCTTTTCTCAAAGAGACTGGAACCAAAGGAATCAAGACCAAGAGTCAGAGCTGGTTAAAGGATACGACATTCGGTTGGAAAAGAGCAGCTAAGCTGGTATTCAGAGATAAAAAGCCGGATGCTTGTTAGTAGGTAGACAACGTGAACATCGCTTCCCCACTACAACTTTCAGGCAAACTGATTCATTTTTTTAAAACTGAAACATCGGTCTACTTGATCTTCCTTCCAGTTTCAATAAGCAACAGAAAGGACATAAAAGATGGAAAATACCTTTACCCATAAATGCCCCAACTGCGGTGGTCCACTGCTCTTTGATCCCAAAGATCAGAAATTCCATTGTGAATATTGTTTAAATATTTATACCGAAGAGGAAGTTTCTTTATATGAGGAACAACAAAAAGCGGCTCACTTACAAAATGATACAGCTACCTCAGAAGAAATGACCTTTACCGCTCAAGAGCAAGCTGACGACATGTCAGCAGCTGATAAAGCGACATTTAAAGAAACAACAGGCGCAGATGAAGCAACGACAGCAGGACTTGAAGGTACAATGGAATTATTTAACTGCCCTAACTGTGGCGCTCAGATCATAACCGAAGCGACAACAGCAGCTACTTATTGTTATTATTGCCACAATCCCGTCGTTCTCTCCGGCCGATTGACCGGTGAATTTCTGCCTGACAATGTTTTGCCATTTGCGATTGAAAAAGAAGAAGCCGTCGAAAAATTTTTAGCTTGGACAAAGAAAAAATGGTTTGTGCCGCCAGCATTTTTCAGCAAAGAACAAATCGATAAATTGACCGGTGTGTATTTTCCCTACTGGGTAGTGGATTCCACTGTTGACGGGCAACTGCAAGGAACCGGCACTGCTATTCGGATTTGGCGCGTGGGCGACATTGAATACACTGAAACCAAACAATTTAACGTTGGCCGAAAAGGAAAACTTTCTTTTAAAGAGCTGGTGAAAAATGCTTTATCTAAAAACGTCCAACAGAAGATGGTAGCAGCGGTGCAACCCTTTCTCTTAGAACGAGCTGTTCCCTTCAAAAGCCAATACTTAGCAGGATTTCAAGCAGAAAAACGTGACTTGGAATATGAGAGCCTCAAAGATGCCATTGCTCAAGAAATCAAAGAATATTCCGAAGAATTACTACGAGATACAGCTTCTGGCTATACAACTTTGACAAATGTTCGGACATCCATTCAAGTAGATCAACAAAAAGCGCATTATATGCTTTTACCCATCTGGTTAGTTACTTACCGCAGTAACGATCAAGGACAAAAAGTTTATTATTACGCCATGAATGGCCAAACAGGCAAAGTTAGCGGTGTCTTGCCTATTAGTTATCTGCGCTTAGGTTTATTCAGCGTCGGCATTTTCGCTATCGTGCTGATTCTCTTGCTGATTGGAGGCTATTTAATATGAGAAAATGGTGGCTATTTTTAGGAAGTTTGTTCCTCATTTTTGGGGGATCATTTCAAACGGCAGATGCGGCCATGACATCGGTTGATGATGGTGCCAATTTACTAACAACTGAACAAATTGCTCAGTTAAACCAAAGGATGAAGCCGTTAGCAGCAAAAAGTAAAGCATCAATTTTTATTGTTACTACTACTTACAACGATCAAGACAGCCCGCAAGAATTTGCCGATCGTTATATTTTAAAACAAGTTGGCAAGAATCAAAATGCCATTCTTTTTCTGATCGATATGGACAATCGTCAAACTTATCTTTCCACTTCTGGAAATATGATTGACTATATGGATGATCAACGAATTGATGATACCTTAACAGCTATTACTACGGAAATGAGCAACGGTAATTATTATGGTGCTGCTCAACAATTTTTAGCAAAGACAAATACTTATTTCGAAAAAGGTGTGCCAGGCGGGCATTATCGGATCGATGAAGCGACTGGAAAAATTATTCGCTACAAAGTCATTACACCGTTGGAAATGGCCATTGCTGTGATTGGCGCTTTAGTGGCAGGTCTTGCCTTTTTCTTTGTCACTATCTCCAGATATCAATTGAAATCCGGGACTTATCGCTATCCGTTTCGTGAGAAAGCTTCCCTTGACTTGACGCAGCAAACTGATCAGCTGACCAATTCCTTTATTACTACAAGAAGAATTCCTCGCAACAACAATTCCGGTGGTGGATCAGGAGGCGGCAGCACCACCCATTCTACCGGAGGAGGTAGTTTCGGTGGCGGTGGGCGCAGTTTTTAAACAAGACAAAACTTTTATTTTTATCAACTTCGGTTCCTTTTTTTCTTGATCCATCCAATGCCCCAAAAATTTAAGCAGCGGCTAAACTCAAAGTTAGCCGCTTTTTTGATCCTCTTAATTTTTTTTAGTTTATTGCCTTTTATCAGCGTTTCGTACTAGCTTTAAAAAAAACTCCCTTTGCCACTGCAAAATCACTATTTCCATCTTCCATTTATTTTCGTATAATGGAGAAGCAAAACAATTCAAGCGTGATTTCAAAGCATAAAAAGTCACAAGAGTTTGTCACTGCTATTCAGTCAAAAGCGACTATCTTCTCTCAAGTACTGGCCTTGGTTTATTATCATAGCTTGTTCACTAAGCGTAAAAAAACAGTGTCTAGCAAAGAGAGTACTCTCAAACTTGATTTAGGCTAGGGTTGAAGCGTTGATGTAAAGAGTAGCAGCTAACTTGCGGATTGTTAGAAAGACGGTGATATCAAAATGGAAAAATATTTTTTTATACTACTCATTGCACTTATTTCTATGGTGAGCAAAAATAAATCATTATTGATCGCTTCTTTGGTCATTTTAGCCTGTATGGTTCTTCCTTACTCCTCAAAGATTTTGCCTCTTTTAGGCAAACACGGAATGAATCTGGGGATCACGATTATTTCAATTACCATTTTAGTTCCTATTGCTACAGGTGAAATTGGGTTGAAAGAACTACTTACTAATTTTAAGTCCCCTTTAGGTCTTTTCGCTATTGTTTGTGGGATCGCAGTAGCAATTCTGTCGGCCAAAGGAACAGCTTTGATTAGTGCGTCTCCTGAAGTGACTGTAGCCCTTGTTTTAGGAACAATCGTAGGGGTCGTTTTTTTCAAAGGTTTAGCAGCCGGTCCAATTATTGCTGCTGGGATTACTTATTATATCGTTCAGCTCTTCCAGCATATTATCCGGTGAAATAATCTGCCGAAAAACGCTGCACTCCCCTTACCAAAAACGTTGGGAGTGAAGTGTTTAACTTCTTCTGTTATTTGGAACACAATGACCGTCACATTTTAATTAAGCCTTGATTTTCAGCCTAAATAGCAAACATTTGTCCACATTCATGTAATTTATACTATTCGTTTCCTCAATGTATAGCTCTCACAAATTAAGCATAGATAAACACTTTTATGTCTGGTTTTCCAACTGCTGCATATCATGAACAGTCTCATAATAAACAATTAAAAAGGATGCAATGATGTCTTCAATCGCTGAAGCTATAAGAAACGTCCTCTTGGATTATTTGTTTTTTTGAGAAAACTTTCACCTAAGCTGGGAGTCTCTTCAATAGATAAAAAATCCAAGCCTAGTAAGCAGAATATAATCCAGTAACTCGTAACTACTTTCCAGATTTTGCTCAATTATAGTTATAAACAACCGAAATGCTGACCTTTTACAGAAGCTACCAAATAAAAAAGCTGGCCTATCAGTTAGTATTATGCCCTTAAACCTTAGGTTAAAAAGCTCGAAATCCTTCGGAACTATTTAAAAAGATCGGATAACTAAAACTACAGTAGCCCCAATGATTTTAGTTCTGAAAGTAGAAATCAAGCAGCTAGGGATTAATAATAGAAAAACCTTATGGGCCTTTGCAGTTAAAGACACCCCAGCAAAGAAGTGTCTTAAGATAGAGCGAGTATTTTTTTTAAAAATAGTAATAAGATTTGAAGGATAATAGTTGAAATCAATTAAAAAGGATGATAGTTTTACTGTAGGAAAGATTGTTGCGTAAATAATCAGTTGATTGGAGAAAATAATATGTTAATTACTACAACAGAAAAAATTCCAGGACAAAGCTATTCTGTAATTGGCGAAGTGTTTGGTCTGACTACACAATCAAAAAATGTATTTAAAAATCTAGGTGCCGGTCTGAAAAATATTGTAGGTGGAGAAATTAAAGCCTATACTGAAATGCAAGAAGAAGCTCGAAATATCGCCATAGACAGATTAAAAGAACATGCTGAAAAGCTTGGAGCAGACGCTGTCGTAATGATGCGTTTTGATTCAGGCTCAATCGGACAAGACATGCAGTCCGTCGTAGCCTATGGCACCGCAGTTAAATTTACCGAAAAAGAGTAAAGAAAAGCCCTAGGGCTTTTCTTTTTACACAAAAACAAACGTACATGCGCAAAGAAAACAGCAGGATAGATTGAAAATTAGTAAACGCTACTGAACCATTTTTGAACACTGCCAAGCCCTTTACATAAAAAATATAAGCATCCATCAATTGCATCGATCAGTAAATCCAATCAAGTAAAAAATTAGTATTGGTTCAATCCTACATTTCATGGAAAAAGCCAGCCTGCTATTATAAAATAAATAACCTTAAACAGAAAACTCGGAAAGGAAACAATGAAAAAAGACCTCGTCATAGTTTGCGACGCAAGCCCCCTTTCTCTTTACAGATTAAAATCTACCTATAAGTGCAACAATTAACAAAATTAGTGATACTGTTACAATTTTCATTCAAAAAATATACCTTCATCTCACTAAAAAAACTGCTATAATCTTATGGCGACATTAAACGAACATAAAAAGATGATCCCTTTTTTGCCCCTTTTCATTTTTAGACAAAAGAAAAAAGGCCCTTAAGCCTTGATTGTCGTACTATGTATCAGACACATGGCGACACTTACTTAGTGCTGCTTCCTTCCGGATCTGACACGCTTCATAAGTCCGCCATTGTCCTAGCCTTACGGCAAAAACTAGTATACAATATTTTCACTAATTTGGCTAGTCTTTCTTTTGCTTTTTTAGAAGTTTCTCTGCTTTCTTCTTTTCCCGTAATCCTTTAAAAAAATTTACTAACAACTGACTACACTCAGCTTCCAAAATTCCGCCTTCTACTTGAGCCATATGATTCAATCGATCGTCCCTTAGTAAGTTCATCAAGGTACCAGCACTGCCAGCTTTGGGATCTTTG
>Ga0256408_1001766_pt1 | contig 11435 bp, 10 predicted proteins | sample PhyAR1_FD_185998 | JGI IMG/M metagenome (GOLD analysis project Ga0256408, IMG submission 185998) | Leaf surface microbial communities from alfalfa plants in UC Gill Tract Community Farm, Albany, California, United States - DLSL A.R1 | ecosystem: Host-associated > Plants > Phyllosphere >...
CTCTGTCCTCCCGCATCCCTGTCAAGCCGACGCCATAACCGTTCGCACGACAGGAGGTCTTTGACATTGTGAACGAAATCAGCGATCTGCCAGGCAGAGGTTCCCCCGCACCCGCGGGGATGGTCCCTGTGGCTGACGTGGAACCCCGAGCGCAAGACCGGTTCCCCCGCACCCGCGGGGATGGTCCCCTGACCGATGCCCTTCGCTATTACCATGGCGGGGTTCCCCCGCACCCGCGGGGATGGTCCCCGTGATGGGCGCGGCGAAAGACACCTGCCACCGGTTCCCCCGCACCCGCGGGGATGGTCCCATCTGCTTGCCGGTGTGCCCGTCATCGAGCAAGGTTCCCCCGCACCCGCGGGGATGGTCCCGACCGAGTGCCGGCCTTGTCCAGCTCGTCAGCGGTTCCCCCGCACCCGCGGGGATGGTCCCATCGTCGATCCGGGCGGCCCGCTGACCATCGCGGTTCCCCCGCACCCGCGGGGATGGTCCCGCCGCACAAACGTCATTGCCGACGAACCACGCGGTTCCCCCGCACCCGCGGGGATGGTCCCTTCGGATACCGCACGACATTGGCGATATGGTCGGTTCCCCCGCACCCGCGGGGATGGTCCCCAGACGAGCGCGACCGGAGCGCCGCCCGTCGCGGTTCCCCCGCACCCGCGGGGATGGTCCATCTCGTCGTCTCTGCTGGAGGCGGCGCTTACCGGTTCCCCCGCACCCGCGGGGATGGTCCCTCGGTCGACCTGATCGTCACCTCGATCCCGTTGGTTCCCCCGCACCCGCGGGGATGGTCCCCGGTATAAGGAGCTGATCCATTATGCCGCGTTGGTTCCCCCGCACCCGCGGGGATGGTCCCCCGGAGCGTGGCGGTACGATCCGCGCGCAGGGGGTTCCCCCGCACCCGCGGGGATGGTCCCTTGCAAGAGGCCAGCCGAGCGGTGAACGGCCTGGTTCCCCCGCACCCGCGGGGATGGTCCCCATCCCGGCCTCCACCTGGGCGGACAGCGGCAGGTTCCCCCGCACCCGCGGGGATGGTCCCCACCCCGCATAGGTGCCAGCGTCGGCCTGATCGGTTCCCCCGCACCCGCGGGGATGGTCCCATATTGGGCGATAACGCGCTGACCACTTCAGCGGTTCCCCCGCACCCGCGGGGATGGTCCCGAGGCGACGAGGCCCGGCCGTTCGGGTTTACAGGTTCCCCCGCACCCGCGGGGATGGTCCCCCCCGGGCCAGGGCGTGATCGGCCTGCTGGAAGGTTCCCCCGCACCCGCGGGGATGGTCCGCAGATGTTGTAGTCCAGAGCAAAGAAAAGGGCGGTTCCCCCGCACCCGCGGGGATGGTCCCTGATAGCCCAGGCCGCCGGCGATACCGCCGACGGTTCCCCCGCACCCGCGGGGATGGTCCCCAACAGGCCCGATGTAGACCGACAGGCCGCCAGGTTCCCCCGCACCCGCGGGGATGGTCCCTCTCGTCGTCTCTGCTGGAGGCGGCGCTCACCGGTTCCCCCGCACCCGCGGGGATGGTCCCCTCCCGTCCTTCGATTTGCCCATTCCGGCCCCGGTTCCCCCGCACCCGCGGGGATGGTCCCTTGGAGGCTGGGAGACGCCCAGCCGGGCATAGGGTTCCCCCGCACCCGCGGGGATGGTCCCCACCAGGCGTCCGACTTCGACCAGTACAAGGAGGTTCCCCCGCACCCGCGGGGATGGTCCCCCCAACCGCAACACGGAGCGATCCATGGCACTGGTTCCCCCGCACCCGCGGGGATGGTCCCCCTGACCGGGGAGTTGACGTTCAGCGGCGCCCGGTTCCCCCGCACCCGCGGGGATGGTCCCCTATCTGTCGGTGGACGAGAAATTCGGCACGAGGTTCCCCCGCACCCGCGGGGATGGTCCCTTGAGCGGCGATCCGCCCGAGGCGCCCTGAGCGGTTCCCCCGCACCCGCGGGGATGGTCCCGCCCGCAAGCAAAGTGATCGACGCCTTCGGAGGGTTCCCCCGCACCCGCGGGGATGGTCCCCCGCCCCCCTGGGGATGGCATCGACCGGGGTCGGTTCCCCCGCACCCGCGGGGATGGTCCCATGATTCCGGCATCGGCACCCTCGACCCATGCGGTTCCCCCGCACCCGCGGGGATGGTCCCTGTCGTTGCGAAAGCGGAACCGATCTCGAAACGGTTCCCCCGCACCCGCGGGGATGGTCCCCCGGTCAGGGCCTGATCGGCGAGCTCCTTGGCGGTTCCCCCGCACCCGCGGGGATGGTCCCTGGTGATGACGTCGTCCGCGTGGACCGGCGCCGGTTCCCCCGCACCCGCGGGGATGGTCCCTGACACGGCCGATGAAAACGCCTGTCGGCATGGGTTCCCCCGCACCCGCGGGGATGGTCCCTTCGTCCTTGCTGGTCAAGCCTTTCTTGGCCAGGTTCCCCCGCACCCGCGGGGATGGTCCCACGACAGCGACCTGACGTGGGCTGATCCGGCAGGTTCCCCCGCACCCGCGGGGATGGTCCCCAGGTCCGCGCGCCATCCCCGCCGGTCAGCCAGGTTCCCCCGCACCCGCGGGGATGGTCCCTGGGTCGGGCACTCGGTTGTCGTCGACCCCGGGGTTCCCCCGCACCCGCGGGGATGGTCCCGTATTCGCCGATACATCGACGCCACCGATCGGGGTTCCCCCGCACCCGCGGGGATGGTCCCGTAATCGGCGGCCGGCGGCATCCCGTCCGCCTGGTTCCCCCGCACCCGCGGGGATGGTCCCACTTGCTTCCCGTGCGCGAGCGTCGATAGCCCGGTTCCCCCGCACCCGCGGGGATGGTCCCCCGATATCGACACGCTCGACGCGGGGGATAGCGGTTCCCCCGCACCCGCGGGGATGGTCCCCGTAATGCAAGCCCCGAGCTATGACCTTACCGGGTTCCCCCGCACCCGCGGGGATGGTCCCGCAGCTCGAGCCGAACGGGATCGCGCCGCCGCGGTTCCCCCGCACCCGCGGGGATGGTCCCCGCGCCGGGCGGGTTCCCGGCATAGGAGAACGGGTTCCCCCGCACCCGCGGGGATGGTCCCCGGCGGGAGGCTCAAGCGCGTGGGGCTGCGCCGGTTCCCCCGCACCCGCGGGGATGGTCCCGGAGCGCGCCGTACGCCTTCTCGTTCTTGGAGGGTTCCCCCGCACCCGCGGGGATGGTCCACCCAGCGCTCGGCACCTTTCGGTCACAGGCTGAGGTTCCCCCGCACCCGCGGGGATGGTCCCTTGGCGCGCGCCATGGCCGATGCCGAGATGGTGGTTCCCCCGCACCCGCGGGGATGGTCCCATTACGAACGTGTTTTGCCCGTCGCTGTTGAGGGTTCCCCCGCACCCGCGGGGATGGTCCGCATTGTCCACGTCCGTCTCGGCGTAGAACGTGGGTTCCCCCGCACCCGCGGGGATGGTCCCCTCGGCGCGGCCGTCTCGACGTTCAAGGTCCAGGTTCCCCCGCACCCGCGGGGATGGTCCCCACAATGGCGGCGAGGCCGATGAGGAATTGCCGGTTCCCCCGCACCCGCGGGGATGGTCCCCCGGATCACTTATTCGTCGGCTCCATGTCGGAGGTTCCCCCGCACCCGCGGGGATGGTCCCTACCTTGGGCCAGGGCGTTACAAGTCGGAGTCGGTTCCCCCGCACCCGCGGGGATGGTCCGCGGCGCGGCGAGCGGCCTCATGCGCCCTGGCCGGTTCCCCCGCACCCGCGGGGATGGTCCCCGTTCTTCCCCCGTCCATGCACCCCGATTGCCGGTTCCCCCGCACCCGCGGGGATGGTCCGTTTTTTAATGATTCGCGGTTTTATCCGTTGACGGTTCCCCCGCACCCGCGGGGATGGTCCCCTGGTCGCCGGCTCCGCGACCGATCTCGCGATGGTTCCCCCGCACCCGCGGGGATGGTCCCTCGCAGCCTTGCGCGTCCTCGCGGGAGTATCCGGTTCCCCCGCACCCGCGGGGATGGTCCCGCATACGGGTTCGGCACCTTGTCGATCGTCGGGGTTCCCCCGCACCCGCGGGGATGGTCCCGTCGCAATGATGGCGAAAGAGCACGGCGGTCAGGTTCCCCCGCACCCGCGGGGATGGTCCCTGGTCAGCGTGTCGTATCTCGATGCCACCGGCGGTTCCCCCGCACCCGCGGGGATGGTCCCCGGAGGAGTGGTGGCGCGCCGACCGCAAGCCCGGTTCCCCCGCACCCGCGGGGATGGTCCCTGAACCGGCGCGTAGGGCTTCCCGCACGCTGCGGTTCCCCCGCACCCGCGGGGATGGTCCCGCGCGGAAAAGAAAGCCGCACGCGCCGCGGAGGGTTCCCCCGCACCCGCGGGGATGGTCCCGTCACGCCGGCCGCGGCCATGTCTTCCGGAACGGTTCCCCCGCACCCGCGGGGATGGTCCCGCCCAATGGCGCCCGAAGGTCGGGTCGGCCGGGGTTCCCCCGCACCCGCGGGGATGGTCCCCCGATGGCGTTGACCCCGGCAGCAGCGGACCGGGTTCCCCCGCACCCGCGGGGATGGTCCCATGGTTAGCCATGGCTTACGCCGCGTCAACCCGGTTCCCCCGCACCCGCGGGGATGGTCCCCTCAACCTGCCCGCCATCCTTGGGCTGCACCGGGTTCCCCCGCACCCGCGGGGATGGTCCCCCTTGGGCCGCGCTTCGCCTTCTGGGAGTGGCGGTTCCCCCGCACCCGCGGGGATGGTCCCACCTCGGCCGTGATCTGCTCGTCCTCTTCGATGGTTCCCCCGCACCCGCGGGGATGGTCCCGCTTCGGCCTCGTGCTCGTTGTCCGTGCCCTTGGTTCCCCCGCACCCGCGGGGATGGTCCCGCGCGGGCGATCTTCTCGAATGACGATGTCCGGGTTCCCCCGCACCCGCGGGGATGGTCCGACCGCCGAGATTCGCTGTCGCAGTCGCTTCGCGGTTCCCCCGCACCCGCGGGGATGGTCCCTGCCGCGCGGCTCCGAGCTGCCCGCCGATCACGGTTCCCCCGCACCCGCGGGGATGGTCCGGCGACCATCTTTTTATGTTGGGGGATTTCACAGGTTCCCCCGCACCCGCGGGGATGGTCCCCGACGTCAGCGCGGCCTGCTGGCCGGGCGAGAGGTTCCCCCGCACCCGCGGGGATGGTCCCCATACCGGCGGCATCGCCGGATCGCATCGCACGGTTCCCCCGCACCCGCGGGGATGGTCCCCACGGATGCAGCGGGCAACGTGCGTCGGGTGAGGTTCCCCCGCACCCGCGGGGATGGTCCCCGACTCCATCATCCGCTATATCGAGCGCCAGGGGTTCCCCCGCACCCGCGGGGATGGTCCCTATCTTGCCGCAACCCGAAGCAACCGAAACCGGGTTCCCCCGCACCCGCGGGGATGGTCCCCAGGCCGACGACTCCTGTGCCGGGAAATTCTGGGTTCCCCCGCACCCGCGGGGATGGTCCCTCAAGGGCGGTCGCAAGGCCGCCCCAACTCTTGGTTCCCCCGCACCCGCGGGGATGGTCCCTCCCGGCAATCGGAGTGCATCCGAATTGCGGTGGTTCCCCCGCACCCGCGGGGATGGTCCCTCGACGAGTGGCACGCCGCACAGGTCAAGGCGGGTTCCCCCGCACCCGCGGGGATGGTCCCAAGCACGAGGACACGATCCACAAGGCCGAAGCGGTTCCCCCGCACCCGCGGGGATGGTCCCTGCCGTCACCGTCTACAGGACGAAGGCAAGGCGGTTCCCCCGCACCCGCGGGGATGGTCCGTCGCCGAACAGTCGGTCGCCGTCACGCGTGAAGGTTCCCCCGCACCCGCGGGGATGGTCCGAAATCTACGGGGCGTACCGCAAGCCCCCTGCGGTTCCCCCGCACCCGCGGGGATGGTCCCTCGGCTCCCGTCTGGAGCGGGTTCGGCTCATAGGTTCCCCCGCACCCGCGGGGATGGTCCCATACTATGGTCCTTATGCTCCGGCCGTCACATGGTTCCCCCGCACCCGCGGGGATGGTCCCGGCATCTTCATGCACGCGCCGGACGGGCAGGAGGTTCCCCCGCACCCGCGGGGATGGTCCCCTTCCGCGATTTCCCTCCCAAGCTCCCCAAGGGGTTCCCCCGCACCCGCGGGGATGGTCCCCTCCCCGACTTCATGTGCGTCGTCTCATAGGTGGTTCCCCCGCACCCGCGGGGATGGTCCCGGCCCGGAAATAGTCGAGCCGGTCCTTGAAGAGGTTCCCCCGCACCCGCGGGGATGGTCCCCGGATGGCCGCCGCGTCGCGTTGCGACACCTCGGTTCCCCCGCACCCGCGGGGATGGTCCCTTCCCATCGTCGTGCAGCTCGTCGAACTCCGGGGTTCCCCCGCACCCGCGGGGATGGTCCCGCGACGCCGCCGACCGAGACGCTGCCGCCTCCGGTTCCCCCGCACCCGCGGGGATGGTCCCCGCGACCTGACGGCGGAGGAAGAAGCTGCGGAGGTTCCCCCGCACCCGCGGGGATGGTCCCGTCTGTTCGTTGCGGGCCGCGAAGGCGTCGGCGGTTCCCCCGCACCCGCGGGGATGGTCCCTGATCGCCCGGCTCCAGCGGATTATCGGCCAGGGTTCCCCCGCACCCGCGGGGATGGTCCCTTCGTGGGCCTCCAGGGCCTCTACACCCTGTCGGTTCCCCCGCACCCGCGGGGATGGTCCCCACCAGGCCGCGTTGGACAGGTAACAGCAGCCGGTTCCCCCGCACCCGCGGGGATGGTCCCGGCTGCTGGTCGGACGCGAGGGCGCGGGATCGGGTTCCCCCGCACCCGCGGGGATGGTCCCGCAGGAGCAGGCCCGTGCTGCCCGTGAGCAGGGGTTCCCCCGCACCCGCGGGGATGGTCCCGGCTTCGACCGCTACCCGATCAGCTATCGCTTGGTTCCCCCGCACCCGCGGGGATGGTCCCTATGCGCCAAGCGATAGGCGGAATTAATGGATGGTTCCCCCGCACCCGCGGGGATGGTCCCGTGATGACCGCGGAATCGATCTACAACGCGGCGGTTCCCCCGCACCCGCGGGGATGGTCCTCGCTCGGGTTGCGGGGATACCAGGGGCGACCGGGTTCCCCCGCACCCGCGGGGATGGTCCCGTCTTCTGGGCGCGTGCCCAGCTCGATCGACAGGTTCCCCCGCACCCGCGGGGATGGTCCTTCCTGACCCCCGGTGTGCGCCTGCAAGTAGAAGGTTCCCCCGCACCCGCGGGGATGGTCCCCGACAAAATCACACCTCTGCAACATTGTCCCTGGTTCCCCCGCACCCGCGGGGATGGTCCCGACACTGAGGTCGGGTCGATCCTCGGCATGTCGGTTCCCCCGCACCCGCGGGGATGGTCCCTGACCGACGACGTGCGCGGCGTCGTGGACGTGGGTTCCCCCGCACCCGCGGGGATGGTCCCTGAAGGTCGTATCGGCCGATGCGGGCGTGGTCGGTTCCCCCGCACCCGCGGGGATGGTCCCGGCCTTATCGAAACCAACCTCCGTCAGCTTTGGGTTCCCCCGCACCCGCGGGGATGGTCCCGCCAATATGGGCGCCCGCCGCCTGCGGGAATGGGTTCCCCCGCACCCGCGGGGATGGTCCCGCGATCCGTCCGAAAATTGTATTCGCGCGGCGGGTTCCCCCGCACCCGCGGGGATGGTCCCGCAGGCCAGCAGCCGGTCCGCATCTTCCTCGAGGTTCCCCCGCACCCGCGGGGATGGTCCCCAGACCGGCGTTCCGGCAGGCCACGCGCGCGGGGTTCCCCCGCACCCGCGGGGATGGTCCGTGCGACACCTTGGCGAGCAGCCAACCCGCCGCAGTTCCCCCGCACCCGCGGGGATGGTCCCATGACCCGGTATGGGATCAGGTCTGCGGGCCAGGTTCCCCCGCACCCGCGGGGATGGTCCGTCGAGGGTATCCGTGCGCAGTGTGGCAAAGGCGGTTCCCCCGCACCCGCGGGGATGGTCCCTGGTGCGCGGCCTTCGTCCTGCCGGTCGGGGTGGTTCCCCCGCACCCGCGGGGATGGTCCCCCTTGCGATTGCTATAGCCCTTGTTCGCGGCGGGTTCCCCCGCACCCGCGGGGATGGTCCCGCCGCACGCCGCAGATACCCTACCGTGAACAGGGTTCCCCCGCACCCGCGGGGATGGTCCCGCGATCGGACCCCGCCTGCGCTTCGACGTTCTGGTTCCCCCGCACCCGCGGGGATGGTCCCTGCTCGTCTTTCCCGCCGATATTGTCGCTGTCGGTTCCCCCGCACCCGCGGGGATGGTCCCTAGGGACGGTCTTCAGGCTCGAAAACGATCTAGGTTCCCCCGCACCCGCGGGGATGGTCCCAGTCAGATCGTCAGCGGTGCGAGGTCGCGTGAGGTTCCCCCGCACCCGCGGGGATGGTCCCACACGATGACCGCCCAGCCGGTCAGCCGGTGGGGTTCCCCCGCACCCGCGGGGATGGTCCCGCGATCGACTGGCCACAATCCTCCACTTGACAGGTTCCCCCGCACCCGCGGGGATGGTCCCGCTCGCCGGTGGCGCGATGAAAACCCCCAGGCGGTTCCCCCGCACCCGCGGGGATGGTCCCCAGGGCAGGCCGATTGCGGCTCTGACCGCGCGGGTTCCTCCGCACCCGCGGGGATGGTCCCATCGCCCATTCCATGCACATTGCCGAGTCCTTGGTTCCCCCGCACCCGCGGGGATGGTCCCACCTCTTGGTCGCCGGCAGCTCCACCGCTGGAGGTTCCCCCGCACCCGCGGGGATGGTCCCCTCATGCCCGGCGGCCTCACCGGCTACGAGTAGGTTCCCCCGCACCCGCGGGGATGGTCCCCTCACCCGTCCACACGTGGTTGCCGTTCACCAGGTTCCCCCGCACCCGCGGGGATGGTCCCCAGCGCCGGCCCATGTCGCCGGAAATGGTGGCGGTTCCCCCGCACCCGCGGGGATGGTCCCCAGCTAGTCGTGAACGGTGGAGGTGGGCCAGCGGTTCCCCCGCACCCGCGGGGATGGTCCCTCGCCGAAGGTCACCAGCACCTACACCTATCGGGTTCCCCCGCACCCGCGGGGATGGTCCCTTACCGGACGCAGCCGCGCCAGCGTTGCCCGCGGTTCCCCCGCACCCGCGGGGATGGTCCCTCCTGCTCGGCGAGGATCGTCGTCTCGCTCATGGTTCCCCCGCACCCGCGGGGATGGTCCTTGGCAATGCAGCTTCGTGGGGCTTCGCAATCAGGTTCCCCCGCACCCGCGGGGATGGTCCCGCCATGGGCAGCGGCACCACGGGCGTGGCGTGGGTTCCCCCGCACCCGCGGGGATGGTCCCCCTTGGCAGGCGGGGTCTTTGCCAATGCACTGGGTTCCCCCGCACCCGCGGGGATGGTCCCTCCGGCCGCGATGGTCGACGGGGTGCGGTTCCGGTTCCCCCGCACCCGCGGGGATGGTCCCGACACTGAGGTCGGGTCGATCCTCGGCATGTCGGTTCCCCCGCACCCGCGGGGATGGCCCCTTTGGGAGCGGGGGAGGGCCACGTCGTGAAAGGTTCCCCCGCACCCGCGGGGATGGTCCCTCACGGCTGAAAGGCATCATTGCCGAGACGAGGGTTCCCCCGCACCCGCGGGGATGGTCCCGCGACGCCGCGACCCGCGACCTTGACACGGAAGGTTCCCCCGCACCCGCGGGGATGGTCCCAAGCCGACGCCGCCGCCGGCTTTGCTGACCATGGTTCCCCCGCACCCGCGGGGATGGTCCCCCAGCTGCAGCCGGTCGAGACGTGCGACCGCAGGTTCCCCCGCACCCGCGGGGATGGTCCCTCGTACAGCATGCCCAGTTTGCGCCGGTCGATGGTTCCCCCGCACCCGCGGGGATGGTCCCGCCGCGGCGTCGTCGCCGGTGCCCATGTGAGCGGTTCCCCCGCACCCGCGGGGATGGTCCCGGTGCCGGTCATCCCGGCCCATAGGTCTAGTAGGTTCCCCCGCACCCGCGGGGATGGTCCCGGGGGATGGAATGGAACCTGGTGTTTATACTGGGTTCCCCCGCACCCGCGGGGATGGTCCCGTCTTGCGTGTACGCGCCGCCAGCCTGGATCAGGTTCCCCCGCACCCGCGGGGATGGTCCCCTCGATCACCGGCCAGGCGGGGAATATCTCACGGTTCCCCCGCACCCGCGGGGATGGTCCCGATCTTCAGAACACGCATCTGCTGCTCGACAAGGTTCCCCCGCACCCGCGGGGATGGTCCTTCTGCGCCGCGACCGCGACGAAGAGGCCGAGGGGTTCCCCCGCACCCGCGGGGATGGTCCCATGTTCTTCGACGGGCGGACGATGGACGGGCCGGTTCCCCCGCACCCGCGGGGATGGTCCCTTCGTGACGCCGCCACCGGTTTCTACGGTGACGGTTCCCCCGCACCCGCGGGGATGGTCCCACTGCGCGGCCGCTGACCGTGTGGCACAATCTGGTTCCCCCGCACCCGCGGGGATGGTCCCCGGACTGCGCCACGGTCACCGCCGTATTGGCGGGTTCCCCCGCACCCGCGGGGATGGTCCCTCATGTGGGTGGCGGCGTCTATTCCCCGGGGAGGTTCCCCCGCACCCGCGCCGACCTTCACGGTCGCGCGCCAGGAAAAACCCTCACATGCCTCGGCACCCAAATATCGACCGGCCAGCGGTTGGCGGCCGCCGCTCCTCACTGCCACCCAACCAGTATGCGCACCGATGGATATTCTCCCGCCGCCCTGGTCCATGCCTTTTACAAGGCTCGGCAGGACCGTGATCCGGAGGCACTCCGCTCGTGGCTTGCTGATGACGTATACTGGAACGAACCAGTCCGTCGGCGACCATATGGGCGACTTCGGGGAGCCGATGCCGTCGTCGACATGCTCAAGCGTGCGCTTGCGGCCACCGATGGCACCTTTTCCTTGCGGGTTGCCAGTGTCGTCGAAACGCAAAGTCACTGCGCTGCCGTGATCGAGTGGAGCGCGGACAAGAATGGGCGAACCATCCAGAGACAGGAAATGGCCGTCTTTGGTTTCAAGGGCGGAAGGATCGCCGAAGCGTCCTTCTTCGCATCCGATATCACCAACGACCAGGCGTTCCGGGAGGGTTGATCGCTGCTCGCGCTTTCGAGGACCGCCCTGCCAGCCGTTCCAGGGCTTTCCGTCGCGCGGCGGGATCGAGGCGGGACAAATGGCGTCGCTCCCGCTCCGGCACCGTGCGCGCCTGCCAGCCATAGGTCGCCATGCATGCCTCGATCGTATCGCCCGTCACGCGGCCCGGCGTTCCATTGTCGAGCAGCGCCGCCCCGTCCGGGCGCTCCCCGCCCGCCGCCGGGCCGGTGGTGATGATGCGGCACCGCCGCAAATCCGCTTCGACCTGCGCCAGTGTCGCGCCCGGCCTGCTATAAAGGACCAGCGGCACCGGATCGGCCACCGCCACCATCGCCAGCAGGGCCGACATCAGCACCATGTCGACCCCGCCCGCTCCATCA
>Ga0256408_1001769_pt1 | contig 11421 bp, 16 predicted proteins | sample PhyAR1_FD_185998 | JGI IMG/M metagenome (GOLD analysis project Ga0256408, IMG submission 185998) | Leaf surface microbial communities from alfalfa plants in UC Gill Tract Community Farm, Albany, California, United States - DLSL A.R1 | ecosystem: Host-associated > Plants > Phyllosphere >...
AAGCTTTCGTTGACTTACGTGATGTACGTCAGCCGGAAGTGAAAGAAGAGAAACCAGAATTCGATCCGATCCTGCTGCGCCCTGTTGACGATCTGGAATTGACTGTCCGCTCTGCTAACTGCCTTAAGGCAGAAGCTATCCACTATATCGGTGATCTGGTACAGCGTACCGAGGTTGAGTTGCTGAAAACGCCGAACCTGGGTAAAAAATCTCTTACTGAGATTAAAGACGTGCTGGCTTCACGTGGTCTGTCTCTGGGCATGCGCCTGGAAAACTGGCCACCGGCAAGCATTGCTGACGAGTAACCGGATCACAGGTTAAGGTTTTACTGAGAAGGATAAGGTCATGCGCCATCGTAAGAGTGGTCGTCAACTGAACCGCAACAGCAGCCATCGCCAGGCTATGTTCCGCAACATGGCAGGTTCACTGGTTCGTCATGAGATCATCAAGACGACCCTGCCTAAAGCGAAAGAGCTGCGTCGCGTAGTTGAGCCGCTGATTACTCTTGCCAAGACTGACAGCGTTGCTAATCGTCGTCTGGCATTCGCCCGTACTCGTGATAACGAGATCGTGGCAAAACTGTTTAACGAACTGGGCCCGCGTTTCGCGAGCCGTGCCGGTGGTTACACTCGTATTCTGAAGTGTGGCTTCCGTGCAGGCGACAACGCGCCGATGGCTTACATCGAGCTGGTTGATCGTTCAGAGAAAGCAGAAGCTGCTGCAGAGTAATCTGCAGTAACGTAAAAAAACCCGCTTCGGTGGGTTTTTTTATATCTGCTGTATCCCCACTTTCCTACAATAGTCGTATTCTTTTCATTCTCTGCGGAGTTTTGCTATGTGGTTACTTGACCAGTGGGCAGAACGACACATTCTTGATGCTCAACGCCAGGGTGAATTTGATAACCTGCCTGGTAGTGGATGCCCATTAATACTGGATGATGATTCACATGTTCCTGCTGAACTGAGAGCAGGTTATCGAATGTTGAAAAATGCTGGTTGCCTGCCGCCAGAACTTGAGCAGCGTAAAGAGGCAGTTGAGCTTGCTCACTTACTCAGTACAGTCAGACAAGGATCTCCCGAGCATACGGATTACAGCCAGCGACTCGCACTTCTTGAGCTTAAGCTTCGACAGGCGGGTGTAAGCACAAATTTCCTGCACGGCGACTACGCTGACCGGCTAGTGAAAAAAATGAATGAGGATTAGCGATGTATCGTATTGGTGAGATTGCGAAGCTGGCTGATGTCACGCCTGACACCATTCGTTATTACGAAAAACAGCAGATGATGGAGCATGAAATTCGCACTGAAGGTGGCTTTCGGTTGTATACCGATAAGGATCTTCAGCGGTTGAAGTTCATTCGTCACGCCCGACAGCTGGGTTTTACGCTGGAATCGATCCGTGAACTGCTGTCGATCCGCATCGATCCTGAACACCACACCTGCCAGGAATCAAAAAGCATTGTGCAGGCGAGACTGAGTGAAGTCGAAGCGCGTATCGAAGAGTTACAAACGATGCGCCTGTCTCTACAGCGGCTGAACGATGCTTGTTGTGGCACTGCTCATAGTAGCGTCTACTGCTCTATCCTCGAAACACTCGAGCAGGGGGCAAACGGAGAAACGCGCGGCTGTTGATTTTATTTATCTCAGCTTTTCCACTCGCGTGGATATTGTCTATACCGGAGAAATCATGAGCCATTATCAGCATAAGAAAGGGCAAATCAACGATAACGCTATTGAAGCATTATTACATGATCCTTTATTCAGGCAGCGAATTGAGAAGAATAAGAAAGGGAAAGGAAGTTATCTACGTAAAAATAAACATGCGAAACGGGGTAACTGGGAGGCCAGTGGCAAGCAAGCAAATCGCTTTCTTACCACTGGCCTTCTTGCTTTCAGAGCCTTACAAAGTACGGTTGTTTTGCGCTTTCAGTAAGTCACGAATTTCTGTCAGCAATACTTCTTCTTTCGAGGGTGCTGCCGGCGCAGCCGGTTCTTCTTTTTTCTTACGATTCAATCTATTGATCAGCTTGATAGCCATAAAGATGGCAAAAGCAACAATCACAAAATCAAATACGTTTTGAATAAACACGCCGTAATGCATTACCACTGCAGGAATATCACCTTGTGCTTCACGCAGTGTTATAGCGAACTGTTTGAAATCGATCCCGCCAATCAATAATCCCAGCGGGGGCATGATAATATCGGCAACCAGTGATGAAACGATCTTACCAAACGCTGCACCAATAATTACACCTACAGCCAAATCCACTACATTCCCGCGCATCGCAAATTCGCGAAATTCTTTAATAAAACTCATTTTGTTCTCCTTGTGCCAGCTGACAAATACAAGTTTAACAAATCATTAGCGGATTGCCATTGAAGAGAGACATGCGTCACAGAAATATAACCCTTACATATTATTGGGTTATAAAAAAAGGTGCTGATAACAGCACCCTTCAGGCATTACAGGAAGAAAGGACTTGGCTGGAACAGACGTTCGACGTCGGTAATAAACTTTTTATCTGTCAGGAACATGATTACATGATCGCCTTGCTCAATGCGCAAGTTATCATTGGCGATCATCACATCATTACCGCGCACTACCGCACCAATGATGGTCCCCGGCGGGAGCTTAATTTCGTCGATAGTACGCCCTACCACACGGGAAGTACTTTCATCTCCGTGCGCCACGGCTTCGATAGCTTCTGCCACTCCGCGACGTAGAGAAGACACACCCACGATGTCCGCTTTACGCACATGGCTCAGCAGGGCAGAAATAGTGGCCTGTTGCGGTGAAATTGCGATATCAATGACGCTGCCTTGTACCAAATCGACATACGCCCGACGCTGAATAAGCACCATGACTTTCTTCGCGCCCATCCGTTTTGCCAGCATCGCTGACATGATGTTGGCTTCATCGTCATTGGTTACCGCAATGAAAAGATCAACTTGATCGATATGTTCTTCGGCGAGCAACTCTTGATCCGACGCATCGCCATAAAAAACGATCGTATTTTGCAGTTTTTCTGCCAGCTCAGAAGCTCGCTGTTGATCGCGTTCGATCAGTTTAACGCTGTAATCTTTTTCCAACTGGCGAGCCAGACCGGCACCGATATTACCGCCCCCAACCAGCATGATGCGTTTATAGGGTTTTTCCAGTCGCTGAAGTTCACTCATTACTGCACGAATGTGCTGCGATGCAGCAATAAAGAAGACTTCATCTCCGGCTTCGACAATGGTAGAGCCTTGCGGTCGGATAGGGCGATCATGACGGAAGATCGCGGCGACACGGGTATCAATATGCGGCATATGTTCGCGCATGGTGGAAAGCGCGTTGCCAATCAGTGGGCCACCATAATAGGCTTTGACCACTGCAAGACTGACTTTACCTTCCGCGAAATTCACCACCTGCAGTGCGCCCGGGTATTCAATCAGTCGGTAGATGCTGTCGATAACCAGCTGTTCTGGCGCAATCAAATGGTCGATAGGAACCGCATCGGAATGAAACAGCTTATCGGCATCGCGGACATAATCCGGGGAGCGGATACGTGCAATGCGGTTTGGGGTGTTGAAGAGTGAATAGGCGACCTGACAGGCAACCATATTAGTCTCATCGGAACTGGTAACAGCAACCAGCATATCGGCATCATCAGCACCGGCTTCACGTAACACCCGTGGATGAGAACCATGCCCCTGAACCACACGCAGATCAAATTTATCCTGCAGGCTGCGCAGACGATCGCCATTGGTATCAACGATTGTGATGTCGTTATTCTCACCGACCAGGTTTTCTGCCAGCGTACCGCCCACCTGTCCCGCGCCCAGAATGATTATCTTCATATCTTGTGACCCGTTTTCAACATCACTCTTTGATTAGCTTAGCGTAAAAGAAGCCGTCGCCTTCTTCTGCCCCTGGCAGGTTTTGTTTGCCGGGCTGCTCTGGTGTACCGGTCAGATGCAGACGGGCATTGGGCGTACGCTTCAGGAAGGCCGCGATCTGCTGACTGTTCTCTTCTGGCAATACGGAACAGGTGGCATACACCAGCGTCCCGCCGCTTTTCAGATGTGGCCAGATGGCATCCAGAATCTCAGACTGCAGCTGTGCCAGCTCTTTAATATCCCGATCGCGGCGTAACCATTTAATATCAGGATGGCGGCGGATCACCCCGGTAGCGGAACAAGGGGCATCCAGTAAAATACGGTCGAACTGCTCATCTCCGCACCACTGAGCTGGTGTACGTCCGTCGCCCTGTTTGACCTCGGCCTTCATGCCAAGCCGTTTAAGGTTATCGTAAACACGTGAAAGACGCTGTTCGTCAACATCGACCGCCATTACGCTTGCCTGCGGTGCGACTTCCAGAATATGCGTTGTCTTACCGCCAGGCGCGGCGCACAGATCAAGGATACGTTCGCCATTTTGCGGTTCAAGCCAGGTCATGCAACCCTGGGCAGAGGCATCCTGAACGGTAACCCAGCCCTGTTCAAACCCTGGAAGAGTATGCACCGGCGCTGGCGCGGCCAGACGAACCGCATCACTATAATTCGGATGCGGGAATCCACTCATCCCGGCTTCTTCCAGTAGTGCCAGCCACGCATCGCGGGAGTGGTGGTTGCGGTTGACGCGTAACCACATAGGCGGTCGCTGGTTATTAGCCTCAACCAGCGTTTCCCACTGCTGAGGATAGGCTTTTTGCAGACGTTTTAATAACCAGTCGGGATGCAGGAAACGTTTTTCCGAGCGGGCAAATTCAGTCAGCAATTCATCCTGCTGACGCTGGAACTGGCGTAAAACGCCATTAACCAGCCCTTTAAGCTGCGGACGTTTTACCGCAACTGCACCTTCTACCGTCTCGGCCAGTGCGGCATGAGGCGGAATACGGGTATGCAGTAACTGATAGAAGCCGACCATGATCAGATAATGAAGTACGCGCTGTTTGCCTGCCATCGGGCGCGCCATTAGTTTTCCGATCAGCCACTCCAGCTGCGGTAAGGTGCGCAGAACGCCAAAGCACAACTCCTGAAGAAGCGCCTTATCTTTATCGGAAACTTTTTGCTGTAATGGTGGCAGGACATTGCTCAATGATTGGCCCTGTTCGACCACTTGTTCAATTGCCTGCGCTGCCAGGCTGCGTAAATTTTGTTTTTTCATAACCGCAAAAATAAAAATGCCCGGAAACACCGGGCCTTAAATGGAGATGATCTCAGGCGAGACTATTGCCAGGCGTAAACCATTCACGGCGTGAGTTCAGAAGATCCTGCGCGCTCATGGCTTTTTTACCGGCTGGTTGTAAGGATTCCAGATTCAGGATCCCTTCAACAGTTGCGACCTGAATACCCTGCTTATTCGCTTCAATAATTGTTCCGGGTGCGGCATTGACTGGTCCGGCAATGACGGAGGCCTGCCAGACTTTCACCGGCTGCCCGTCTATTTCCAGCCAGCTCATTGGCCAGGGATTAAATGCCCGAATGCACCGTTCAAGCTGGGCTGCAGGAAGTGACCAGTCGAGGCGGGCCTCTTCTTTAGTGAGCTTCTCAGCATAGGTCACCAGGGCTTCGTCCTGGACTTCCGGTTGAACACGGTTATCCGCCAGCTGCTGCAGCGTATCAATAAGACCTTTTGGCCCAAGCTCCGCCAGTTTGTCATACAGCGTGGCGCTGGTGTCTTCGTCTGTAATAGGGCAAGAAAGCTTATAAAGCATGTCGCCGGTATCCAGACCCACGTCCATCTGCATAATCGTCACGCCAGTGTCGGCATCTCCGGCCCACAACGAACGTTGAATCGGTGCTGCGCCGCGCCAACGCGGAAGCAGTGAACCGTGGACATTAATGCAACCCAGGCGCGGCATATCCAGTACCGCTTTTGGCAGAATGAGGCCATATGCCACAACCACCATGACATCCGCATTTAAATCTGCGACCAGCTGCTGGTTTTCCTGCGGCCGCAACGAAGCAGGCTGGAAAACCGGTAAGCCGTGTTCTTCTGCCAGCACTTTAACCGGGCTCGGCATCAATTTTTTACCGCGGCCTGCCGGGCGGTCGGGCTGAGTAAAAACGCCAACAACCTGATGGCCAGACGACAACAGCGCGTCCAGATGACGCGCTGCGAAGTCAGGTGTTCCTGCGAAGATGATACGTAGTGATGTAGACACGTTAATCCTTGTATCCGGGGTCACGTTATGCGCGAGCGCGCATGCGGTCCAGTTTCTCTACTTTCTGACGAATACGCTGCTGTTTCAATGGAGAGAGGTAATCGATAAACAGCTTACCGACCAGATGATCCATTTCATGCTGAATGCAGATTGCCAGGAGATCGTCCGCTTCCAGTTCGAATGGCTTACCGTCGCGATCAAGCGCACGTATTTTAACTTTCTCTGCGCGAGGAACCAGCGCACGCTGCTCAGGAATGGAGAGACAGCCTTCTTCGATTCCGGTTTCACCGCTTTTTTCCAGTAACTCCGGGTTAATTAATACCAGGCGTTCTTCACGGTTTTCGGAAACATCAATCACGATAATGCGCTGATGAATATCTACCTGCGTAGCTGCGAGACCGATACCTTCTTCGGCGTACATCGTGTCGAACATATCATCAATGATACGTTGCGTTTCTGCATTCACTTCTTTAACCGGTTCGGCGACTTTGCGAAGGCGCTCGTCCGGGATATGTAACACTTGCAAAACTGCCATATTTTTCCAGAGTCGTATTCAGGAGTTGATAAGAATATAACCTCTATTCTAGACAAAACCCCCTCTGATTGACAGCATCAGTGACCAATCGCAAAGATTGCCAGAGCGGCTTGTGGCAGGGGAAAGGATGACATCCACAGAGATATGGTTACGCCTGATAAGCATTGGAGAATTATACGGCGATAAGATGGTGGCGATAGCGCAGCAGTTGCAGCGTGAACCCCACATTGATAACACTGCGCTGACAGGCGTGGGGCTGACCCAAAAGCAAAAGGCGCGCTTCTTTTCATTTTCCGCGGATGAGCTGGAACGCAGCATGCAATGGCTTGCAGAGCCAGGCCATCACCTGTTATGTGCTGACAATGCCTTGTACCCCGTCCAGCTGCGCGCAATTTCGGATTACCCTGGCGCCCTGTTCGTCATGGGGGATGTGCGGGTGCTGTCGAGCCTGCAGCTAGCCGTCGTGGGTAGCCGTTCCCATTCCTGGTACGGAGAGCGATGGGGCAAGATCCTGTGTGAACAGTTAGCCCAGGCGGGCCTGACAATTACCAGCGGTCTCGCCTGTGGGATTGATGGGGTTGCACATCGTGCCGCGCTTAATGTTAAAGGGAAAAGCGTGGCGGTTTTAGGCAATGGCCTATCTGGGATCTATCCCCGCCGGCATCACTCGCTGGCCATGCAGCTTGTTGAGAGTGGTGGCGCTGTGGTTTCGGAGTTTCCTCTCGCTACGCCGCCATGGCCCGGTAATTTTCCCCGGCGTAACCGTATCATTAGTGGCCTCAGCCAGGGGGTGTTCGTTATCGAAGCCCTATTAAAGAGTGGTTCACTCGTTACGGCGAAATGTGCACTCGAACAGGGGCGTGAAGTCTTTGCGCTGCCAGGGGCGATTGGAAATCCAGGATGTGAGGGGCCGCACTGGTTAATTAAGCAGGGAGCCACGGCAGTAACGGCGGTCGAAGATATTCTGGAAAGTTTGCAATATGGCCTTAACTGGCTGCCTGAGGATCACGAAAATTGGCTTTATTCATCAGATCAGGACCAGGTAGCATTGCCATTTCCTGAGCTCCTGGCTAACGTAGGAGATGAGGTAACACCTGTTGACGTTGTCGCTGAACGTGCCGGCCAACCTGTGCCAGTAACGGTAGCACAGCTACTCGAACTGGAGTTAGCAGGATGGATCGCAGCTGTACCCGGCGGCTATGTCCGATTAAGGAGGGCAAGCCATGTTCGACGTACTCATGTATTTGTTTGAGACTTACATCCATAACGAAGCTGAAGCACGCGTGGATCAGGACAAACTTACACGCGATCTTACCGATGCAGGTTTCGAACGGGAAGATATTTACAACGCGTTAATATGGCTCGAAAAACTGGCTGATTATCAGGAAGGCCTCGCCGAACCGATGCAGTTGGCTTCCGATCCACTGTCTGTACGCATTTATACGGCTGAAGAGTGTGAAAGGCTGGATGCCAGTTGCCGGGGATTTGTTTTATTCCTTGAGCAGATTCAGGTGCTGAACCTCGAAACGCGAGAAATGGTGATAGAGCGCGTCATGGCGCTGGATACGGCAGAATTTGAGCTGGAAGATCTGAAATGGGTCATCCTGATGGTTCTGTTCAACATTCCAGGCTGTGAAAATGCCTATCAACAAATGGAAGAATTACTCTTTGAAGTGAATGAAGGTATGCTGCATTAATTCATCATGCAGCACCAAGAGTTGTTATGGCCAAATCAGCACTATTTACGGTGCACAAAAATGAGCCATGCCCGCAGTGCGGGGCAGAGCTTGTAATCCGGTCCGGTAAACACGGGCCGTTTCTCGGTTGTTCACACTATCCAGACTGTGATTATGTCCGTCCCCTGAAAAGTCAGGCGGACGGGCATATTGTTAAAGTTCTGGAGGGACAGGCATGCCCGCAATGTGGCAGCGATCTGGCGCTGCGTCAGGGTCGCTATGGCATGTTTATCGGGTGTAGTCGCTATCCTGAATGTGAACATACTGAACAGATTGATAAACCCGATGAGACAGCCCTGGCCTGTCCACAATGTGACAGCGGCCACCTTGTTCAACGGCGTTCACGTTATGGTAAGACATTCCATTCCTGCGATCGTTATCCTGAATGTCAATTCGTGACTAATTTCAAACCGGTGGCGGGAAGTTGTCCTGAGTGCCACTACCCGCTACTTATCGAGAAGAAAACGGCGCAAGGCATGAAGCGTTTTTGCGCCAGTAAACAATGTGGAAAGCCGGTTTCGGCGGATCAAAAAAGTGAATAATAACCTGCAATCAGACTCCATTGCGCATGCAGTGGACGTACTGAATAAAGAAGATGTCATCGCTTATCCAACAGAAGCTGTTTTTGGGGTGGGATGCGATCCCGACAGCGAATTAGCCGTATCGCGCCTGTTAACACTCAAACAAAGGCCGGTTGAAAAAGGGCTGATTCTCATTGCTGCCAGTTTCGACCAGCTTAAACCTTATATTGATGATTCCATGTTGACGTCTGCGCAACGTGAAACTATTTTTGCGGCCTGGCCGGGTCCCGTGACCTTTGTATTCCCTGCGCTGCCGACGACACCGCGGTGGCTGACGGGACGGTTTGATTCACTCGCCGTTCGCGTAACAGACCATCCCTTGGTTATCGAACTCTGCCATCGTTTTGGTAAACCGCTGGTATCTACCAGCGCCAATCTGACGGGGTTGCCTCCATGCCGCACCGCAGAAGAGGTGTTAGCGCAGTTTGGTAACGATTTTCCTGTGGTTATCGGTGAAACCGGTGGTCGCCTGAATCCGTCAGAAATTCGTGATGCTTTGACCGGCGAACGTTTTCGCCAGGGGTAATGAGATGGAAGCGTACGCCGTTTTTGGTAATCCAATCGCTCACAGCAAGTCACCGTTTATTCATCAGCAGTTTGCGCAGCAGCTGCACATTGATCATCCTTATGGTCGTGTACTTGCGCCTGTCGATGACTTTGTCATGACGTTGAATAACTTTTTTGCTGGTGGCGGAAAAGGGGCAAATGTCACCGTGCCTTTTAAGGAAGAGGCATTCGAGCGTGCCGATGAATTAACGGAACGTGCGTCTCTCGCGGGAGCGGTGAATACCCTTAAACGGCTTGAAGATGGCCGGATTCTGGGGGATAACACGGACGGTATCGGCTTGCTGAGCGATCTGGAGCGGCTATCATTTATCAAACCAGGCGCGCGCGTCCTGTTGATAGGTGCGGGTGGGGCTTCGCGTGGGGTTATTTTACCGCTGCTCTCTCTGGATTGCGCTGTGACCATAACGAATCGTACTTATTCCCGTGCCGTAGAGCTGGCCACCTTGTTTGCCCATACCGGGAGCATTCATGCGGTGGACATGGATGCGTTAAGCGGTCATGAATTTGATCTGATCATTAATGCGACCTCGAGCGGTATTGCTGGCGAGGTTCCCGCCATTCCTTCTTCATTAGTTAACGCGCATGTTCATTGCTACGACATGTTCTACCAAAAAGGCAAAACGTCTTTTCTGAGCTGGTGTGAACAACACGGTGCAAAACATCTTGCTGATGGGCTGGGAATGCTGGTGGGGCAGGCCGCACATGCCGTACTGTTGTGGCACGGTGTATTGCCAGCAGTCGAACCCGTGATTGAAAAGCTCAAACAGGAGCTGTCGGCATGAACCAGGCGATCCAGTTTTCGGACCGGGAAACATGGGACGACGAAAAGCTGGCCGTCTGTTTTCCCGCTCTGGTGAACGGCATGCAAATGATGTGTGCGATTGAAGGGGCAACGCTGGTTCGTCGTTTTGGCGAAGGCCTGCCACTCACTCTTTTTCGTGAACATCGCTGGGATCTGGAAGAAGAAGCCAGCGATGCGATCCGTGCAGGCGAAGAAGACGATCAGGGCTGGTTCTGGCTCTCTTGATCCAGATAGTCATTCTTCCACTTAACATAGTTATTAGCTGAGTACTTCAGGCCTTCCTTTTCCGCTTCTGTCAGGGGGCGGATCTGTTTCACCGGGCTACCTAAATAAAGAAAGCCGCTTTCTAACCGCTTATTTTGCGGAACCAGACTCCCGGCACCAATCATCACATCATCTTCTACTACCACACCATCCAATAAAATAGATCCCATACCCACCAGAACACGATTGCCGATGGTGCAGCCGTGCAGCATCACCTTATGACCCACAGTAACTTCTTCACCAACGATCAGCGGGTTGCCTTCAGGGTTATAAGAGGATTTATGGGTAACGTGCAGCACGCTGCCATCCTGAATATTGGTGCGTGCGCCGATGGAGACATAATTAACATCTCCACGGATGGCAACCAAGGGCCAGATACTGACGTCGTCGCCCATACGGACATCACCAATGACCACACTACTGCTGTCGATCAAGACGCGATCGCCTTTTTTGGGGAAAAGATCTTTGTAGGGACGGAGTGCTACAGACATATCAACCTCGACTGATGTGCTTTTTATAGAAACTTTGATCCTATTATTCTGCTTGATCAAGGAGGAATTGCGTCATTATTTGAGCGGATCGCGTGGGATTTCGGCGAAAAGAACGAAAAAAGAACAGTCAGTAGAAAAGATCGAAAAAATGCTTGTGCTAAAAACTGGGATCCCTATAATGCGCCTCCATCGACACGGCAGATGTGAATCACTTCACACAAACAGCCGGGCCGGTTGAAGAGAAAAGCGTGAAATAATCGCTTGACTCTGAAAGAGGAAAGCGTAATATACGCCAC
>Ga0256408_1001776_pt1 | contig 11407 bp, 8 predicted proteins | sample PhyAR1_FD_185998 | JGI IMG/M metagenome (GOLD analysis project Ga0256408, IMG submission 185998) | Leaf surface microbial communities from alfalfa plants in UC Gill Tract Community Farm, Albany, California, United States - DLSL A.R1 | ecosystem: Host-associated > Plants > Phyllosphere >...
CGGATAAGCCACACCAGCACGCCAATCAATGCGCCATAAATCAGGCGGCCTTTTGGCGTGGTAGAAGCGCTGACCGGGTCGGTAGCAATAAAGAACGCCCCCAACATGCTGGCCCCGGAGAACAGGTGGATCAGCGGCGATGCCTGCTGCAACGGGTCAAGCCACCAGGCCAGCCCGGAGCACACGGCGATAGCTGCCAGCATGCTGAACGGGATCTGCCAGTGGATCAGGCGGCGAGCCAGCATAAACAGTCCGCCGGCCAGGAAACCGAGGTTGACCCATTGCCAACCGATACCGGCCAGAGCGCCACCAAACAGCGGCTGTTGCAACACTTGTTCGACGCTATGGCCACTGCGCAACCCGGTTTTGAAACCGTCCAGCGGGGTGGCCTGGCTGATACCGTCAATCCCCATCTGCAATTCGTGAATGGTGGCGCCCTGCGCTGTATGGCCGCTGAAGATCGCCAGCAGGGTATCCTGGAATGAAAGCGCGGTGGCTCGCAGTTCATCCGGCGGCAGCCAACTGGTCATTTGTACCGGGAAGGCGATCAGCAGCACCACATAGCCGACCATCGCCGGGTTGAACGGGTTTTGCCCGAGGCCGCCGTACAGCTGCTTGGCGATGACGATGGCAAAGAAAGTGCCGATGACAATCATCCACCAGGGGGCCAGTGGCGGCAGGCTGATGCCCAACAGCAAGGCGGTCAGCAGGGCAGAATTATCTGCCAGACGCGTGCGAACCGGCAGCTTGCGCAAGGCGAGGATAGCGCCTTCCGCCAGCAGGGCGACCAACATCGCCAGGGCGGTTTGAATCAGAGTACCGTAGCCAAAGAACCACACCTGCGCCGCGACACCGGGAATACAAGCCAGCATGACCCACAGCATAATACGGCTGGTGCTTTGCTGGTTATGGGTGAAAGGAGAACTGGCGATGTGCAAGCCTTTGGCGGCTGTTTGTTGTACCGGCCTGAACTTCATAGAATAACTACACCTATCTTTGCCGTGCATCGGCAGGTTCAACGCGCCTCTCAGAGGAGCCGCAGGAAAAATTATAGCGCTGCATTCTACCTGAATCACTGCGAGGGTAATACGTCTTAATTGTGCGGGTATTCGGCTTTTAGCACGGGGTGTACGCGAGGGGGAAATTTCTAATGGCGCGATTAGATTTTTTTTGCCGAGAAAAGCGGGGTAGTTTGGTCAGTCAAAACAAAAATCGTCGGCATCACTGGCCGACAACAGGCGATAACCACTGGATTTGCAGGGTATTTTAGGGCCTTTTTTTCGCACAAAATAACAACTTTTGCATAATCTATGTGGGTTATTATCCCGTGTATTATTAAGTTAGTGAATGTACATTAATGACAAATGAAGATGTATTTTTTATTGAAGAACTGATTGAGTGGGTTGAGATACATCTGGAGAAACGGCCTAATCTGGACGAAGTCGCGCGTATTTCCGGCTATTCCAAGTGGCATCTGCAACGCAAGTTTAAACGCATCACCGGCATTCAGCTCGCCACCTATATCCGTTCACGTATTCTGACGCGTGCAGCGGTGGCGTTACGTATCACCCACCGTTCTATCATCGATATTTCAGACGAACTGGGCTTTGATTCCCAACAAACCTTTACCCGCATGTTCAAACAGCGTTTCGACACCACGCCCAATCGTTATCGTTCGATGGACACCTGGGATGTGAAAAACCTGATGCCGCGCTTTAGTTTCGATGCCAATTTCGCAGCCGATTATTACCCAGAAGTGAAACGCCTGACGTTGCCGGATATGCAGCTGGTGGGTTTTTCGCGCCAGTTGGATTTTGCCTCGGAAGCGGAGATCGAACATTCGTCTTGTATGGCGATGAAGGACGAAATCTTCACCGATTTCTTCCGTGGGCTGAGTGTGGATTGTCATCGGGTTTATAGCATTCATTCCGTGCGAAATCGCGATGATGACGCGTATTCGGCCACCCACATCATGGCAGTGGATCCTGAGAACAAACAGGATATTTTGTCGGGCTACCAGATCGACACTATCCCGATCGCCGGGCGTGAATATATTTCTATTAACCATCTGGGCTCGGCGAAAGAGTGTTCGCAGTTCTTTGCCTATCTGATCACCCACGTGATGCCGGGGCTGCGTAATGAAGTGAAAGGGAGCGTGGAGATGGAAATAATTCAAACCAAGGAGAGGAATCAGGATTCGAAGATGCGCCAGATTGACGTTGATTATACCTATCTGATTTCTATTGATTAGGGCGTGACTCCAAGGGCTGGGACCATTGGAACGCGCCCTGTATTACGAACCGCCTGTTTGGTCCACCAACCTTCACATCTCACGCCTTGCTGCGTGCTCAAGTGGTCGCCAGCGGCGCTCACGCATTATTGAGTGAAACAGCCAGGGCCGCCTTGCGTTTTGCAAGGCGCCGCTTCCGCTACTCTTTATCGTTTTCCGCCGTCGCCAGGTTTTGCTCGGCCTTTTTAGCTTTGACGCGTGCGATGGCCGCCGCAACCGCCGCCTTGCGCGGATCTTCTTCCTGCGCGGCAGCTACCGGCTCTGCCGGCGATTCAACGGTTTCGGCCTGCTGCGCGGCTTTCTTGGCTTTAGCACGTGCAATAGCCGCCGCAACCGCCGCCTTGCGTGGATCTTCTTCCTGCACGGCAGCTGCTGGTTCCGTCGGCGATTCAACCGTTTCGACCTGCTGCGCGGCTTTCTTGGCTTTAGCGCGAGCGATGGCCGCAGCAACCGCCGCCTTGCGTGGATCTTCTTCCTGCTCGGCAGCTGCTGGTTCCGTAGGCGATTCAATGGGTTCGGCCTGCTGCGCAGCTTTCTTGGCTTTGACCCGTGCCAATGCAGCGGCCACGGCTGCCTTGCGCGGATCTTCTTCCTGCACCACAGCTACCGGCTCAGCAGGCGTTCCAACTGCGTCGGCTTGCTGAGCTTCTTTCTTGGCTTTAACCCGGGCTAACGCAGCAGCAACTGCAGCCTTACGCGGATCTTCGCCCTCGACAGCAGGAGACGTCGCTGGGGTGGCAGCCGCATCTTGCTGAGCACGACGTTCACGCGCCTGCGCTTTGCGGGCTTCGCGGGCGGCGATCATCTCGCTATTGTCCGGTGTCTCGCCGCTGATGGTGCCGGTTGCCGGCGCGGCATTTTTACTGCGCACGCGGGCCAGGGCGGCTTGTACCGCATCCTGATCGCCGTCGGTCAATTTGACGGCCGCTTTCTTGTGACGTTCTTCGCGCGCCAGTTTTTCACGTTCCAGACGGGCCAATTTGGCTTCGTAACGGGCCTTGGCTTCGGCGGTGCGCGCGGCTTCCTGATCGATGGCTTTGATTTCGGCCTTTTCCTGGCGGTAGTACTGCACCAGCGGAATATTGCTGGGGCATACAAAGGCGCAGGCACCGCACTCAATGCAGTCGAACAGGTTATGCTTGCGGGCTTTTTCGTGTTCTTCGCCACGGCTGAACCAGTAAAGCTGCTGTGGCAACAGGCCCGCCGGGCAGGCATCAACGCATAAACCGCAGCGAATACAGGACTGTTCAGGTTCTTGCGGCGCCATTTCACTGACGGAAGGGGCCAGAATGCAGTTGCTGATCTTAACGATCGGCACGTTCAGCGCGGGCAGAGTGAAGCCCATCAGCGGGCCGCCCATGACCACCATTTGTTGGGCCTGCGGCTGGAAACCGGCAAAGTTCAGCAGGTGCTGCACCGGGGTGCCGATGCGCGCCCACAGATTACCCGGTTGGCTGAGCGCTTCACCGGTAAGGGTGACCACGCGTTCGATCAAGGGTTCGCCGTCGACAATGGCGCGCTTAATGGCAAAGGCAGTCCCGACGTTTTGCATCAGCACGCCGATAGCGGAGGAGTGTTTGCCGTGCGGCACTTCCTTGCCGATCAGGATCTTGGTGAGCTGTTTGGCGCCGCCGGAAGGATATTTGGTTGGGATCACCCGCAGCGAGATGCCCGGTTGATCGCGCAACGCCAGTTTTAACGCTTCGATCGCTTCGGGTTTATTGTCCTCGATGCCGATCAGCGTCACTTTCGGCTGCAGCAGGTGGCGCAGGATCTGCGTGCCTTCGATCACTTGGTCGGCATGCTCCTGCATCAAACGGTCATCGGCGGTGATATAAGGCTCGCATTCCGCGGCATTGAGGATCAGCGTTTCTACCCCGTTCATGCCACCCTGCAGCTTGCTGGCGGTAGGGAAACCTGCGCCACCCAACCCGGCGATGCCGGCCTGATGAATCCGCTGGATCAGTTCACCGGTAGGCAGTTGACGGTAATCCGCCACCGGTGCGCGTTCGCACCAACGGTCTTCGCCATCCGGCTGAATAATAACGCACAGCTCTGCCAGCCCTGAAGGGTGAGCGGTGATATGCGGTTTGATGGCGCTGATGGTGCCGGAGGTCGGCGCATGCACCGGCACGGTACGGCCACGGCCGACGGTCAGCGGCTGGCCTTTCAGCACGTGCTCGCCGACGTTGACGCACAATTCGCCTTCCGGTCCCAAATGCTGTTGCAAGGGGATGACAAAGGTGTCGGGCAGCGGGGCGGTACGCAGCGGTACGCCGCTGGACTGGGTTTTCATTTCCGGGGGATGGATCCCGCCGTCGAAATCCCAAATCCGGTCTTTTTTGAAGGCGGCGAACAAATTAAGCATGTTGCTCCACGTGGATCACTTGCACCGGGATCGTCTTCATATCCCACTTCCAGTTGGCGGTAGTGGTGGCGACCGGTTTCATTTCAATACAATCGGTAGGGCACGGCGCGACGCACAGGTCGCAGCCGGTACAAAGATCGGTAATCACGGTGTGCATGGCGCGCGTGGCACCCACTATCGCGTCCACCGGACAGGCCTGAATGCACTTGGTGCAGCCGATGCAGTTGGCTTCATCGATATAAGCGACCTGACGCACCGGCTCGGCGGCGGCTTCGCTGCCCAGCGGCTGCGGCTCGACGTTCAGCAGTTCGGCCAATTTCAGCATCACTTGCTCGCCGCCGGGGGCGCATTTGTTGATCATCTCACCGTTGGCCACCGCCTCGGCGTAAGGACGGCAACCGGGGTAACCGCACTGGCCGCATTGGCTCTGCGGCAGGATCTCGTCGACCTGCTCGGCCACCGGATCTTCTTCCACTTCAAAGCGGCGCGCGGCGAAGCCCAGCACCAGCCCGAACAACAGGCCGAGGGCGCTGAGCGCAGCAATCGCAATCCATAACGCGGTCATTAGAATTTCACCAGCCCGGTAAAGCCCATAAAGGCCAGAGACATCAACCCGGCAGTGATCAACGCGATGGAAGAACCACGAAATGGCGCAGGCACGTCGGCAACCGCCAGACGCTCACGGATCGCGGCGAACAGCACCATCACCAGCGAGAAGCCGGCGGCGGCGCTGAAGCCATAAACCGCAGACTGCAGGAAGTTGTAGCCGAGGTTAACGTTAAGCAACGCAACGCCAAGCACCGCGCAGTTGGTGGTGATCAGCGGCAGGAAGATACCCAGCAAGCGATACAGTGCCGGGCTGGTTTTGCGTACCACCATCTCGGTAAATTGCACCACGACGGCGATCACCAAAATAAATGACAGGGTGCGCAGATACACCAGATCCAACGGAACCAGGATAAAGGTGTTGATCACCCAGGCGCTGACGGAGGCCAGCGTCATGACAAAGGTAGTAGCCATGCCCATGCCGATGGCGCTTTCCAGTTTCTTGGAAACGCCGAGGAACGGGCACAGGCCGAGGAACTTCACCAGGACGAAGTTGTTCACCAGTACGGTGCCGACAAACAGGAGCAGGTATTCGGTCATTGCGATGCCTAAAAAAATAAAAGCCGCCTATTATCGGGAATTGGCGGCCTGACCACAACACAGTGATAGCAAGGTTATTGCTATTTTCGCCCTTTTTTGGCGAAAATTTACACAATCATACGCACAAAACGTGCCACAACGCGCCTAGCGCTCGGTAAAGGTCCCTTTGACCCGCTTGGAACGCTTCATATAAGGCACCAACAATGCCGCCATCAGCAGGGGCCAACCCAGGCTGCGTACGGCCAGCTCATCCGGCACCGGCGCAAAGGCAAAGGCTTTCACCGCCAGCAGCACGGTAATCAGCAACCACAGCAGGAAAAACTTGGGGAAGCGTTGCGAACGATGGCAGAACAGCCACAGCAGCCACAGCGTAAAGCACCACATTGCCATCGTGGTCAGCACTGAAAAATACCACTGTAGGCTAAACGCCTGAGCGTTGGTCAGCAGGTATTCGCGCGATTCCGGCATGAAAATCGCCATGGCATACAGAAGCAGCATCAGGCTGGCGCTAAGCAGGGTGACGATCAGATAGGACATCGGGGCCAGCAACCAACCGCCAATACGGTTGTAATCAGCTTGAGACATAAACGGCTTCCTGGGTAAGACATGATTCAATGTGACAGCCGCATAGCTTAGCGGGTAATGCGGGCTTCGTCATCAATATCAAGCGGATGGTCGGCGCCAGGAGGCCGGTGCAGCACGTTTGGCTACCGACGGCATGATAAGCCGCCGGTAGCAGGTCGATTAACGGCGATTAAGCTGATAGTAGGCTTCGTTCCAGCGCAGCTCATTTTTGAACGCCGGCAGGCTGGTATTGTGGTCGATCGTCACAAACTCGATGTTATGCATCTCGGCGTAAAGTCGCAGCAGGTCGGCATCCAACGCCTGTGAGAACACGGTATGGTGTGCACCACCCGCTAGGATCCAGGCTTCGGCGGCGGTGGCAAGCGTTGGCTGAGCCCGCCAGATGGCGCGCGCCACCGGCAGCTTGGGCAACGGATGCGGTTGTTCCACGGTGTCCACCTGGTTGACCAGCAGGCGGAATCGGTCGCCCAGGTCGATCAGGCTGGCATTGATCGCCGCACCGGCCGGGGTGGAGAAAATCAGCCGTGCCGGATCCGCCTTGCCGCCGATACCCAGCGGTTGTATATCCAACAGCGGTTTTTGTTCTTTGGCGATCGATGGGCAAACCTCCAGCATGTGCGAACCGACCACCAAATCGTTGCCCGGTTGGAAATGGTAGGTGTAATCCTCCATGAATGAGGTACCGCCTTCCAGTCCCTGCGCCATCACTTTCAGGATGCGCAACAGCGCGGCGGTTTTCCAGTCGCCTTCGCCGCCGAAGCCGTAACCCTGCTGCATCAGGCGTTGTACCGCCAGCCCCGGTAACTGCTTCATGCCATGCAAGTCTTCAAAATTGGTGGTGAAGGCCTGGAAGTTACCCTGTTCGAGGAAGCGCTTCATGCCTAATTCGATTCGCGCCGCGTCGAGCAGGTTTTCACGCTTTTCCCCGTTGATTTGCGCCGCATCGCTCAAGACGTAGCGGGTTTCGTATTCTTCAATCAGCGTATCCACATCGCCACGGCTGACCTCATTGATCACGCTGACCAAATCACCGATGCCATAGGCATTCACCGAATAGCCGAATTGGATCTGCGCCCCGACTTTGTCACCTTCGGTCACGGCCACCTCACGCATGTTGTCGCCGAAGCGGGCCACCTTCAACTGCTGGCTGGCCTGTTTGGCGTTGGCTGCACGCATCCACTGCGCAATGCGCCGGTGCGCTTCCGGGTCTTGCCAATGGCCGGCTATCACGCTGTGCTGCTGACGCATACGTGCGCCAATAAAGCCAAATTCGCGGCCACCGTGTGCGGTCTGATTGAGGTTCATAAAGTCCATGTCCATGCTGTCCCACGGGATCTGAGCGTTGAACTGGGTATGGAATTGCAACAGCGGCTTATGGAGGATCGACAGTCCGGCGATCCACATTTTGGCCGGCGAAAAGGTGTGCAGCCAGGCCATGATGCCGATGCACTGTGGCTGATAGTTGGCGTCGCGGCACAGGGCGGTGATTTCATCCGGCGTGGTCACCAGCGGTTTCAGCACCAGTTTTACCGGCAATCCGGCCTCACGGTTGAGATTTTCCACCACCTGCTCGGCGTGTGTCTTGACCTGTTGCAGGGTGTGCGGGCCGTACAGGTGCTGGCTGCCGATGGCGAACCAGACTTCGCGCTGCTTGAATGCGTCCATGGAGACTCCTGAATTGTCATGTCGAAATGGGGGTTCAGCAGGCTGAACCGGCGTTAGGGGCATAGCGCGGCTCGGCGGCCTGGCACCATTGCTGATAGCGTTGATAAAGCTGTTGGTAGCGGGCGATGCGCTGCGGATCCGGCTGGAGAGTGCGTTCGATGCCGCAGGCCATGTGGCGTTGTGCTTCGGGCACGCTGCGGAAATGACCGGCCGCAACGGCGGCGAAGATAGCCGCGCCCAGCGCGCAACATTGGTCTGAAGCCACGATCTGCAGCGGTCGGTTCATCACGTCGGCGCAGACCTGCATGATCGCCGATGATTTACGCGCAATCCCCCCCAGCGCCAGTACGTTGTCCACCGGAATAGACTGCTGCTCAAAACACTCCATGATGGCGCGGGCACCGAAGGCGGTAGCGGCGATAAAGCCACCGAACAGCGTCGGCGCATCGGTGCCGAGGTTCAGATCGGCGATCACGCCTTTCAGACGTTGATTGGCATAGGGCGTGCGGCGGCCGTTAAACCAGTCCAGCACCACCGGCAGATGATCCAGTGACGGTTTATCGGCCCAGGCCTCGGTCAGCGCGGCCAGCATGTCGGCTTCTATCTGTTGCAATTGCGGCTGCAGCTGCGGTTGGCTTTTTGCCGCTTCGCGCAGCGGCCAGCTCAGCAGGCGACCGAACCAGGCGTACATATCGCCAAAGGCGGACTGTCCTGCTTCCATACCGATTAACCCCGGCACCACGCTGCCGTCAACCTGGCCGCAAATGCCCTCAATGGCGCGCCCGTCCACCCGCTGGCGATCGGCGATCAGGATGTCGCAGGTAGAAGTGCCAATCACCTTCACCAGGGTATAAGGCTGGGCTCCGGCCCCCACTGCGCCCATATGGCAGTCGAAGGCGCCGCCTGACAGCACCACCGTAGTTGGCAATCCGAGGCGTGCGGCCCATTCGGCACTCAGTGTGCCGACCGGCAGCTCGGCGGTGTGGCAGTCGTCAAACAGCGGGTAGGGCAAATGCTCAACCAGCAAGGGATCGAGTGCGGCAAAAAAGGGTTTTGGCGGCAGGCCGCCCCAGTCGGGGTGCCACAAGGTTTTGTGGCCTACGCTACAACGTCCGCGTTTCAACTGCTGTGGGGCGGTGGTCCCGGACAGTAACGCCGGCACCCAATCGCACAGCTCTACCCAGGAAGCCGCCGCCTGACGTACCTCGGCGTCCCGTCGCGTGACGTGCAGAATTTTGGCCCAGAACCATTCGGAAGAGTACACGCCGCCGATATAGCGGGAATAATCGGGGAATTCGCCGCTGCGGCAGAGCCGATTGATGGCATCCGCTTCTTCAAGAGCCGTGTGATCTTTCCACAGCACAAACATGGCGTTTGGGTTGTCGGCAAATTCTGGCCGCAGCGCCAACACCTGGCCCTGCTGGTCGATCGGCGCAGGGGTGGAGCCGGTTGAGTCGACGCCGATACCTACGACCTGCAGCCGTTGCGCCGGGGTCATGCGCTGCACCAGACTGACCATCGCCTGTTCCATGGCTTCAATATAGTCGAGCGGATGATGACGAAAGCGATTCTCCGACGCATTGCAAAACTCACCGCGCTGCCAGCGAGGGTAATAAACCACTTCGGTATCCAGCTCCGCACCGTTTTGGCAGTCGACCGCCAACGCCCGCACCGAGTCGCTGCCGAAGTCCAATCCCAGGGCAATAGCACCTGCCGTCATGATGTTGACTCCTGATGTGTTAATACGCTGTGACAACCATAGGAGCCGAAGCGCTGGGCAGGTGAGGAGCCATTGGCTGGAAGTATGCACTTTTCTGCTTCCCACAGTGGTTTTGTGACGGCTGTCATAAGTTAACGCTTGGCGAAATTCGCTAAATATATGCACATATCTGCTGTATTCCACGGATGTGATAGCGCTCTACATTTCAGCAACAAATACCCGCTAAAACTTAAGCCGTCTTACCCCGGCTGTAAGGCAATGCCGCGAGATAAGCGCTACACCTACAGCCATTACTCTAATGATAACGTTTTCACCGCGAGCGGGTTTCGTCGCCACAGAGAACAAAATAGCGGAGAGCATCATGCATAAATTCACTAAGGCGCTGGCGACACTGGGGCTGGCGGCCGTTATGTCACATTCGGCTATCGCCGAGACCATGAAGCTGGGTTTTTTGGTCAAGCAGCCGGAAGAACCCTGGTTCCAGACCGAATGGAAATTTGCCGATAAGGCCGGTAAGGATCTCGGTTTTGAGGTGATTAAAATCGCGGTGCCGGACGGCGAGAAGACCCTGAACGCCATCGACAGCCTGGCGGCCAGTGGGGCCAAAGGGTTTGTCATCTGCACGCCGGATCCGAAATTGGGCTCGGCGATCGTCGCCAAGGCGCGCAGTTACAATCTGAAAGTGATCGCGGTGGACGACCAGTTCGTTACCGCCAAAGGCAAGCCTATGGACAGCGTGCCGCTGGTGATGATGGCCGCCACCAAAATCGGCGAACGCCAGGGGGAAGAGCTGTGGAAAGAGCTGAACAAGCGCGGCTGGAAGCTGCCGGATACCGCGGTGATGGCCATTACCGCCGATGAACTGGACACGGCCCGTCGCCGCACCGGCGGTTCTATTGCCGCGTTGAAAGCCGCCGGTTTCCCGGAAAAGCAGATTTACCGGGTACCGACCAAATCCAACGATATCCCAGGAGCGTTCGACGCCGCCAACTCAATGCTGGTGCAGCATCCTGAAGTGAAAAACTGGCTGATTGTCGGCATGAACGACAACACCGTGCTCGGCGGCGTGCGCGCTACCGAAGGCCAGGGGTTTAAGGCGCCGAACGTGATTGGCATCGGGATCAACGGGGTGGATGCGGTCAGTGAGCTGTCCAAGGCGCAGGCCACCGGCTTCTACGGTTCGTTGCTGCCTAGCCCGGACATTCACGGTTACAAGAGCATCCAGATGTTGCATGACTGGGTCGAAAAAGGGGTAGAACCGCAAAAATTCACCGAAGTGACCGACGTGGTGCTGATCACGCGCGACAACTTTAAAACCGAACTGCAGAAGAAAGGCCTGATGTAATTACCGGGCCGCCCACAGCATGCTGTCGGGCGGCATTTTTAACTGCAGGAGGAAAACACTATGACTACCGCGCTGCCGTATCTGGCGTTTAAAGGCATAGGTAAAACTTTCCCAGGGGTGAAGGCGCTGGATGACATCAGTTTCAGCTGTCAGGCCGGGCAGATCCACGCGCTGATGGGGGAAAACGGTGCCGGGAAATCCACGCTGCTGAAAATCCTCAGCGGCAACTATTCGCCTACTCAGGGAGAAATTCAGCTGCAGGGGCGTTCGGTCACCTTCGCCAACACT
>Ga0256408_1001779_pt1 | contig 11403 bp, 6 predicted proteins | sample PhyAR1_FD_185998 | JGI IMG/M metagenome (GOLD analysis project Ga0256408, IMG submission 185998) | Leaf surface microbial communities from alfalfa plants in UC Gill Tract Community Farm, Albany, California, United States - DLSL A.R1 | ecosystem: Host-associated > Plants > Phyllosphere >...
GCCCGCATAGGTGAGCTTATCAAGGTTGATCACCGCATCCTGGGTATCACGGATGATATGGCGAACAACAGCAGAACCGATAAAACCGGCTCCACCGGTTACAAGGATTTTCATAAGCAATAATTTTCGTTAGGTAATTGAAGATTAACGATCAAATAGACCATGAATTATATGATAATCATTTATATAATGCGATTAATTTATTTTGTCATAAAAAACAGATCTTTGATTTCAAAATTTAAAATAAGCTTAAGGTTTTATAGGGGAAACTACATAACATGCTAAACTGAATTAGGGTTAATTAAAAACATGCACATGACTTTTTAAATAAAGATTTTGCCGACGACAAGATCATAGTTAAAAATTGTAGAGGGAATAACTAAGGAAATCAATTGAACATATATATACTATTTTTTTCAATAAGTGACTTTGAGAAAAATATAGCACTTAAAAAATCCAATATAGGTTATATTTCGCTTAATGCATCAACGAGTGATTGTTCATCTCGTTCATAATTAAAATTATAATCAGATTTAAATGCTTTTGCTGAAAATACATTGCCATGTTTTACTAATGAATCACCAAGGTAATAGTTTAAATCATACCCTTTAATGGCACAGATATAATGCTCATTAGTTGCAGTATATGAGTCTGAACCAATGATAAATATTTTTTTATTACCTTTAGCAAACATGGTGTTGAAAGTGCCGCTTCCTGCGTAGCCAGCAATAACATCAGCACTGGAAAATGTTTTAACCTGATCCTTCCATGAATATTTTTCAGGGTTGTAAAACTCAAAACCTTTTTCAAGAAATATACGTTCTAGTTTTTCAGCATTTAGACATTTTCTTTCCCCACCTTCAGGTCTAGAAATAAATAATCGTTTGCCATTAATCCCTGAAATACCATCATTAGTACTATCACCAATTTTCTCCCACACATCTTTTATTTTTGGATTTATGTGATTGCCGATAGCATAATAAGGAGTGGCAGTGTAAAGAACATCAACAGTGATACTACTATCGAAGGTTTGTATTTCATTTCTACTAATGTGATAACAAGATAATATAGTTTCAATAAAACTTGGCAATAATTTTCCTTTTTCAAGCCCAATCAATACTTTTGCATTAGGAGAGCTTCTTTTAATCTCTTCCCATGCCCATAGTCTTGAAACAACTTCAGAAGTAAAATGTCCAAAATGACTCGGATATTCCGAATCAAGATAAAAGTATTCACCTGCAAGATGGATCGAATCATGTTTTTCATCTTTTAATAAACAAATATCAGCTACTAAAGATATTATATTACGATTTGTCAATTTTTTGTGATGCTGCATTCTAAAGGAATCGGGCAACAAATACCCATCCATGTATGCGATCTGCCCAACATCACAATGTACATTTCTGTATTTGGCTAAAAATGATCTTGGTATTTTAAATTTACTTGGATTTCGCCAGGACTCACTAGTTGGAGTTATAACAGATGTTATTGAATGTACAAATTCGAATTCATTATCATCTGCTTTAATTATGCTCCCTTTAAGTAAACCAGAATTAATCATATTTTTAGCTTCGTTGCTTCTTAGACTTTTGTAAGAAGCTTTACCTTTGACCAAGACACCTAACTTACTTTTTATAAATATACTTTCGCAGCATTCAGCAAGTGCTACGGCATAAGGGTCAGCATTTTTCCTTCTGTCATTATCTGATATTTTTAATTGGGATACTTCATTTATAAGGTCAAAAATGTCAGGGCCGTCGCAATCGATTAATCCTGAAATAAACTTAGCATGTAATTCTTGGATGAAATAAATGCCTCCTTTCGGTAATCTAAAGAAAAGTTTCTTAAAGAGTTTTAATTTATGTGATTTTCGATTAGAACTATGTTCAACAACCGCATCAAAGTAAATTAAAGAAATCTGATTGATAAGCGCATCAAGATTAATGAAAGCATGGAAAACCACATTATCTAGAAATGTAGTTGTATTGCTTTCATATCCATATGATGCGACGATGATTTTTGATAGTGGATATTTCTTTGAATAAACCGAAGCAACATTTTCTATATTTTCATTAGTTATGATTAGCAGGGTAAAACTATCAGGAAGTCTGTACGATATTTCGCGCTCGTAAAAAGACAAGTAATCATCTTTTAATGAGGATTGTTTTAAATTGTACTCGATGCCAAGAGAGTCAAGCGATAACATTGAAATATTTCCGTTAAGTAATGAGTTGAAATAGTTAAAATTTTTACCATCACTTTAATAATTTAGGAGTGCACCGGTTCTTTTAACATATTTTCAAAAGAATATTCCATGTCAATATGAATTTTCGAAGCAAAATCAATCGGCAAACAATTAATAACTTTTTCAGCTTGGGTATGTTTATTTTCACTTCTTAATGCAGATACTAAAATACTTGCTAAATCTAAAGGCAAACTTGAGTAGTCTGGATATGCCTTTTCAAGTTGGAATATGGCTTTTTTCAACTTGTTATTTTTAATCGCTAAGCGAGCAATTTGCTCTCTGCATTGAGGATCATTATTTAATAATTTTTCATGTTCCAGAAGTGCATTATGAGCTGCATCAAGTTGCCCCAGTTCACGTAAACAACGAGCAAGCCATAAATAAGGTTTATGCACGATTAAAAGATCGGGTCTGTAGTCAATCAATGCTTTATTTAATAATGTCGTAGCCCTTTGGGTATTACCCTTGGAATATTCAAATAACGATTCCGCAAAATTATACTGATATAGTGGTAAACTTTGGAACCATTCACTATCATTTAAGACACGGCGAATTGCTTTCGGTCTACGTAATTCTGCTAGGCATTTCAATTTCATCATGCCTGTTTCATAATCAAGCGTAGTCAATTGCTCTAAATGTGAAAGAGCTTTTTGCCAGTTATGAAGTAATATTTCAATTTTAGCTATCTCGATATTGTAATTACTAATATTGTTATTCTCAATCAATTTATTACGGTTCTCAACTAATAGCGACCGGGCTTGATTAAGTAAACCTTTATCGCGAAGGTATATTGACTTGCTTATTATCGTTTCTGGCTTCGTTACTTTATTTAACGCAGCAGATAATTCTTTTTTCTGATTTTGTAATGCTTTGATTGTTAATACAACCACTGGCTCAGGAGTATCATTTATTGTAGGGTAAGCGGTTTTCACTTGGACTATAACTTTATTCCAATTTTTTCTAAGATAAGCTAACTGTGCTATTATTTCTCGACAGAATGGAGAATTATTAGTATGTTTCTCGAAATTGGATAATTGCTGATTTGCCTCGGTTAAACGTTTTAACTGGCAATATGTATTTGCAAGTAAAAGTTGTGGTTGCATAGTGACAAGCTCATTATGCGTACATGTTACTATCCTTTTTTCTAAAATTAAAACCGCTTCCTCTTTTTTTCCTTCGCAAATTAACTTCCAATAGTTTTTATAATCTTCATATTCTTTTTTGAAAGTATTGAATATGGATATATCAACTATGTTGAACTCATTATCCATTTGTAACTCAGCTAAACAGCGAAGGTAATGAATAACTTCTTTTTCGTTGCGAATTTCACTAGATTTGAAATAGTAGATTGCAAGTTCCCATTGCTGTCTACGCATAGCTAATAAAGCTTTTTCTACAGTCAAAGCATTATTATCTTTTTCAGTAGCATTTATATTCTTTAAAATTTTATCAGCATCAGAAAATTTACCTTGTTCACGCAAACTTTCAGCGATTTTTAACTTTATAATATTCTTGTTTTTTGTTGATACGCTAAGTAGATATTCCCATCTTGCTTGAGATAAGGTCCAATGCTGCTGTCTTGTGGCATGTTCTGCGTATGATTCTACAATATTGATATCAATAAAGTTATTGGGAAGGGGGTTATCCAACTCCTTAATTGCTTCAAATGTTTTTTGGCAGGAGCGACCGTCTCTACGAGGAAAAGTGCGATCTATTCTTCCTTTGATTTCAGTTGTAGGTACGCAATCATTATGTATTATTTTCTTTAATTCATCTATTAATGAGTTTAGCGTGGTTACTACAGGCCCAAAGCCATTCGTTCTATAATCGAAATACCCCCTCGAATATACATGCCCGCCAGAGAATAAGTCATCTTCATCAAATTGATAGTAAATACTCTGTTTATCTTGAATAGCCATTTCAAATGCAACCGATGAATAATCAGTGATCATTAATACTGCTCTACTGAAAATATCCTGAATTGACCCTGACTTATGACTAATCACATCAATATATTCTGGTGTATCAAATTGTTTTAAATAAGGTTGGATATTAGCGTGAGGAAAAAAAGCAAGCTTGTAGCCTGATTTTTGAGAAAGTGATTTAAGCTCTTTAGAGTGTAATAAATCATACCAGTGACTAGCAAATGTTGTTTTCATAAACTCTGGATTTAACATTCTACTATTTCCATCACCGATTACAGTGCCAACGATACTTCTTCGCCATGTAGGCATAATTACAATTAATTTCTCTGTATTACCTTTGCAGTTAATCAGTTGATCGTGTCTTGGTAAGCCTGTTAATTTTACTTCCTTGTTAGAATACTTATATCTAGTATAATCGTCAGAAATGGATTTGTATTCATTTGCTGTAGACGTTACAAAACAATCGATAGCTTCTTTCTGATTAAGCCAATTTGAGAGATCATCTTTGATTATACCATGTTGAAGGAAAACAAAATGTCTTCCTGAAAGCATTTTTGGCCCTAACAAATTTGTCACATATTTATCAGCATGAGAGCTAATTATTTTGCTACAGCTCATAACCGCTGCTTTATGTTGCTGACTATCAAACTCAATTAAATTAAATCCTTCTTTTTCTAACCGTAACCAGTCATGTGAATTTTTACTTAAAACAAAAAATATAGATTGGTCTGGATGTTGATTGGATATATATCGATAAAGATGCTCAGCGTTATCATCCGCTTGTGTATCGCGATCCATTAGTAGCCATGCATTCTGATATTTTTCATCTTGAACATAGGAAGGAATCTGGCTATCAAAGAAATCTTTTATAATATTAAAAGATACACCTGTTTTATATTGTTTACCCGCAAAGGACAATTTGGCAGATTTGCCACTTATTTTCAATGTTAAAATGTCATTAATATTTTTAAAATTAACCCAAACTCTTCTCTCAAGCACAAAAGTTCTTTCTAAAAAATCATGTTTAATCGTTTTTGCGAATGATGGATATATTTCATCACTATTAACAAAGAATTGTTCGAGTGTTATATCATGCGTAAAGTAACGGATTTGAATTAAGTTCTTTGCACGATCAATATCTTCTATATATGCTATTTGATTATCTATATTCAAATTTTTAAAACAGGACAAAATACCAACTTTATGGTAAAACCAAGAACCCGCTAGTTCAAAATCGAGAATGGTTTTTTTGTCGATAAATTTAAAAACCTTATCGATCAAAATTAGATAGTTATTTTTTTGTTCGTTTGTGAGGAAATTTAATTTTTCAGGGTTGTTTACAATTCGCTTAAAATGCCACATCATATCATACAAAACACTTCTTTGAATATGTAAAGGCACAATGTTAAATTTAGACTTATATTTTTCAAGAATATTTAAGTAACCATATTCTAGTACGTTACTATAACGGCCAGGCTTCTCCCATGATGTATCAAGAGTCGAAGACCCATCACTTCTTTTTCGATAGTAATAAATAGGCTTTTTAGCAAACCCTACATATGAGTTAATAGGGTTCGAAAGGTATGTGGCAATAAAATGGCCATCTTCAAAATTTGGTTTGATTCTCTCATCAAAAGTTACATTATTATCTTTTACTAGTTTTGATAAGAAAAAGGCTGAACTAGCTGACAATTGGAAAGATTTTTTTAAATTATCAATGGGGTATATAGCATCGTTTTCAAATCTGAATCTTAAAGGATGTGTGTTACTAAATTGTTTTTTATCTTCGTAATAAAAAACTAAATTACAAGCAACCATGCTTAGGTTGCTGTTTTTAATGATGAATTTATCTACTTCAAGGAAGTAATCATTACTGACAAAATCATCTGGATCAATAAATGTAACCCATTCCGTTTTAACATGTTTAAGGCCAATATTTCTTGCAGATGCTTGCCCACCGTTTTCCTTATAAATATAAGTTATATTATGCGGGTATCTTTTTTGCCAGCGTTGAATAATCTCAGCAGAATTATCAATTGATCCATCATCAACTAGAATTAGTTGAATATGTTTTCTAAAATCAAGGCGTTGTTTGATCAGGCTTTCAATAAAATCATTCAAATATCGATCTACATTATATATCGCAGATATTACTGTATATTGATAATTGCCTTGCATTTTCTTAGGTTTAAGATGGCTTACTTTATCGCTATGCTTAAGAACCATATCAGAAAAGAATAATTTTGGGTTTTTTACAAGTTTTTTGACTTTTCTTTTAAACATTTTTATTACCGTGTTCGAAATATTGCTTGAGTGCGGATTCTAGCAACCCTTTATAATCAGAGTTGGTTGTTATTTTTGTATTAAAATCGTTGGCACAAAAAGAATGTGGAAGGGTTCCTTTCTTTTTAGCTAGCTCTAGGGCTTTAAAATAAGTCGCCGCCGCTGGAGATCTGACATTAAAGTAGTAGCATATATCCCTTGATGGTACAGCTGTACCACGTATATAACATAACCAAGGTACAAAAAATGTTGCCATATTAATGTCATAATTCGTCCTGAATTTATTAGATAAAAATGTTGAAAGTTCATTGTCGTAAACCTTCCATGCTTCTTCAAACTGACTTCTTCGAAGTGGTACATATGTATGTACTAAAGGATTATCAATGATCAAATTAAATTCATTATTTAAAATAGATGCTGATCTTAACGATGCAGAAAGCGTTGGAGTATTTTTGCCTTTTTCTTCCATGGCACAAAGGCTTTTCTTTGACATAAACAATGATGCGATACCATTGCTTCTAAAAAAATGGCCAGGAGGAAGTGGTCTTGCAACGAATACATCGTCATTGAAATAGATAAAATGTTCAGCTAAATCAGGAATCTTATGTAAATGAGCTTCTATAACATGCGAGTTAAAGGTTGGTAGATATTGTTCTTTAATTATATCCTTATGGTCAATTATCTTAACTTTATCATTAGCTTTAAACCATTTAGGACATTGATTATCGGTGACAATAAATATTCGCCTGACCCAAGGTAAAAACTTTAATACACTTTCAAGAGAATATCTTAACTCATCATGATTATTAAATCGGGCCGGGTCTATTGCATATTGGCCTAAACTTCTTTCATCTACTAAATGTTTGAAGTAATTATAACGCTCTTGCCATTGTGGATCTGAATCATCTACCCAAGTAAAAACAACATCAATAGGGAAGTCAATTTTGATTTGAGCTTCCATTTCAAGGTCATGACGAATTAAAATATGCTCTTCATCCGCAGAGCATAAAATCTCATTACGAATGACTGGGTATTTTTTATTCAAATGATCCCGAACAAAAATTCCAGGATGCCTAAAAAATTTTTTTAGTTTACGCATAGTTATAAAATTTTAAAGATGTTGGAAGTAAATATGGAGAAATCATTCCCACTATGAATTTTTATCTTGAAGTGTTTTACTGATAATAAAATATCCAACTTGGGTTGTAACATAAATTTTATGCTAAAAGAGAAGCACATTTATTTATGTACTTATTTGATTCTAATCCTGATGTTCACGTAACGTCGCAAGACCCATCACGATCAACCCATATAGTAGACAAAGGAGTACACCGATGGTCGCCAGGTTATAAAGTCGACGCGGGTATTCAGCATCTTCTGCAAGTGTAGGCTTGCTAACAACCAATAAATGCTTAAGCTTGCGGTAAGCTTCCACCCTGGCTTGCTCAAGGCTAATAAGGCCGCTTTTATATAGATCTGCCGCTAACGTCGCTTGGGTTTTTACATCCATGTATTGGGCAGTGACTTCGTTCATGGCATCTTTATCCGTGCCGGTCAGTCTGGCTTTTTCCTGTGCTAATTGCTGGGTCAAAGCATCGACCCTGGCTTGGACAGATATCACAGCAGGAGCTGTTTCCTTCATATAACTTTGTAACTGTTTTAATTGTGCTTGTTGCTGTGCCAATTGGCCTTCAATCTCGCTTACTACACCCAAACGTGCAGTGCTGGTCGATTCTGGGCTAATAAGGTTATGTGTATTCTGAAACTCAAGGACTTTGGCTTTTTCATCCTGTACACGTTGATAGGCGCGATTGACCTCTCTCTCAACGAAGGCCAATTGTTCCAGCGCCACTTGGTGCCCTAGTTTATTAATAAAACTCTCGGACTCTTTAAGCATAAGGTTCACTACACGTTGGCCATAAGCAGGTTCAAATGCTTGAAATTCGATTGTCAAAACGCCGGAAGTGTCATCTAAACGTAATGTTAAATGATTACGATAGTATTTAATGAACTCCTCTTGGCTGACATCACTCGGTAAGCGAGAAAAATAGTCCACCTTATGGCTTTGGTAGTGAGCTTTCAGACCCAGCTCTTTATTGAGTTTGGATAGGAGATCGGGTGATTGTAGGTAATCTTGGGTTAAAAGAATATCCTCATGGTTACTGCCGCCGAGACCCAGCATCGACAGGGCATCGGGCAACATTTTGATCTGGTCTGCTTGTTTAATTACTAATTGCGCACGGCTTACATAGCGATCCGAAGCAATCAATCCAAAATAGATAACAGCAATGGCAAAACAGGCTACTACCCATAGAAAACTGCCAAGTTTTAGGCTCCGTTTCCACGAGATACGGGCCAGGCGATAGCCACTGGAATCGACGATAAAGTTTTTCGGTTTAGTTTTTAATTTATGAAGCTTACGCATCATGCCTGATGCTTTGTTGGAGCGGATTGGCTGGATCATAATTTTATCGATTAATTACAAATTCTGATAAATGCGGATTGCGTCGTCGATGTTATCAAACACCTCAAGGGCGCTGTTACGCAGCAAAATACCCATATCGCATTGTTGGCGTAGGTTCTTCATATCATGTGAAACCATGATCAGGCTGGCGGTCTCGCGTTTTTGGTTAAAAATATCTATACATTTCTGTTTGAAGCGGGCATCACCCACCGACATAATTTCATCGGTCAGGTAGATTTCGAAATCAAAGGCCATACTCACGGCAAAAGAAAATTTCGATTTCATTCCACTGGAGTAGCCTTTAATCGGCAGTTCATAATGCTGGCCGATCTCCGAGAACTCTTTCACCCACTCCTCAATAGCCTGCGTATCCCGCACACCATGAATACGACAAACAAAGCGGGTATTTTCGCGTCCGGTCATACTGCCTTGAAAACCGCCATTCAGGGCTAAAGGCCAGGAGACGCGGCAATGGCGCGTGACCTTGCCTTTATTGGGCATATCCATACCCCCTAGCAGGCGTAGCAGGGTAGATTTACCCGCGCCGTTGACACCCAAAATCCCGATGTTGCGATCCCTTGGGAGCGTAATGTTTACATCACGCAAAACATAATTGCGACCGAACTTGGTGGGGTAATATTTCGAGACGTTATCCAGAACAATCATGCTATTCCCTTAGCTGGCAATCAGTCGGCGATGGCTTAAGCGATAACTGCTCATCGCAAACGTTAACATTACCAGTGTCACCCCAAACAGATATGTCCAACTGGCATCCGGGCTAACATAGCCAGCAATCCAGCCAGAACGTATCAACTCAAGGGCATGTACCAGTGGGTTCCATAAAAACCAGTGTTGATATTGTGCCGGAATGCTCGCCAGGGGATACATAACGCAGGAGATAAACATCAATGGCATCATTAACAAACCCAGGAATTTTTCGGCCTCGTTTACTAAGTTGCCCGTAATGCAAAAGACGATGCCCAATGAAAATGAAAAAATCATTAACATCATATAAATAAGAATGACTTGCAGGGGATCGTTAGGTACAGAATCAAAACCAAACCACAACAATCCCAGGATCAGAATGCCTCCAACCATCATGCCAACAATAGTTTCGAGGATAAACCGAGCGATAAAAGTGGAAAACGGCGTCACCTGACGGTAGCAGAACAGTCCCTTATTAGCATTGACCGCAGATTGCAGCTTATTCACCACATTCTTAAAAAAGATAAATGGCAGATAGCCCGCAGTAATAAATAGCGGTGCAGGCGCACCACCAAAGCCACTGTGTCCACGCATCCCAAAAATCGCGCTAAACAAACCAATCATCAACAACGGATCCAGCAGCGCCCAGGCATACCCCAGCCGGTAACTCCCAAATCGTGTTTTCAGTTCACGGATAAGCAGGCCAAACGTTACATCGCGCAGCACCTGGAACGAGCTGCGGGGCGTTTGATTGAGAACAGGTTTAAGCATGAGAAGGCCGATATAACAGAACGGGCCAGCTTTTCAGCAAGCCCGTTTTGAGGGTTAATTCAGGACCACGTTGGCCGCCACGGCAACCTGATAGATGACCTGGGTAATGTCTTTGATGGACTGCATCATTTTGCTGTCCACTTTCGGCATGACCAGAATCTGATCGCCTGGCATCACATCACCACCGTCTTTAAACTCCATCAGCCCGTTGGCATGTACCACCGCAATACGCTTGTCGTTCGCACGGTCGGTAAAGCCGCCTGCCCAGGCCACATAGTCTTCCAGACTGGCGCTTTTGTTGAAGACCACCGCCTGCGGCATCATCACTTCGCCACCCACCTGAATCAGGTCGGTCTTGTTCGGGATCACAATCTGGTCGCCCTGTTCCAGCAGGATGTTGGCAATCACGCCTTTATCCGACACCACCACTTTACCCAGCGGCTGGACCTTGCGGGCTTTTTCCACGAAGCGCATTACCAGTTCGGCCTCTTTGGTGCGAATAGAGGCCTCACCATCGGAACTGGCTGGCGCGGTGAACACGCTGCGCTCCAGGCGGTTGAGGGAGTCTTCCAGCATCTCTTTCTGCCGCGCGGCCACGCTCTTACGCATGATGTAGATCGAGCCGTAATCTGCCATGTTCGGGTCAATCGGAATATGGTTCAGCAGATCGTGCAGACGGGTCTCTTTACGCACGGTGAAGTAAGACGGGCCACGGTAGCTGCCCATCACCTGCACGTCGTAAACCTGAGCATGCATATCGTCGTTAAACAGCACTTTGTCGCCGTCGCTCAGCTGAATGCGGTCAAAATCCTTATACGGCATATAGACCGAGAATGGGCCGCTGGAACGATCGCCAATCACGCCCACGTGACTCACCTTGGCAAGCGGCAGGGCGTAATCGATCAGCTCAGAGCCGAGCGCGGTGCTATTCTTCAACTCGAAGCGGAACGGGTTACGCACTTTACCGGCCACGTTGATCATCGGCCCCTGCGGTTCTACCAGGATCACAT
>Ga0256408_1001787_pt1 | contig 11383 bp, 10 predicted proteins | sample PhyAR1_FD_185998 | JGI IMG/M metagenome (GOLD analysis project Ga0256408, IMG submission 185998) | Leaf surface microbial communities from alfalfa plants in UC Gill Tract Community Farm, Albany, California, United States - DLSL A.R1 | ecosystem: Host-associated > Plants > Phyllosphere >...
CAGGCTATGGAGCGTTATTTAAAGAGTTTGCTGTGGCTGAGGACGGCGATACGCCCAAATCATCATGATCACACCCGCGATGATCATTGGGATAGAAAGGATCTGCCCCATGCTGATCACGCCATCAAACAGGCCGAGCTGCGCGTCCGGCTGGCGGAAGAATTCAACGATGATGCGGAATGCGCCATAGCCAATCAGGAACAGTCCAGACACGCTGCCCATCGGGCGCGGTTTACGGATGAAGAGATTCAGGATGATGAACAGCACCACACCCTCAAGCAGCAATTCATACAGCTGTGATGGGTGACGCGGCAGCACGCCATACTGGTTGAGAATCTCTTGCCACTGTGGATTGGTGGCAGCCAAAGGAATGTCTTCGCTACGAGAGCTTGGGAACAGCATCGCCCAAGGCGTATCGGTGCTCACACGGCCCCACAGTTCACCGTTGATGAAGTTGCCTAAGCGGCCAGCGCCCAAGCCAAACGGGATCAGCGGCGCAATAAAATCTGACACTTGGAAGAAATTACGTTTGGTGCGGTGAGCAAATACCATCATCACCACGATGACACCAATCAATCCGCCGTGGAACGACATACCGCCGTCCCAAACTTTGAAGAGATAAAGTGGGTTTTCGAGGAACAGCGAGAAGTTATAAAACAGCACATAGCCAATACGACCACCGAGGAATACCCCCAAGAAGCCAGCGTAGAGCAGGTTTTCAACTTCGTCTTTCGTCCAGCCACTTCCCGGCTTATTAGCACGGCGCACGGCCAACCACATAGCAAAGACAAAGCCCACCAGATACATCAGGCCATACCAATGTAAAGACACCGGCCCAATAGAGAAAATTACTGGGTCAAAACTAGGAAAATGCAGATAGCTCGTCATCTATCACCACGACAATATCGAATATTTATTCCCGATCAATCCCTTAACCAGTAGGCATTGGGATATCAGCGGGAAGGCAAGTTGCGCATGATAGCATAGGAAAGAAATAGAGCGGGCTTGAGGTTGCGGAAAAGTTATGTAAAACCGTGAATCATCCTGCAGTGGAAAACCTGTCATTTCTTCAGCAGAGATAACAGGTTTGCCAAAAAAATCAGATATAAACATCGATCTGATTTTCATCGGTTGGGCGGTTAACGCCGTCGCCGGTTTTTCCCACTTTATCCAACTGGCTTTGCTGCGCCTGCTCCGCCTCTTGCTGGCGAATACGTGCGATTTCAGCCTGTAACGCTTTAATCTGGTTTTGAATCAGCTCTTGCTGCTTTTTAATCTCTTCCGGTGAGCCACCCGAATTGGCTAAATCGCGCAGCTGTTGCTGGAGTTCCTGAATTTGTTTCATCAGTTGCTGGACACGACCTGAACCGCTTCCCGACGTACTCGCCCCGACGGTGCTGCCGCTTCCGCTAGCCACGCTTTCACCGCTGCCGGTTAACGCAGGTGAAACCCCCGCGGCGGGCACCGACATGGTGATAGATACATTTGCCATTGTAATTATCCTCTGTAACACCTAACCCCAAAGATATTTTTAAAATATCTCTGAGTTATCGGCAAAAGAGGAAAAAACCTGAGCGAAGAATTTTGCAGAACTCAGCAGGAATTACCAGCCTGTCAGCAATAAGAAGGTTTGCCAGAACAGCATTACCACCAGTACCCCGCACAACGGCACGCTAATCAGCAGTCGTCCCGACACCAGCTTATTAATACCGATGCCAAGCAGCACTGAAATGGGCATCAGCGCCAGAAAAAACGGCCACGTGTAGAGCAGGAAAAAAGGCGTATTCAATCCATAGACGATAAATGGCAGAACAAAAGCCAACCAATAGAAAGAAAAACCCAGCACTCCGCCCGCAAAGGCGTAGGAAGGCTCTTCTTTCTCCAATGACTTTTTCTTGTCAGTGGGAATGTTGGCGGCGTTTATTAGCATATATCGACCCTGAGCAATCATTGCATTCACCAAAGGAATAAATGCAATGCAACAATAACTAGGGTTTGATAATAGCGTGGTGGCGTAAAACGTCTAACATTTGTGCGACCAAATTTGTTACTAATTGTTCGCCATTTAGATGGATTTCAGGCTGCTCGGGAGGCTCATAAACCGAGCTAATTCCCGTGAAATTTTTAATCTCCCCCGCGCGCGCTTTCTTATAGAGTCCTTTGGGATCGCGCTGTTCACACACGGCGAGTGGCGTATCCACAAAGACCTCGATAAAGCGTCCTTTTGGCAATAGTTCACGCACCATTTGGCGCTCATGGCGATGAGGGGAGATAAATGCAGTGAGCACTAACAAACCCGCATCCTGCATTAAACTAGCCACTTCGCCCACGCGGCGAATATTCTCGATACGGTCGTCATCGCTAAAACCCAGATCGCGCGACAGTCCATGTCGTACGTTATCACCATCCAGTAAGTATGTACTCACCCCAAGCTGATGTAACGCCTGCTCCAGCGCGCCTGCAACTGATGATTTTCCCGAGCCCGAAAGCCCGGTAAACCAAATCACCGCGCCCTGATGCCCATGCAGTTTTTCGCGGTTCTCGCGGCTGACCGCATGTTCATGCCAGACGATATCAGGGTTAGAGGCGTTACTTTCAGTAGCTGGTTGTAATAAATTGATATCAGTCACCGCTATTTTCCACCCAGCAAATCGCGCGCACCCCAGTGTGGGAAGTGGCGGCGAACCAATGCATTAAGCTCAATTTCAAACGCGCTAAAATCGGCTGTATTCGCTTGTGACGGTGCCAACGCTTCACGGATAAGCCCTGCCCCCACGGTCACGTTGGTGAGCCTATCGATAAAAATAAAGCTGCCGGTGTCGTGGTTTTGCGCATAGCTGTCGATAACCAGCGGTTCATCGAAGGTGAGCTCAACCAAACCAATCCCATTGAGCGGCAAAGATTCTACCGCACGCTGCGTAAGCGTGTTGATATCAACCTGGTAGTCGATTCGCTCCACGCGAGCGCGGGTTTTCTTGCCGCCGAGTTTGATATCAAAACTTTGCCCTTGGCTCAGCGGCTGCTCAGACATCCAAACAACATCTACCGTCGCGCCCTGCACGGCAGGAATTGACGCATCGGCGGCCACGATCAGATCGCCACGGCTGATATCAATTTCATCCTCAAGAACCAGCGTGATGGCCTCTCCAGGAATGGCGCTTTGCAGGTCTCCATCAAAGGTGACAATCCGAGCAACGCGCGAAGTGACCCCTGACGGTAACGCCTTCACCGACTGCCCCACGCTGAGTACGCCTGCGGACAGCGTTCCCGCATAGCCGCGAAAATCCAGATTCGGGCGGTTCACGTACTGCACGGGGAAACGCAGCGGCTGCTGCTCAGCATCGTGTACCACATCAACGGTTTCCAAAATTTCTAATAAAGTGGGCCCGTGATACCAGCTCATGGCCTCACTTTGTGTCGCCACGTTGTCGCCATCAAGCGCGGACAACGGCACAAACTTAATCGCCAAATCACCAGGCAGTTGCTCAGCAAAGGTGAGATAGTCCTGCTTGATTTGCTCAAACACGTCCTGTTGATAGGCACGCAGATCCATTTTATTCACCGCTACCACCAGATGGCGAATACCGAGCAGCGTGGCAATAAAGCTGTGGCGACGAGTTTGATCCAAAACCCCCTTGCGCGCGTCGATCAGTAAGATAGCCAGATCGCAGGTTGATGCGCCGGTCGCCATGTTACGGGTGTACTGCTCATGCCCTGGGGTATCGGCAATAATAAATTTGCGCTTTTCCGTCGAAAAGTAGCGATAGGCAACATCAATGGTAATGCCTTGCTCACGCTCGGCCTGAAGGCCGTCAACCAGCAGCGCCAAATCAAGCTTCTCGCCCTGTGTGCCAATGCGCTTGCTGTCGCTGTGCAGCGTCGTCAGCTGATCTTCATAGATTTGGCGTGTGTCGTGTAGCAGGCGTCCAATCAGCGTGCTTTTACCATCGTCCACGCTGCCGCAGGTCAGAAAACGCAGCAGGCTTTTATCTTGTTGTAGCTGTAAATAAGCTTCCACTCCGCCTTGCTCTGCAATTTGGTCTGCGATGGAATGGTTAATTATCTGGCTCATGATTCTCGTCCTCTACGAATTCTTAAAAGTACCCTTGGCGCTTTTTCAGCTCCATCGAGCCAGACTGATCGCGATCGATCATCCTTCCTTGACGCTCGCTGGTGGTGGAAACCAGCATCTCTTCGATGATTTCAGGCAGCGTTTGCGCCTGAGACTCCACCGCGCCGGTTAGCGGCCAGCAGCCTAAAGTACGGAATCGAACCATGCGTTGTTTGATCACTTCACCCGGCTGGAGATCGATACGATCGTCATCTACCATCATCAGCATGCCGTCACGCTCTAAAACAGGACGCGGCTTCGCTAAATAAAGCGGAACAATATCGATATTTTCTAAGTAGATATATTGCCAGATATCAAGCTCAGTCCAGTTTGATAGCGGGAAGACGCGGATGCTCTCCCCCTTGTTCACCTGGCCGTTATAGTTGTGCCACAGCTCAGGGCGCTGGTTTTTCGGGTCCCAGCGATGGAAGCGGTCGCGGAATGAATAGATTCTCTCTTTGGCGCGTGATTTTTCTTCATCACGACGCGCTCCGCCGAAGGCGGCATCAAAACCATATTTATTCAGCGCCTGCTTTAGGCCCTCAGTTTTCATGATGTCGGTATGCTTGGCGCTGCCGTGAACAAACGGGCTAATGCCCATCGCGACGCCTTCTGGATTCTTATGCACTAAAAGCTCACAGCCATAGGCTTTGGCGGTGCGATCGCGAAATTCGTACATTTCGCGGAATTTCCAGCCGGTATCAACGTGCAGCAGCGGGAACGGCAGCGTCCCCGGATAAAATGCCTTACGCGCCAAATGCAGCATCACCGAAGAATCTTTGCCGATGGAGTACATCATGACAGGGTTAGAAAACTCGGCAGCCACTTCGCGGATGATGTGAATACTCTCCGCTTCGAGCTGTCGTAAGTGCGTCAGTCTTTGGTTATCCATGGACGATCCTTAAGCCAGAAATTCTCCCGAAGGCCACACCGGCACAACGGATATTTATCCAAGAGGGTTGGAGTTACAGCAAATCAAACCGAGTGAGCGCAGCGGTAACTTCAAAAAGCAGGATAGGGGCACTATAAGGTGTCAGCTTTGCCCAAATGAAATGACGAAAAGGTATTTGAAATAACCGAAAGAAATATGCAGCAAGCTGAGGTGGCGCAAGATTAAGGAAGTCAACATTTCCTTAAATTTTAAGAGCGCTAGAAATTGTGTAATAAGAGCGAAGACTCCATACTAGCCGCACTGATTTATCATCCCAATTATCACGCTGTTGAACACGTTTTGGTTTTCAGCAGCGCTAAGGACGCTTTACCCATGTTTTCCTGCCGTTCACTTAAACTGGTTTGCGCAGCGCTATGTCTCAGCAGTAGTTTCGCGGTCTCAGCCGCAGGGATTACCCATCAACCCGTAGGTAAAATTGCCGAACAAGAAGTGCGACATATCTCGACCTACTTCCCCGGCCGCATGGCAGGTAGCCCCGCCGAGCTGATGATGGCAGATTATGTTAACCAGCGTTTCCAAAGTATGGGCTATCAAAGTGACTTAAGAGATTTCAAAACCCGCTATGTGTATACCTCAAGCGAAGGTAAAAAAGATTGGCATAACGTGAACGCCACCTCAGTGATTGCGGTGAAACCCGGCAGCACCGACAAACAGATCTTAATCGTCGCCCACCTTGATACCTATCCCCCAATGAGCGACAGCGATGTGAACCATAATCTTGGCGGATTAACGTTGCAGGGCGTGGATGATAACGCGTCGGGCATTGGCGTGATGTTGGAGCTTGCCGAGCGTCTGCGCAGCGTTAAAACCAAGGCGACCATTCGTTTCCTTGCGCTCAGCGCCGAAGAGTTAGGCAGCAAAGGGGCCGAAAACTATCTCAGCAGAATGAGCAAAGCCGACAAAGACAACACGCTGTTGGTCATCAATCTCGACTCCTTGATTACCGGCGATAAGCTCTATTTCCACAGCGGTGTTAACACGCCGAAAGCTATCGCCGAGAAAACCCGCGACCGCGCCCTTAAGCTTGCTAAACGCTTTGGCATTAGCGCCGCCATTAACAACGGCCATAGCGAGCACAGCCCGAAAGGCACCGGTTGTTGCTCGGATCATATGACGTTTGATGCGGCCAATATTCCAGTACTCGCCGTTGAAGCCAGTAATTGGTCTCTGGGCAAAAAAGATGGCTATCAGCAAACCAGCAAGAATACGCATTTCCCAGAAGGCACCACGTGGCACCAGCCGCAATATGACAATCTTCAGTACTTAGATAAACATCTGCCGGGGCGTATCAAATCGCGAACCCGAGATAGCGTGAGGATTTTACTGCCACTGGTGGAAGAGGTGGCTAACTAATCATGCCCCTATCGACTCATTTAGGTCGTTTAGAGGATTGAGATATACGGGGTCTAGCACGCGGCGGGGCGCTCCGGCGGCTTACGTCGCTACGACCCCATCGGAGTGCTCCCCCTAACATCAAACATCAAACATCAGCGAGTAACTTGTTTCCTTTCTGTTTTACTCGCCCCTCTGTATAGAAACCTCTGTCTTTGTGACAAAGCGTTAAACCATATTGATCTTTAATGAATGGGCATTACATTGATACCCATCATACTTGAAGCTGCATCGGTGTTGGCCGCATTCGCTTACCCGAATCACTTACTGTAGTAAGCTCATCGGGCTCAGCTCATTTGCCGCCTTGATGCAACGCCAATTATTTTGGGTATCGTTCAGATTGAACTGTTTTAGTGCCGCTTTGGCATCAATATTTGTTGAGGTTTCTATGTCTGATGAACAATCCGTTGAGCAACGCGTTATCTCTGGCCTTTTCTCTCGCCTACAACAGGCTGAAGCAGGCAGCGGGCCGAGGGATGCTCAGGCCGAGCGTTTGATTCAGGAATGTATCGCCAAACAGCCTGCGGCGCCTTACTACATGGCTCAGGCGATGCTGGTACAAGAAGCGGCGATTAAGCGTTTAAACGATCAGGTGAATGCTCTTCAGCAGCAGGTGACTCAGCTACAAAACCAGCCGAAACAGAGCAGCGGCGGCTTTTTAGCAGGCTTGTTCGGTGGTGGCAGCACCACAACCGAGTCACGCCCAGCCGCCGTATCAAACAGCGGAAGCCAGCCCATTCCTGGCGCGGCAAACTATGCCAGTAACCAGTACGCCAATAATCAGTATGCCAACAATGCGAATAGTGGTTATGCGCCTGCGGCCTCTCGTGGCGGCGGCAGCTTTTTAAGCGGCGCATTGCAGACGGCAGCGGGTGTTGCGGGCGGCGTGGTGATTGCGGATATGCTGACCGGTATGTTCCACAATAGCCGACCGGAAGAGATCGTGAACGTGGTTGAGGAAAATACGATTACGCAGCCTGACGCGGCTCAACCAGATAACACACAGCTCGATCTGCAAAATGCGGATTGGCAGGATGATGCGTCAAATCAGAATGGGCAGGATAGCGGGTTCTTCGATTCAGGCTTTGAAAACGATGACGACAGCTACAATAACAGCGACGATGATTCGTTCTTCTAAAACTATCGCGTAGATATCATATCCGCCGCATGACGCGGCGGATTGAATCGGCTTATTTCCCCTGCTTGCGCAGTAAGAAAATAAAGTACGGCGCGCCAATGAACGTTGCTAACAATCCGGCTGGGATTTGATAAGGGAACATCACCATCCGTCCGCACCAATCCGCAAACATCATCAGAAAACCACCGATTAGCGCAGCAACCATCAGCTGTGGCATCGCTCGTTTAAAGCCTAACATTCGCGCCATATGAGGCGCCATTAGGCCAACAAAGCTGAGCGGACCGGTCATTAGCGTCGCAGCTGCGGTTAACGCCGATGCAATCAGCAGGATGGCGACACGCGAAGGCATCAGCGCCACGCCTACCGCTTTCGCCGTTACCGAGCCTAAAGGTAATAGCATGAGCCAACGGCGGCACAGCGGCGTTGCCGCAATCAGCACCACGGCAATGCCCACGGTACGTAGCGCCTGCGCGCTATCCACGCCATAGGTTGAGCCCGCTAGCCATGTGAGCAACATGCCGGTACGCGGATCGCCGCTTGCCAGCACCATCACCACCAGCGTGCTAAACACCGTACTCACCGCAATCCCGGCCAACAACATACGCTGGGCGGAAAATCCGTTACGGCTCGAAGTAATCATCACTAACAATAACGTCAGCGCAGCGCCGAGGCTTCCCGCCGGAAGTAGCCATACAAACGCATTGCCCGGTACCAACAGCATCAGCACTAAAACGCCGAGCGCAGCACCCGACGTAATCCCTAACACTTCAGGGCTCGCCATCGGGTTACCGGTGAGCTTTTGGATCATGGTTCCCGCCACGGCCAACATCATCCCCGCAGCCAAAGCAGCCACCACGCGCGGCCAGCGCCAAGGCATCAGCGCATCTATCTGAGCGCCCTGCGCCCAGTACCAGCCTTCGCTACCGCGTCCAAACAGCAAAGCAACGGCCAGAGCCAACGCCAGTAGAGCCATGCCGATAATCATCCAGCGCCACAGGTGGTGACGTTCTGGCGTAACATGGTCGCCTTGGTTCATATCTGGCATATTGCCGTTGGTACGAAGTTTAGGTAATAACCACAGCAGCACCGGTGCACCAATGAGCGCGGTGGCCGAGCCGGTTGGAATTTCGTGCCAAACCACGGCCAGCCACTGCACCACCTGATCGGTGAGCCACAGCAGCAACGCGCCGATAAAAGGCGCCATCAGCAACCGTTGAGATAATCGGCGCGCGCCACAAATGCGCGCCAACAGCGGCGAAAATAGGCCGATAAAGCCAATCACGCCCACGGCATTCACCATTTGTGCGCTGATTAACACCGCCAGCGCGAGAGTAGCCAAGCGAGCGCTGCTTAGGCCAAGCCCCAAATTTTTAGCAACTCCGTCATCTAATCCAAGCAGCGTCAAAGGGCGGATCAGCAAAGCGGAAAGCAGTAATGCCACCAGCAAACGCGGAGCCAGCTCGGTTACATTATGCCAATCGTGTTGGTTCAGCGCCCCGCTCGCCCACACAAACATGCCCTGTAGGGATTCGTAATTAAACAGCGCCATCAGGGAATTCAGAGCGCCGCAGTAAAGCCCCATTACCAGCCCCGCCAGAATCAGCGTCACCGGCGACATACGTTTACCCCACGACAGGCCAAACACGATAAGCGCGACCAGCACAGCACCCAGCAGAGCCGCCAGCTGCATCATCCAGCTTTCAGGCGAAACGGCCAACAGCACCGCCGCCGTTACCCCAAACTGAGCACCGGCGGAAACCCCCAGCGTGGCAGGTTCCGCCAGCGGGTTTTTCAATACTTGTTGGAACAGTAGCCCCGCCAGACCGAGCCCTGCGCCCACCAGCAAAGACACAACGCCGCGTGGCAGAATGCTGTAATGCATCACGACCTGTTGGATATTATCCCTATCCGGCGCAGTCGCGGCCTGCCACCATTGATTAAACGGCAGCTGGTGTTGCAAATTGAATAAGGTTAATCCCAGCGCAGGCAATGCCAGCAACAGCGGGATCAACCACAGGCTGAATTTAGCCTGAGATGCTTTTACGTTAGCGTTCATGATTTCGCTCCTAACGCAGACTCCAGCAAATCACAAAAACGCATCGCGGAGAGCGTGGCACCGTAGAACCAAACGCCCGGCTGGCTAATCACTTTATGGCTTCGCACAAAAGGCAGCGCCTGCCACAACGGGGTTTTCTGCACCTGAGCAAACAATGCGTCATTACCGTGGCTGAAGAAAATGGCCTGCGCCTGCGGGGAAACCGTCGCCAGTTGTTCTATGCCAATGATCGCGCTGCCCCAAAAATTGGTCGCCCCCGTCCACGCATTTTTTAAATCCAGTTCATCCATTACTTCTTGGAACATGCTGCCTTTACCAAATACCAAAGCATGCCCGGCGTCTAACAGCGTAAACAGCAACAGTGGCGTTTTGTCCCACGCACTCAGGCGCTGTTTACTTTGCGCCAACCGCTGTTGGAATAGTGCAAGGTGTGCGGTCGCGCGTTCAGGCACACCCAGTTTTTCCGCCAGATTTTGCAATGACTTTTTAGCCAATTTCAGCGGCAGACCTGAGCCATCGTTAAAGGAAAAGCCCATCGCCGGTGCAATGGTTTGCATTTTCGCCACTGAAGGGCCAAATCCCTCTGAGTAGAGGATCAGCGAAGGATCAATCTGTTGCAGCAGCTCCATATTTGGCTCTGTGCGGTTGCCGAGATCGATAACCGTAGGTGACAATTCAGGCTCTTGTACCCAAAGGCGATAATTGGCGATCTCAGCCACGGCAAGCGGGGTAATACCGAGCGTCAGCAGAAGCTCAATCGGCAGCCATTCGAGCGCCACAATACGATTGAGATCGGGAGAAGTCGTGCTGGTTAGCGCAGAGGCCTGCACCGAAAGCGGAAGTAAAAACGGCGACAACGCCAGCGCCGTGATCAGACGACGGCGGCCAAAATCAGGAGAGTTGGGATCACGCATTGAATCTTGCATCAGTAAACGAAGCTCACCGGCGCACCACCGCTTGGATGCGGCAGCGTCCCCATCGGTATACCGTAGATTTTCTCCAGTACATCGCCCTGCATAATGTCAGCAGGCGTACCTTGAGCAATCAGTTCACCACCGCGCAGCGCCATCAAATAATCGCAATAACGCGCGGCCATATTGATGTCATGCAGAACCGCAATCACGGTTAACCCCCGTTCGCGACTAAGGCGTTGAATGAGGGCTAACACTTCAACCTGATGGGCAATATCCAGCGCCGAGGTCGGTTCATCGAGTAATAAACAGCGGCTATTTTGTGCCACCGTCATCGCCAACCATGCACGTTGGCGCTCACCGCCGGATAAGCTGTCAACCAAACGTCCTGCCAGCGGTTTAAGATCGACCAAGGCAATGGCCTCTTCCACACGTTCACGATCTTCGCTGCGAAAGCGTCCTAGCGCGCCATGCCAAGGATAGCGACCAATAGCCACCAGTTCACGCACCGTCATTCCCTCTGCGGCGGGCAGCTGTTGAGGAAGGTAGGCCACTTCACGGGCAAACGCTTTGCTATCCCATTCCGCTAACGGTTTGTCGCCCAGTAAAATCTGGCCAACGCTTGCCGCCTGATGGCGACCGAGCATTTTTAGCAGCGTCGATTTACCTGAGCCATTGTGACCAATCAAGCCACAAACCTGACCTTCAGGAAAAGTGAGAGACACGTTTTGCAGCAATGTGCGGCCAGGAACAGTGAAGCTGACCTGTTGCAAAGTGAAAGTTGATGGGGTGGAGATTGCGGTTTTACTCAATTCCGGTATAG
>Ga0256408_1001796_pt1 | contig 11356 bp, 10 predicted proteins | sample PhyAR1_FD_185998 | JGI IMG/M metagenome (GOLD analysis project Ga0256408, IMG submission 185998) | Leaf surface microbial communities from alfalfa plants in UC Gill Tract Community Farm, Albany, California, United States - DLSL A.R1 | ecosystem: Host-associated > Plants > Phyllosphere >...
ATCAAATAGGTGTTAAAGGAAAAGAAACTTCTTACCAATTAATTAATCAGGCTTGTAGAGAAGCTTGCGAAGGAATTAAAAGCGCCCACAGTGTACACAAAATGTAAATTTACAATAATTTTAGTATTTTAAAAGAAGTCGGGACGAGCGATGGCAATGTCCTGATTTTTTTATTTTTTAATTTTTTTTTCAAGTATTTTTACATAAATTCTGCTATACTAGGAATGTTACAAGTTCCCGAAAGGCTTTGCTGCTGTAACTTAAAAGCAAAGATGCCTTGTAACCGAATCATAATTAGGGGGAATCATAGTATGACAGAAAGACATTTATTTACATCAGAATCTGTTTCCGAAGGACATCCGGATAAAGTCGCCGATCAAATTAGCGATGCCATTTTAGATGCCATTTTAGAAAAAGATCCGCTGGCACGAGTGGCCTGCGAAACATCAGTAACAACCGGATTGGTCCTAGTTTTTGGAGAAATCTCTACCAAAGCCTATGTAGACATCCAAAAAATTGTGCGCCAAACATTGAAAGATATTGGCTATACCCGCGCAAAATATGGATTTGATGGAGATACTGTCGCAGTACTTGTAGCAATCGATGAGCAATCACCTGATATCGCTCAAGGAGTAGACGAAGCCTTAGAAACTCGTGGAACAGCAGCGGCCAAAGATGAAATTGGTGCTGGAGATCAAGGGTTAATGTTTGGCTTTGCTGTAGATGAAACACCGGAATTAATGCCGTTACCGATTGCATTAAGCCATCGCTTAGTTCGCCGTTTAGCTCAATTGCGTAAAGAACACATCTTAACTTATTTGCGTCCGGATGCCAAATCGCAAGTAACGGTGGAGTATGATGAAGCCGGCTTGCCTCAACGAGTTGACACCGTCGTTATCAGTACTCAACACGATGATGCAGTTACTTTGGAACAAATCCAAAAAGATGTCAAGGATTTAGTGATTAAAGAGGTGATCCCAGCAGAATTATTGGATGACCAAACAAAATATTATATTAATCCGACCGGCCGTTTTGTCATTGGTGGTCCTCAAGGAGACGCCGGGTTAACTGGTCGCAAGATTATCGTTGATACTTACGGTGGCTATGCTCGTCATGGCGGCGGGGCTTTCTCTGGCAAAGACGCCACTAAAGTTGACCGTTCTGCCAGCTACGCAGCTCGCTATATCGCTAAAAATATTGTCGCAGCTGGACTAGCGAAAAAAGTAGAAGTCCAATTAGCTTATGCAATCGGCGTTGCTCAGCCGGTTTCCATTTCAATTAACACGTTTGGAACAGGTACTGTTTCTGAAAACCAATTGATTGAAGCAGTAAGAGCAAACTTTGATTTGCGACCTGCTGGCATTATTGAGATGCTAGATTTACGTCGACCAATTTATAAGCAAACAGCAGCTTATGGACATTTTGGTCGGACGGACATTGAATTGCCATGGGAGCAAACAGATAAAGTTGACGCACTAAAAGCTAGTTTAGCTAAGTAAAAAGCTCGTTATAGGGCTTGTTAGAGTCAATAATTTTAAGAGATGAGTGAAAAGTAAGTTGAACTTTTCGCTTGTCTCTTATTTTTTTTCAGAAAAAAATTTAATTTTATAGGACAAATACCCTTTTTTTGTAATAGAATAACAAGGGAAGCAGTCTGATTATTAATAATGGAAGTAAAAGGAGTGATAGAATGGAAAAAAAGACCAACATCAAGCTAGTTACCATCAGTGTGTTTGTAGCGACCTTTATGACCGCAATTGAAGGAACAATCGTTTCAACAGCAATGCCAACTATTGTAGGTTCTTTGCACGGGATGGAAATTATGAACTGGGTCTTTTCAATTTATTTATTGACTAATGCCATGTTGACGCCGATTTATGGGAAATTAGCTGATAAAATTGGTCGAAAGCCAGTGTTTATGATTGGCATACTTGTTTTTATTATTGGCTCATCATTGTGCGGTTTAGCGCAAAATATGATTACTTTAATCATAGCACGGGCGATTCAAGGTGTTGGTGCCGGGTCAATTTTGCCAGTTGCTTTGACGATTATTGCTGATATGTACTCGTTAGAAAAACGAGCAAAAGTATTAGGGTTAAATAGTGCGGCTTGGGGAATTGCAAGTATTTTCGGCCCTTTAGCCGGTGGTTTTATTGTAGACACTGTCGGATGGCACTGGATTTTTATGATCAATGTTCCCATCGGTCTAGTGTTGCTAGGATTGATCAGTACTTTTTTAGTGGAACCAAAACGCGAGCGTAGCAAGTTGCCGATGGATTTTCTTGGTAGCCTAGCCTTGATGGCGGTTCTGTTGTCATTGTTATTAGGCTTTCAACTAATTAGCGACAACGGTTTATCTATTTGGGTGATCGCTTGTTTTGCAGTTAGTGCTTGCTTTGTGGCTGGCTTTATCGTGGTTGAAAAAAAAGCTCAAGATCCTGTCATCGATTTACATTTGTTCAATCAATCAACTTTTGTTATTGTCAATCTGGTCGCAGCTTTAATCAGTGGCTTTTTAATGGGGATTGAAGTGTATATTCCGATGTGGATGCAAGGTGTATTGGGAAAAAACGCGGCTCTTGGCGGCTTGGTTTTAGCTCCGATGTCCGTTTTATGGATGGGCGGTTCTTTTCTCGCCAGCAATTTTATGAAAAAATATTCGATGAAAAAAATCCTGACGATTGGTTTACTCATTAGCTTGGCAGGTGGCATGAGCTTAATGTTATTGCCTATGCAGACGCCATTTGGTTGGTTCTTTGTGATTGCTTCGATCTTAGGCGTGGGCTTTGGGTTAACTATTACCACTACTACCGTCAATGCACAAAGTGTGGTTACAGCAGATAAAGTCGGCGTGGCTACTTCTTTTAATACCTTGGTCCGGACGATTGGGCAAACAGTTATGGTCTCAATTTTTGGTGTAATTTTAAATGCTAATATGTATGCGAATTTAGCAAATAGCACGTTAAAAGTTAATGCAGATGTAATGAATCAGCTGGTAAATCCTCACACCGCCAATTCAATTCCAGCTACTTTATTAAAACCACTACGCACTATTCTATTCAGTGGGTTACACAACGTCTTTTTTATTGGCACAGGCTTAGTGGTAGTGGCACTTATTTTAAATCTTTTAGTAAAAGATCGGCATCAAAACGTCTAGTGATATAATAGGATTTAAGAGGAGGGAACTAGCGATGGCTTTTTTACAAGCAAATATTTATTCAAATATTTTAGAAATGGAAGTCTGCGTAAATTTTATTTTACCTCAGCAGACTGAAAAGAAGATCGGCACCAATTCACAAGGCGTGACAGAAGATATTCCTGTTTTGTATTTATTACATGGAATGGGGGGCAATCATAGTGTTTGGGCTCGCCGGACGTCTATTGAGCGCTATGTGGCGGACTTAGGTTTAGCAGTTATTATGCCTTCTACTGATTTGGCCTGGTACACAGACACGCAATATGATATGCGTTATTGGACCTTTATTTCAGAGGAGCTGCCGACAATCTGTCATCAATTATTTCCTCAACTAACAACGAAACGGGAAAAGACGTTTGCAGCTGGATTATCGATGGGCGGTTACGGTGCCTTAAAATTGGGCTTAGCTAAGCCTAATAGATTTGCTGCCGTTGCTTCTTTGTCCGGAGCCGTTAACCTAGCAGCTGGTATTCATGAGCTGTTAAAAATTCGCAAACAAAGCTATTGGGAAGGAATTTTTGGCCCGTTGGATCAAATTGCTGGCTCCAGTAACGATCCACAATACTTGCTTGAAGAACTGGTGAAAAGCGGACAACCAATGCCAAAATTTTATTTATGCTGCGGTGAACAAGATTTATTGATTTATGCTAACCAACAAATGGCCGCTTTACTGGAAAAAGCTGGAGCAGACTACGAGTATCATACAGGGCCTGGAGAACACAACTGGATTTTCTGGGATGCTTGGATTCAAAAAATTTTAGCTTGGCTGCCGCTTCCTCAATAGGCGGCTGCTTAAAATAAGCGCAGGGATCAGTGAACTTTGATTCGATCTTCATGACAGAAGAGAGACAGGAGCTGAACTGTCTTTGGGCAAGTACCAAGGACAGCTCACCTGTTTTTGTTGGTCATAAGTAGTTTTTTATGCGATCAGATCAGCGAAGAGTATTTATTATTTGGCACAAAAATTTTTGACCATTTTTCTAAAATATAGATGAAGGTACAAAAGGTGTCACGTTCTGCAACCATTTAAGTGTACATTGATTTTATACTACTCGGAAAGGAAATCTTTTCTATGAAAAAATTAATGGCAGTCTCTTCCTTTAAAACCGTTGCAAGTGAATTACCTGTATTAGAAAAGTAGCTAAATGGTAAGACAGTCACTTTTATTCCGACTGCTAGTCAGGTGGAAACCGTCACTTTTTACGTAAAAACTGCTAAGTAGGCTTTGATGAAAATGGGCTTAGTAATTGATGAAGTAGATGTTTCTAATATTGCTAGTGAGGAAATTAAGTACAAGCTGAGAAATAATGAGTTTATTTATGTCACTGGAGGAAATAGCTTTTTCTTACTGCAAGAGTTAAAAAAATCCGGTGCCGCTCAAGTGCTCATCGATGAAATCAACCAAGGCAAACTTTATATTGGTGAATCAGCCGGTGCTATTGTACTGACAAACTCCATCGTATATATTGAGAGAATGGATCAACCGTAAAAAGCTCCGGAGTTAACTTCATTCGTTGGATTAAATGTGGTGGAATTTTATCCACTGCCTTATTATCAAACGGCACCATTTAGAAAATAACAAAGAAAATTGAATCCGAGTTTGGTGAACAGCTATATTTTTGGCCTGTTAATAACCACCAAGGAATTATTGTCCACGGCAATTGCTGTGATACTTTTCAGCGGATTAAAGAATACATTAGGAGTTAAGACTTTCAGCGCGGGCGGCCGGGTCTTAACTCCTAAAGCTTTTAGCTTAAGCAGGTCACTTGTAGTGATAGCTTTCACAACGATTTTTTCGACAGAGTTAATCCATTTAAAAAAGACATCACAGATTGTAAAAAGAACTCTTTTTGTTGATATTGTTGCCGAAATTGGATACTTTCTTTCATATACAGCAGGCCATTCGTATCTATATAGCGCTTCATTTGCTGCACCTGTTCTTGTAAGAATTGATTTTCACTGAGAACTTGGGTAAACAATAAATGTTCTTCCGTTTCATCTAAAATCATGCCAAACAGTAAATGTTGGAGTGAAGAAATTGCTGCATAAGTAACTTTTGGAGAAAAACCTGCTGTTCTTAAAATACCCATCATCCTATTTAAATGACACAAACGTTGCGGATAAGAAGGCACTGTTTGAATCTCAATGGCAACAGCACAAGGAAATCGTTGATAAAGATCATAATAACCTTCCATGTAAGCTAAGAGATCGTGGTACCAATCGCCGCTTTTTGGTGGCTCTTGAAATTGATTTTCAATGTGCTCAGCCATACTTTGTAACAACGCTTGTTTATTTTTGAAGTACCAGTAAAGCGCCGGTGCTTGAATGTCCAAACGTTGAGCGAGTTTACGCATTGATAATTTTTCTAAGGTGGGCGTTTCTTGTAGTAAAGCAAAAGCGGCAGCGATAATCGCTTCTTTCGATACTCGTGGATCCATTTTTAATCGCTCCCTACATCCTTTTTTCACTGATAGTGAGAAGGCAAAGTTTATACAACCAAAATATACCAAAAAAATAAAATGTTCGCTTGTTTTTTTTAACTAAAAATGGTAAATTATGATTCGACCTTATTTTACAGTGTTAAATTTGTGAAGTCAATTGAGAGAAACTCATTGTTTATAAAGAATAATAAACAATGAAGAACAGAAAAACATTAAAAGAGAGTAGGGATAAAATGAACCTAATCATTCAACATGCGAAAAAGTACAAAGGCTCCGTTTTAATTGCTTTATTAGCTGTGATTGTCATGGTGATTTCAGCGCTCTGGCAGCCGAAACTGCTCCAGCAAGTGTTAGAAGCCATCATGAATGATGATAGTGACAAAATGAAAACTCTAGGGCTGCAATTAATTGGAATTGCCGGCTTAGGTTTGATAGCTGGTGTTATCAATACGATATTTTCAGCCAGAGTTGCTCAAGGTGTGAGTGCGGACCTTCGGGAAGCGACTTTTAGAAAAATTCAAACTTTTTCATTTGGTAACATTGAAAAGTTTTCAGCCGGCAATTTGGTGGTACGTTTAACTAATGACGTTACGCAAATTCAAAATGTAGTGATGATTGCGCTGCAAACGTTGTTTAGAATTCCGTTTTTATTTATTGGGAGTTTTATTTTGGCAATGATTACGCTGCCGCAGTTGTGGTGGATCATCATTGCATTAGTAGTGGCTGTTATTTTAATTTCATTTTTGTCTTTCTCACAAATGGGAAAACATTTTATGATTATTCAAAATTTAATTGATAAGATCAATGGGATTGCCAAAGAAAACTTATTGGGAATTCGTGTAGTTAAATCTTTTGTGCAAGAGCAAAGTCAATTGTCGCGTTTTACTAAAGTCAGCGAAGAGTTAACTACCCATATTCTGATTGTCGGTAGCTTGTTTTCAGTAATGATTCCAGCTTTTATGTTAGTTGCAAACTTAGCAATTGCCGGAGCAATCTTTTTTGTCAGCAACTTAGTAAAAGATGATCCGACGGTTATCGGCAGTGTTGCTTCTTTCATGAATTATTTGATGCAAATTATGATGGCGATCATTATTGGTGGAATGATGATGATGATGACTTCCCGGGCTGCGGTTTCGATTAAGCGGATTAAAGAAGTGATGGATACTGAACCTGATATTACTTACAAAGACGTTGCAGAACAAACGTTGACTGGCAGTGTCACTTTTGATCATGTTTCTTTCCGTTATCCTGGTGATGATGAAGATACCTTGAAAGATATTTCTTTTACAATTCAACCGGGAGAAATGATTGGTGTTGTCGGAGCGACTGGAGCTGGTAAATCCACTATGGCACAGCTAATTCCTCGTTTATTTGATCCTACAGTCGGTAAAATTGAAGTAGGTGGCGTTGATTTACGTGAAGTGAATGAACAAAGTTTACGGAAAACCGTGTCCTTTGTTTTGCAAAAAGCAATCTTATTTTCCGGAACGATCGCACAAAATTTGCGCCAAGGAAAACGGGATGCATCCGAAGCTGAAATGGAGCACGCTTCTGACATTGCGCAAGCCAAAGAGTTTATTGAAAAGTTAGGTAATCGTTACGATGCGCCGGTAGAAGAACGTAGCAATAACTTTTCCGGAGGACAAAAACAACGTTTGTCCATCACTCGTGGCGTGATTGGTGAACCAAAAATTCTTATTTTAGATGATAGTACCAGTGCTTTGGACGCACGTTCCGAGCGGTTAGTGCGAGAAGCTTTGGCACGTGATTTAAAAAATACTACAACAATTGTCATCGCTCAAAAAATATCTTCCGTAGTTCATGCGGATCGCATTCTTGTTTTGGATAAGGGTCATTTGGTTGGTGAAGGTACGCATGAGGAATTGGTGGCAACCAATTCGATTTATCAAGAAATCTATGAAACCCAAAAAGGGAAGGAGGAAGTCAAATGACCGATTTAATCAAAGCCAGTAAATTTTTCTATCATTATTTAAAACGGTACAAACTATCTTTCTTCTTCATTTTCTTAGCAATTGTCGCAGCTACTTATCTACAAGTTAAAGCGCCACAATTTGTTGGTGAAGCGATTCAAGAGTTAGCAAAGTATGCTGCTAATTTGATGCAAGGCAAAGACGATAAAAGTGACTTTGTTGCAGTAATCTGGAAATTGTTATTGTTTTACGTGCTAACCAGTGCTGCTAGCTTTATTTACAGTATTTTATTTACGCAAGTGGTGGGTAAAGCCACTAACCGTATGCGAATTGGTTTGTTTAATAAATTGGAGAAATTGACTATTCGTTTCTTTGACTCTCATCAAGACGGTGAAATTTTAAGCCGATTTACAAGTGATTTAGATAACATCCAAAATAGTTTGAACCAAGCGTTATTGCAAGCGATGACTAACGTTGCATTGTTAGTGGGTGTGTTGATTATGATGTTCCAGCAAAATGTTGAACTTGCTTGGGCAACGATTGCTTCAACGCCGGTTGCAATTTTTATCGCTGTTTTTGTTATTAGTAAAGCACGGAAATACGTGGATTTACAGCAAGATGAAGTCGGCAAATTAAATGGCTATATGGATGAAAAAATTAGTGGTCAACGGGTGATCATCACCAATGGCTTGCAAGAAGAAACAGTTGATGGCTTTTTAAAGCGAAATGAAAAAGTACGGGCGGCTACTTATAAAGGTCAAGTTTATTCCGGTTTACTTTTTCCTTTAATGCAAGGAATGTCATTAGTAAATACTGCAATTGTGATCTTTTTCGGCGGTTGGTTAGCAGTGAACGGTAGTGTGGATCGTGCAACGGCTCTAGGTTTAGTCGTAATGTTTGTTCAATATTCACAACAATATTATCAACCGTTGATGCAAATTTCTTCTGGATATAGCATGATTCAGCTAGCGATAACCGGCGCTCGTCGTTTAAATGAAATGTTTGCTGAACCAGATGAAATCCGTCCGGAAAATGGAGCGAAACTTGAACGAATTGAACACGCGGTTGCCTTAAATGAAGTTGTATTTGGCTATGACCCGGAAATACCGGTGTTAAAAAATGTGTCTATTCACGTAAATAAAGGCGAAATGGTTGCTTTAGTTGGTCCAACCGGTTCTGGTAAAACTACTATTATGAACTTGATGAATCGCTTTTACGATGTTAATGCAGGAGCAGTAACCTTTGACGGCACTGATATTCGTGAATTAGACTTGGCTAGTTTGCGTGCTCACGTTGGTATTGTCTTGCAAGAATCTGTCTTGTTTTCCGGTACTATCCGAGAAAACATCACCTTTGGTAAACCAGAAGCAACGGAGGAAGAAATCATCAGTGCAGCTCGACAAGCCAATATTCATGAATTTATCATGAGCTTGGAACAAGGCTATGAAACAGAGATTACTGAAGAGAACAATTTTTTCAGTACCGGACAAAAACAACTAGTAAGTATTGCGAGAACAATCATCACGAATCCGGAACTCTTAATTTTAGATGAAGCCACTAGTAATGTAGATACGGTAACGGAAGCCAAAATTCAAAAAGCGATGGATGAAGCGATTAAAGGAAGAACTAGCTTTGTAATTGCTCACCGCTTAAAAACGATTTTAAACGCTGATCGTATTATTGTGTTGCGTAATGGAGAAGTGATTGAAGAAGGAAACCATCATGAATTAGTTGCTCAAAATGGTTTCTACGCTGAACTTTACAAAAATCAGTTTGTTTTCGAATAATCAAAGTAAGTAGTCAAATTAAGTAACTGTGTTGCTTTACATCTTCTATTTTGAAAGCATGAACCCTAGTCAGACGACTTAGGGTTCATACTTTCTTTTCCTGCTATCCCTTTGAATTTTAGTGATTGATTTTCGCCATAGTTTTCTCAGAAAGAGTATGCTAAAATGGAGAAGCAGGAGGCGAGGCTACTGATGGATAAGTTGAATAAACGCAAAGCTGATTTGGAAAGGACGCGCCAAGTAATTTTGACTGTCGCTTCTGATTTATTTATGACAAAAGGCTTTAAGAATACGTCCACTCGTGAGATTGCTGATAAAGCAAAAATTACGCAGCCGAATTTGTATCATCATTTTAAGAATAAAAAAGAATTATACTTAGCCGTCATTGAAGAATTAACTGATCACGTACAAGCGGAATTAGCACCGATTGTGACCGACAACAGTTCATTGGAAACTAAGTTATTTCGTTTGGTAAAAGTATTGTTGGAAGAGCACCCAGCCAACTTATTTTTAATGTTGAATGATATGTTTCAAGAAATGGATGCCGATTATGAAAGAGCGTTGTATCAAATCTTTAAAAAAACATATATCGAAAATATCGCTGTAATTTTTGAAACCGAAGATAAAACTTATCATTTACAGCAAGCAGTCAGTGTTTCGGACGCAACTCGCTTTGTTTTATATAACGTTAGTGCATTGTTAAGTGTAGAAAAAACCTATCAACGCAAAACAACTGACGAAGATATTCAAAAATTTATCCGTTTTATGTTACATGGAATTATTGAAAAATAGACTAATGAACAAATATTGGCCATTGACTGCAGCAAATAAAAAATAAAGTTACTTAAAAAACGAGTCTAGGACAGAAGTTTTAACATTCATAAGAACAAATAAAAATACAAAATAAGATGTACTTGCCCATAAAATAAGATCTTCGTAAAAGAAGGTCTTATTTATTTCTATTGGCTCATCTGTAAGGTAATACTTGCACCGATATACTGTCAAATTTATTTCAGTCAAGCCAAATACTATATTCTCATATTATTCAGGCAAATATTTGAAGTCTTTATTTTGTCCACAATGTACTAGCGCAATTTCATTATCTAAAAGTTCATCGAAAAACTTATCTATATTATTAGCATCAGGGTTATTTCTTACAAACTTCCAATTAAGTTCACTTTCATACTCTATTTTAGCGGAACCAGAATTATATCCAGCAAGCTTACAATATCTATTCACATCATTCTTATTAATATTTTTTTTGACTTGTAAGAAATAAAAGAAGTATCTGAACAGCCAGAATTTCTCTGACATTCTAATAGTATCAGACTTGTAGTTCTTATGAGTATCGATAAACAAGCGGTCTATTTTTGATATCAGTTCTTTGATTTTTATATTTTTTCTTCAAGTAAATTATTGTCACCAATACTAGTGAGAAATCATCAATGACTTCATTAACTAAATTAAGCAATGTATTTTTTGTTAACAATTTTTTATCTTCAAACTCCACAGAATATAGTAATATCTGATAGAGTTCTTGATTAAAATGACTTGCAGAATAATGCTTTTTTTTCTGTTTTTTTGGCAACCCTTGATTACCTAATTTCTTTCCTTCTAATTTGGCTCGTTCTAGTCCATCTCTTCTTCTTGACCTAATATTGTCTAACTCCATTTCAGCCACGAAACCAAGTGAGATACAGAGCATTTTATCAACAAGAGTATCCGTTTCTAAGCTTTCCTGTAAGCTAGTAAGCCTAATGTTATATTCGTTAAATTCTTCTATTAGAGTAAATTTTTTCCTAGTCAATTGGTTTAGTCGGTAAACGCACATTGAAACGTTTACTTTTTTACTACTCAGCTCTTTGGTTAATGTATGTGCATTTATGAGCTCCAGCCGAATATCTTTCCCGCCACTTTCTTTTTCTGTACATAGAATATTACAGTCGCTTAACGCAGCCTTTTGAACCTCCATCCCAAGCCATTGCTTGTCTTCCTAGCTAG
>Ga0256408_1001797_pt1 | contig 11353 bp, 6 predicted proteins | sample PhyAR1_FD_185998 | JGI IMG/M metagenome (GOLD analysis project Ga0256408, IMG submission 185998) | Leaf surface microbial communities from alfalfa plants in UC Gill Tract Community Farm, Albany, California, United States - DLSL A.R1 | ecosystem: Host-associated > Plants > Phyllosphere >...
AGACGAGCGACGAGTCGATCCGGGCGATGGACGGCAAGTACTTCGACATCGCCGACCCGATCAAGCGCCTCGAGTGCCGGATCGCCCCCACGCAGGAGGGCGGGATCTACTACACCGGCCCGTCCGACGACTTCTCCCGTGCCGGCCGCATGTGGTGGTCCGTGCCGCAGGGCGTCACCGAGTTCGGCACCTGGCGCGAGAAGACGACCGTCTACCACGAGGGCGTCCCGGGGCACCACCTGCAGATCAGCCAGGGCGTCTACAACCGCGGCGAGCTGAACACCTGGCGCCGGCAGCTGTCCGGGTCGTCCGGCCACGTCGAGGGCTGGGCGCTCTACGCCGAGCGACTGATGGAGCAGCTCGGGTTCCTCGACGACGACGGCGACCGGCTCGGGATGCTCGACGGTCAGCGGATGCGGGCCGCGCGCGTGGTGCTCGACATCGGTGTGCACCTGCAGAAGACCAACCCGGACGGCGGAGCGTGGACGTGGGAGTACGCGCTCGACTTCATGCGCGAGAACGTGAACATGTCCGACGCCTTCGTGCAGTTCGAGGTGGCCCGGTACTTCGGCTGGCCGGGACAGGCGCCGTCCTACAAGGTGGGGCAGCGCGTCTGGGAGTCGATCCGCGACGAGGTCGCCGCGCGTGAGGGTGCGTCGTTCGACCTCAAGGCGTTCCACCACCGGGCACTCGCACTCGGCAGCATCGGCCTCGACACCCTCCGGAGCGCACTGCTCGACTGAGCGGACCGACCGACAGGACAAGGCCCGCAACCGGGTGACACGCCCGGTTGTGGGCCTTCGCTGCGTGCGGTTAGACTTGTGCGGCGCATCCCGCGCCAATCAATCACATCGCCACGACGGCTCGCACCGGCATCCGGTACGGACCAGGGGGTCGCTCCCTCGCCGTCACGGCCCGACTCATGTCCGTTCGGAGCAATCTCTACATGACAACCACCACGACCAAGGCTCCCAAGCAGGTCGCCATCAACGACATCGGCTCGGCTGATGACTTCCTGGCCGAGGTCGAGAAGACCCTGAAGTTCTTCAACGACGGAGACCTCATCTCCGGCACCGTCGTGAAGATCGACCGCGACGAGGTCCTCCTCGACGTCGGTTACAAGACCGAGGGTGTCATCCCCTCGCGCGAACTCTCGATCAAGCACGACGTCGACCCCAACGAGGTCGTCGAGGTCGGCGACGAGGTCGAGGCCCTGGTTCTCCAGAAGGAGGACAAGGAAGGTCGCCTCATCCTGTCGAAGAAGCGCGCGCAGTACGAGCGTGCGTGGGGCGACGTCGAGAAGATCAAGGAGTCCGACGGCGTCGTGACCGGCACGGTCATCGAGGTCGTCAAGGGCGGTCTCATCGTCGACATCGGCCTCCGCGGCTTCCTCCCGGCCTCGCTCATCGAGCTGCGTCGCGTCCGCGACCTCACGCCGTACCTCGGCCAGGAGCTCGAGGCGAAGATCCTCGAGCTCGACAAGAACCGCAACAACGTGGTCCTCTCGCGCCGCGCCCTGCTCGAGCAGACGCAGTCCGAGTCGCGCACCACCTTCCTCAACAACCTCCACAAGGGCCAGGTCCGCAAGGGCATCGTGTCGTCGATCGTCAACTTCGGTGCGTTCGTCGACCTGGGCGGCGTCGACGGTCTCGTCCACGTCTCCGAGCTCTCCTGGAAGCACATCGAGCACGCCAGCGAGGTCGTCGAGGTCGGTCAGGAAGTCACCGTCGAGATCCTCGAGGTGGACCTGGACCGCGAGCGCGTGTCGCTCTCGCTCAAGGCCACGCAGGAAGACCCGTGGCAGGTCTTCGCCCGCACCCACGCGATCGGTCAGATCGCGCCGGGCAAGGTCACGAAGCTCGTGCCGTTCGGTGCCTTCGTCCGCGTCGCGGACGGCATCGAGGGTCTCGTCCACATCTCGGAGCTCTCGAACAAGCACGTCGAGCTCGCCGAGCAGGTCGTCTCCGTCGGCGACGAGGTCTTCGTCAAGATCATCGACATCGACCTCGACCGTCGCCGCATCTCGCTCAGCCTCAAGCAGGCGAACGAGGGCGTGGACCCGGAGGGCACCGAGTTCGACCCGGCGCTCTACGGCATGCCGACCGAGTACGACGACCAGGGCAACTACAAGTACCCGGACGGCTTCGACCCGGAGACGAACGAGTGGCTCGAGGGCTACGACACCCAGCGCACCGAGTGGGAGGGCCAGTACGCGGCCGCCCAGTCGCGCTGGGAGGCCCACAAGGCGCAGGTCGCGAAGACCATCGCCGACGAGGCCAAGGGCGACTTCGATCTCCCCGCCACCGCGTCGACCTCGTCGACGTTCACGAGCGAGACCAACGGTCAGGGCACCCTGGCCGACGACGCCTCGCTCGCGGCGCTCCGCGAGAAGCTCAGCTCGACCAACTGATCGAGCGGGTCGCACCGTCCGGAAGCCCGGCACCCCTGAGGGGGTGCCGGGCTTCCGGCGTCTCCGGACACCGGCGTCCGCGGTGAGGGCTCGGTAGCCTGGGGGTGTGCGCATCATCGGGCTGACGGGCGGCATCGCCGCGGGGAAGTCGACGGTCTCCCGTCGCTGGGCGGAGCACGGCGCCGTCGTGGTCGACGCGGACCGGTTGGCGCGTGACGCCGTCGCGCCGGGCAGCCCCGGTCTCGCACGCGTGGCCGAGCGCTTCGGCGCCGGCGTGATCGCCGACGACGGCTCGCTCGACCGACCGGCACTCGGCGCGGTGGTCTTCTCGGACGTCGCCGCACGCAAGGACCTCGAGGCGATCACGCACCCGGAGGTCTGGCGGCTCGCGCAGCGCGCCTTCGACGTGGCCGAGGCGGCGGACCCCGGTGCCGTCGTCGTCTACGACGTGCCGCTGCTCGCCGAGGCGCGGGGGAGCCGGCCGATCCGGTTCGACGCCGTGGTCGTGGTGGACGCACCCGCTGCGCAGCGCACCGAACGCCTCGTGCAGCACCGGGGGATGTCCCGTGACGAGGCCGAGCGGCGCGTGGCGTCACAGGCGAGCGACGCGGACCGGTTGGCCCTCGCCGACCACGTGGTGGACGCCACCGGGACCCTCGAGGACACGCTCCGCTCGGCGGACGAGGTCTGGGACCGGGTCCGGCGCTGACGACCGTTCCGCCCGTGGCGAGCAGGGGCACCGGTGTCGGCGGCGCCGACTACCGTTGGACCCATGGCAGTGTCGATCGAGCCCACCCGGGCGATCCGTCCGTTCGAGGTCATCAGCGAGTACTCGCCGAGCGGTGACCAGCCGGCGGCGATCGCCGAGCTCGCCGGTCGGATCAACGCCGGTGAGACCGACGTGGTGCTGCTCGGCGCCACCGGCACCGGCAAGTCGGCGACGACCGCCTGGCTCATCGAGCAGGTGCAGCGGCCGACCCTGGTCCTCGCGCACAACAAGACCCTGGCAGCTCAGCTCGCGAACGAGTTCCGCGGGCTGCTGCCGAACAACGCGGTCGAGTACTTCGTGTCGTACTACGACTACTACCAGCCCGAGGCCTACGTCCCGCAGACGGACACCTTCATCGAGAAGGACTCGTCCGTCAACGCCGAGGTCGAGCGGCTCCGGCACTCGACGACGAACTCGCTGTTGAGCCGGCGTGACGTCGTCGTCGTGTCCACCGTGTCCTGCATCTACGGCCTCGGGACGCCCGAGCAGTACATGAACGCGTCCGTCGCGCTGCACGTGGGGCAGACCATCTCGCGCGACCAGCTCGTCCGCAAGTTCGTCGGCATGCAGTACCAGCGCAACGACGTCGACTTCGCCCGGGGGACCTTCCGTGTCCGCGGCGACACCATCGAGATCATCCCGATGTACGAGGAGCACGCGATCCGCATCGAGATGTTCGGTGACGAGATCGAGGCGCTCTCCTCGCTGCACCCGCTGACCGGCAACGTGATCGCCGACCTGCCCGGTGTCTCGATCTTCCCGGCATCGCACTACGTCGCCGACACCGACGTCATGCACCGCGCGATCGAGCGGATCAAGGACGAGCTCGCCGAGCGGCTCGCCGAGCTCGAGGGACAGGGCAAGCTGCTCGAGGCCCAGCGCCTGCGGATGCGCACCACCTTCGACATCGAGATGATGGAGCAGATCGGCTTCTGCTCGGGCATCGAGAACTACTCGCGGCACATGGACGGCCGTGCCGCCGGCGAGGCCCCGCACTGCCTCATCGACTACTTCCCGGACGACTTCCTCATCGTCATCGACGAGTCGCACGTCACCGTGCCGCAGATCGGTGCCATGTACGAGGGCGACGCGTCCCGGAAGCGCACGCTGGTCGAGCACGGCTTCCGGCTGCCGAGCGCGCTCGACAACCGGCCACTGACGTGGGAGGAGTTCCTCGACCGCGTCGGCCAGAAGGTCTACCTGTCGGCGACGCCGGGCAAGTACGAGCTCGGGGTCACGGACAGCGTCGTCGAGCAGATCATCCGCCCGACGGGGCTCGTCGACCCGGAGATCATCGTCAAGCCGAGCGACGGCCAGATCGACGACCTGCTCGAGGAGATCAAGCTCCGCGTCGAGCGGGACGAACGCGTGCTCGTCACGACGCTCACGAAGCGCATGTCCGAGGAGCTCACCGACTTCCTCGGGAACGCCGGGGTGCGGGTGCGCTACCTGCACTCGGACGTCGACACGCTCAAGCGCGTCGAGCTGCTGACCGAACTGCGCCAGGGCGTCTACGACGTGCTCGTGGGCATCAACCTGCTCCGTGAGGGGCTCGACCTGCCCGAGGTCTCCCTCGTCGCGATCCTCGACGCCGACAAGGAGGGCTTCCTGCGCTCCTCGACGTCCCTCATCCAGACCATCGGTCGCGCGGCCCGCAACGTCTCGGGCCAGGTGCTCATGTACGCCGACAAGATGACGGACTCGATGCGTCAGGCGATCGACGAGACCGACCGGCGTCGCGAGAAGCAGGTCGCGTACAACACCGAACGCGGCATCGACCCGCAGCCGCTCCGCAAGAAGATCGCGGACATCACCGAGGTCCTGCAGCGCGAGAGCGACGACACCAAGGCCCTGCTCCAGGGACGTCCGGGTGCCGACGGCCGACGCTCGCCGACGCCGAACCTCCGGCGCGAGGGCATCGCAGGCGAGGGCGCGACCCAGCTCGAGGCGACCATCGGCGACCTCAACGACCAGATGCTCCAGGCTGCGGCGGAGCTGAAGTTCGAGCTCGCGGCCCGTCTGCGCGACGAGGTCCAGGACCTGAAGAAGGCGCTCCGGCAGATGGAGTCCGCCGGTCATGTCCGCTGACGACGAGCGCGCGACCGGACCGCGGACCGTCGTCGTCACCGGGGCCAGCGCAGGTCTCGGCCACCACGCGGCGGAGCAGCTGGCGGCCCGGGGCCACCGGGTCGTCCTGGCGACCCGCAACCCCGATCGCGGGCTCGCCGCCGAACGGAGCATCCGCGCGCACGTCGGCGGCGCCGACCTCGTGCACCTGCACCTCGACCTGGCGGACCTCGACAGCGTGCGCGCCGCCGCGTCCACGCTGGCGACGCTCGGACCGGTGCACGCACTGCTGAACAACGCGGGTGTCGTCGGCTCCACCGAACGGCTGTCCACGGCCCAGGGCTCCGAACTGCAGATGGGCACGAACCACCTGGGGCACTTCGCCTGGACCGCCCTGGTGCTGCCCCTGCTCGACCCGGAGGTCGGTCGCGTGGTGCACCTCGGGTCCATCGCGCACCGCTTCGCGACGCTCGACCGGCGCGACCCCCTGGCGGTCGGACGGTACGCCGGTCACCGCCAGTACGCCAGGAGCAAGCTCGCGGTGATGCTGTTCGGCTTCGAACTCGCGCAACGCCTCGGGGACGCCGGATCGACGGTCCGGAGCATCGTCGCCCACCCGGGCCTCGCGCTCGACGCCGCCGGACCGCCGCGCCCCGACGTCGCACCGGCCCGCCCCGAGCCGGCGTGGATGCGGGCGGCACCGGGGTGGGTCGCGCAGGGCAAGGACGCCGGCGCCCGTCCGCTCGTGCACGCGGCGGTCGGTGACGGCGTCCGGTCGGGGGAGTACTGGGGGCCCGGCGGACCGCTCCAGCTGACCGGGGCACCGGCGGTCGTGCCGGCCCGCCAGCGGGCCCACGACCGCACCGTAGCGGCACGGCTCTGGACGGCGAGCGAGCGGGCGACGGGCACCGCGTTCGCTCTCGACGCACTCGTCTGAGGCGATCCACGCCGCCAGGCCCGGACGGATGTCGGTCCGGGTTCGTACAATCGTCTGCGATGACCATCACTTCTGACCGCGGAACCGCGACCCCGGGCGGGAGCGCCTTCGGCGAGCCTGCCGACCTCCACATCCCCGGTGGGACCGCACCGCACAACACCTCGACGCTCAGCGTCCGCGGTGCCCGTGTCCACAACCTCCAGGACGTCGACCTCGAGATCCCCCGGGACTCCCTCGTGGTCTTCACCGGGCTGTCGGGGTCGGGCAAGTCCTCGCTCGCGTTCGACACCATCTTCGCCGAGGGCCAGCGTCGCTACGTCGAGTCGCTCTCGGCCTACGCGCGGCAGTTCCTCGGGCAGGTCGACCGCCCCGACGTCGACTTCATCGAGGGGCTGTCGCCCGCCGTGTCGATCGACCAGAAGTCGACGAACCGCAACCCCCGGTCGACGGTCGGCACGATCACCGAGGTCTACGACTACATGCGTCTGCTCTGGGCGCGCATCGGCGTGCCGCACTGCCCCGTCTGCGGTGAGGTGATCAGCAAGCAGAGCGTGCAGCAGATCGCGGACCAGCTGATGACGTTCGAGACGGGCACGCGCTTCCAGGTGCTGGCGCCGGTCGTCTCGAAGAAGAAGGGCGAGTTCGTCGACCTCTTCCAGGAGCTGGCGGCGTCCGGGTACGCCCGCGCGATCGTCGACGGTGAACGCGTCCAGCTGAGCGACCCGCCGAAGCTGAAGAAGCAGGTCAAGCACGACATCTCGGTGATCGTCGACCGACTCGTGTCCAGCGACGACATCCTGGGCCGCCTGACGGACTCGCTCGAGACCGCGCTGCGGCTCACGAGCGGCACCGTCGCGATCGACCTCGTCGACCACGAGGGCCCCGGTGCGGTCCGGACCTACTCCGAGAACCTGTCGTGCCCGAACAACCACCCGCTCGCGCTCACCGAGATCGAGCCCCGCACGTTCTCGTTCAACGCGCCCTTCGGTGCGTGCCCGGAGTGCTCCGGCCTCGGCACCCGGATGTCCGTCGACCCGGACCTCGTGCTCGGTGACCCGGAAGCCTCGCTCCGCGACGGCGTGCTGCTGCCCTGGACCGGCACGAGCGGGCTCTACTCGTACTTCGAGAAGCTGCTCGCCGGTCTCGGCAAGGACCTCGGGTTCGACCTCGACACCCCGTGGAGCCGCCTCGACCCGACCGTGCAGGCCGCGATCCTGACGGGCAAGGACTTCCAGGTCTCCGTCTCGTGGAAGAACCGCTTCGGTCGCGAGATGCGCTACACCAGCGGGTTCGAGGGCGTCATGCCCTACATCGAGCGCAAGTTCGCCGAGGCGGAGTCCGACGCGCAGCGTCAGCGCTTCCAGGGCTACCTGCGCGAGGTCCCGTGCCCGGTCTGCGACGGCACGCGGCTCAAGCCCGAGGTGCTCGCCGTGACCGTCGACGGCCGCAGCATCGCGGACGTCACCGACATGTCCCTCGACCAGGCCTACGGCTTCATGGAGACCCTGTCGCTCACCGAGCGCGAGGCCCACATCGCAGCCGCCGTCCTCCGCGAGATCCGTGCCCGCCTGGAGTTCCTGCTCGAGGTCGGGCTCAACTACCTGACGCTCGCGCGCGGCGCCGGCGGGCTCTCCGGCGGCGAGGCCCAGCGCATCCGGCTCGCGACGCAGATCGGCTCCGGGCTGACCGGGGTGCTCTACGTCCTCGACGAGCCGAGCATCGGCCTGCACCAGCGCGACAACCGGCGGCTCATCGACACGCTCGTCAAGCTGAAGGACCTGGGCAACACGCTCATCGTCGTCGAGCACGACGAGGACACCATCCGCACGGCCGACTGGGTGGTCGACATCGGACCCGGCGCGGGTGTGAACGGCGGCAAGGTGGTGCACTCCGGCTCGTACGAGGGCATCATCGCGAACCGCGAGTCCGTCACCGGCGACTACCTGGCCGGGCGTCGTTCGATCGAGGTGCCGGCCCAGCGCCGGAAGATCAACCCGAAGCGCGTCATCAGCGTGCAGGGTGCCCGGGCGAACAACCTCAAGCAGGTCGACGTCGACTTCCCGCTCGGGGTCTTCACCGCGGTGACCGGCGTGAGCGGGTCGGGCAAGTCGACCCTGGTCAACGACATCCTGTACAAGGTGCTCGCCAACCAGCTCAACGGTGCCCGCCACATCGCGGGCAAGCACACCCGGGTCAAGGGCCTCGACCAGCTCGACAAGGTCGTGCACGTGGACCAGGCGCCGATCGGCCGCACCCCGCGGTCGAACCCGGCGACCTACACGGGCGTCTTCGACCGGATCCGCCAGCTGTTCGCCGAGACGACCGAGGCGAAGGCCCGTGGCTACCAGCCCGGCCGGTTCAGCTTCAACGTCAAGGGCGGCCGCTGCGAGAACTGCTCCGGTGACGGCACGATCAAGATCGAGATGAACTTCCTGCCCGACGTGTACGTCGCGTGCGAGGTCTGCGGTGGTGCCCGGTACAACCGCGAGACCCTGCAGGTGCACTACAAGGGCAAGGACATCTCCGAGGTCCTCGACATGCCGATCAGCGAGGCGGCCGAGTTCTTCGAGCCGATCTCCGCGATCCACCGGTACATGGCGACGCTCGTCGACGTCGGACTCGGCTACGTCCGGCTCGGACAGAGCGCCACGACGCTCTCGGGCGGCGAGGCGCAGCGCGTCAAGCTCGCCACCGAGCTGCAGCGTCGGTCGAACGGCCGCACGGTGTACGTGCTCGACGAGCCGACGACGGGTCTGCACTTCGAGGACGTCCGGAAGCTCCTGCTCGTCCTGCAGAGCCTGGTCGACAAGGGCAACACCGTGATCACCATCGAGCACAACCTCGACGTCATCAAGTCGGCCGACTGGCTCGTCGACATGGGACCCGAGGGCGGCGCGGGCGGCGGGACCGTCCTGGCGATCGGCACCCCGGAGCACGTCGCCGACGTGCCGGAGAGCCACACCGGCGTGTTCCTGCGCGAGATCTTCGACGCACAGGACGCCCGTGTCGGCAAGCAGCAGGCCGTCGGCGCACGCCAGGCGACCCGGAAGCAGCAGCAGAAGGCGGGTGCTCGGTAGGTGGCGGACACCGTCTCCTGGCGGCCGAAGGCGGGGGAGATCCCGACCGACCCGGGCGTCTACCGATGGCGTGACGAGGCCGGTCGGGTGCTCTACGTCGGCAAGGCGAAGAACCTCCGCGCGCGGCTGAGCAACTACTTCGCGCCGTTGCCGACGCTGCACGAGCGCACCCGGCGCATGGTCCTCACGGCGCGCAGCGTCGAGTGGACCACGGTGGGGTCCGAGATCGAGGCGCTCCAGCTCGAGTACACCTGGATCAAGGAGTTCGACCCGCCCTTCAACGTCAAGTTCCGCGACGACAAGTCGTACCCGTACATGGCGATCACCCTGGGCGAGGAGTCGCCGCGGGTGATGGTGACGCGGAACCGGCGGATCAAGGGCGCGAAGTACTTCGGGCCCTACCCGAAGATCTGGGCGGTGCACGACACCATCGACCTGATGATCAAGGTGTTCCCGATCCGCACCTGCTCGGACTCGTCGTACAAGAAGGCGATGCAGACCGGCAAGCCGTGCTTCCCGGGCCAGATCGGCAAGTGCGGCGGCCCCTGCTCGCAGAAGGTGACCATCGCCGAGCACCGCGCGATCGTCGACGAGTTCGTGCGCTTCATGAACAGCTACGACCGTCGGGTGATCACCGAGCTGCGGCAGCGCATGGCCGCCTCGGCGGACGCGATGCAGTACGAACAGGCCGCGCGCTACCGCGACCAGGTCGGCGCGCTCGAGGCCGTGCTCGAGAAGTCTGCCGTGGTGCTGCGGGACTCGGTCGACCTCGACCTCTTCGGCGTCGCCGAGGACGAGCTCGCCGCCGCGGTGCAGCTCTTCTCGGTCCGGGGCGGGCGCATCCGCGGTGTCCGCGGGTGGGTCGTCGACAAGGAGCTCGACATCAGCACGGGCGACCTGGTCGAGCAGATCGTGCAGGGCCAGTACGCGACGACCGAGGAGCCCCCGCGCGAGGTCGTCGTGCCCGAGCTCCCCGAGGACGCCGACGCGCTGCAGCAGTGGCTCAGCGACCGCCGTGGCGGCCGGGGCACGAAGCTCAGCACCGCGCAGCGCGGTGACCGGGCCGGCCTGGCCCGCACGGCGTCCCAGAACGCAGCGCAGGCGCTCATGCTCTACAAGACGAAGCGCAGCGCCGACTACACGACACGGGCGGCCGCGTTGGCGGACATCCAGGAGGCCCTCGGCATGACCGAGGCGCCGCTGCGGATGGAGTGCTACGACATCTCGCACCTGCAGGGGACGAACGTCGTCGCCTCGATGGTGGTGTTCGAGGACGGGCTGCCGCGGAAGGACCAGTACCGCCGGTACTCCATCGCGGAGACCACCGACGACACCGACAGCATGTACCAGGTGCTGTCCCGTCGGCTGGCGCGCCTCGACGAGGACGCCGCGGTGCCGGACGTCCCGGACGCCACGAGCGAGCAGGTCGTCGAGGGCACCAAGCCGACGAAGCGCTTCGCGTACCGACCGCAGCTCCTCATCGTCGACGGCGGGCAACCGCAGGTGCAGGCGGCGAAGCGGGCGATGGACGAGGCCGGGGTGCACGACATCGCACTCGTCGGCATCGCCAAGCGACTCGAGGAGCTCTGGCTGCCGGACGACGACTTCCCGGTGATCATGCCGCGCAACTCGGAGGCACTGTTCCTGATCCAACGCATCCGCGACGAGGCGCACCGGTTCGCCATCACGCACCAGCGGACCCGACGGAAGCGTGACGTGCGGTCGCAGCTCTCCGAGATCCCGGGCCTCGGACCGACGCGCGTGAACGCCCTGCTCAAGCACTTCGGGTCGGTGGCGCGCCTGCGTGGGGCGACGGCGGAGCAGATCGCCGAGGTCAACGGCGTCGGTCCGGCGACGGCGGCTGCGGTCGTCACGAAGCTGGTCCAGACGCCCCAGAGCGCCCCGGCGACCAGCGCACCCGGCGTCGAACCGGACGACCCGACCAGCGCGCCCGAGGTGACCCCACTGCGCGACGCGGCGGACGGCGCCGAGGCGAGCGGTGCCTCCCGACCGGACGGACCCGTCCGTGTGCCGGCCGTGACCGCGGACGGGCCGCACCGCCCGCTGTGAGCACCCTTGCCCGGCCGCCGGGC
>Ga0256408_1001798_pt1 | contig 11352 bp, 9 predicted proteins | sample PhyAR1_FD_185998 | JGI IMG/M metagenome (GOLD analysis project Ga0256408, IMG submission 185998) | Leaf surface microbial communities from alfalfa plants in UC Gill Tract Community Farm, Albany, California, United States - DLSL A.R1 | ecosystem: Host-associated > Plants > Phyllosphere >...
TAAAGAAAAAGATCTACGGAACGCGGGAAGAAGCCCGCAGCGATATTTTTGATTACATCGAAATGTTTTATAACAGTAAGCGTCGGCATGGTTCGAGCAATCAGATGTCACCGACAGAATATGAAAAGCAGTATTATCAACGGCTCGGAAGTGTCTAGATTATCCGTGGCGATTCATATTGGTTATAAGTTAAGTATATAAAATGTCAATATAAAGATAACTATATAATCTACAAGATGGATAATCTTACCTTACATCAAACTAAAAAAACCAACCACTAATAAAGTCGTTTAAAGATTATCTTCAGTTATGGTAATAATGCTAAAAAAGGTTAAAATAAAAGTTTGTCTTACTAAAAAAGGAATGTTACCCATGAGTGATGAAAAACAATACATTTGCTATCTCTCTGGCGATGTGATTACGAATGATAATAAAACTGATGAACATATAATACCAAATGCATTGAATGGGCACTTAACCTCTACTAAAGTACTCACAAGTGAATCGAATTTAAAACTCGGTAAACTCATTGATAGTAGTTTTGATGCTATTTTTGATATTTTTACATCTCAACTAGGATTCAGACGGGATCGGGGGAGAAATCCTAATTTTACCGTGATTGATGTTGCTAGTAATGAAAAGTACGTATTAAGCGATGCTAAAATATCTCCAATAAAACCTTTTTATGATGAAGTTAATGAACAGATTTATGCAAAAGATAAAAAAAAGTACAATCAAATCTACAATAAAATAAAATCCGGGGAGATAAAAAACGTTGGGTTCATTGATGATAAAACAGGGCTTTATCGTTATAATTTTGATATTACTAATAAAGAGTTTAAACAAGGAATAGCTAAAATAGCTGCTGGTTTTGCTACTATGAATGGTATCAAACGAGAAGACCTTAACATGATACTTGATCTTGACAACAAAACCTTCCTTGATAAACCTTCTGTAATACCATTTATTGCTCTATCTGATATTGACAAGAGAGTTGAATCAAAGATCAATGACAAAAGCATTTTTCCTTTCCATGCATTAATAGTTCATGGCAGCAAAGATAGTAGGTTACTTTATTGTTATGTTGAGCTATTTAGCACTTTCCAGTATATAGTGATATTAAGTTATGATTATAATGGAGATGATATTTACAATGACTATTTTTTCTCGCTAAATAGAGATGAGGTTTTTGATTTCAATCATTACACTCAGGAAATAAAAGAAGAAGTATCGACATATAAAAAATTAAGATATAGGGAGATTGATTTTGATTATATTTCTCAAATAGTTTTCATCACTAAGTTTAATTATCAAATATTCAAAGAGTATGGTCACTTGAAGTTTTATGCCTTAATGGATTATGCTAATAAAAAAGTGCATGAAGATAAAATAAATAAATAAATAAAAAAGTGCATAAGTTTTTTATAAAAAAGAACTTATGCCATTACTATTATTTTCCCTTTATCAACCTGTGGGAAGATAAAGCAAGGCTACACAAAGAAGCGGAGCTTCTCTGTGTTAGCTCTTGCTTAATCAATTCTGCCATGTTATTTAAACTGCATTCCTTTGCTATTATTGATATTTGGAACTAATTTCCCCAAATTTTTTTGTAGGTTAAAATTCTCTATTTTTACCTTGTCATAAATATAATAAGAATCTTCTTTTATATGCGTTAAAATATATTTCAATTCTTTTTCGGCTTTATCTTTGAGCAATTGTGTACTTGCATTTTCAAAATAATTACCAAGGTTTATACAACCTACATCAAAAAAGTCATATGTGGTGATATCTTCGATATAATAATTAAAATTAGTATCTATTTCTACTTTGAATGTCAAAAAATTATTCTCATCAATATTGCTGTCATCTTTATTAGTAATCCCATTTAATATTTTATATTCCTTTAGTGCTTGAGAGTAGTTGAAGAAGAAATAACTTTCACCACTCCTGTTTATGCTTTGAAGGAAATATATTGCAATATGGTTTTCAGGACATCCGCAATTGTTGATTAGCATATTTAGGAAGAAGTTGTTCATTGGTATTAATGCAATAGGGTAACAAACCTTTATAAGTCGGTAACTTAGTTTGCTCATATCATTTTCCAAAATGATGAAGGTTAAAAGGATAACTATCTTAAATCTTATTATGAGATTTGACAACTATAAATCATTGTGTATAAGCAATATAACTATGGAGGTAAATATGAGTTTAATTGAAGTTGATTGTAGTAATTGTTCGTTGACCACAGCTAAAATATTTATCACAGAACAAAATACTGTTTTTCTAAACAAATTCTATGCGTATGGGTTTTGCTATGAGTTCGTCATGAACAACGAAACTAATGACCCTATGGGTTGTTGCCTCAAAGATATCGTCAATATGAAAGTGTCGATGGGAATAAAGGAGTTGTATGTAGAAATGAATAATGGGGAAATGAATAAATTTATCCGTATTGAAGATGAAAAGAAAATAATCGATGTAAGTGAGTTATGTGTCACTTCTTTTTCTAAACGATTAGTCACCAAACTAAGCACCAGAGAGAGATACGTTAAAGTTGATGAATTATTGTCACATTTAAAAATGAATGATGTAAAACAAGCACTTAAATTAATTCAATTTATTAAAATGCGAAATGTATTAAGTAATGGTGATGTTTATTATTTATATAACCTATATATAAAACATTTAAAAGTAATTGCACCAAAATTCTGTGATAATAATATTTTTACCTTAAAAGATTGGTGCTGGGTTTAATAAGGCTAAATGAAATAAATATTATTCTTTAATATAAAAATGTAAATTAACTTTAAATATCTCGATATACGAAACATTAACTTTGCGCCTTCTAATACGCACTCAGTCACTTGATGTTATCTATGGATTGTGATAACGAAAGGTATACGGTAAAATCACCTATAGGAACATAATCGTTTACATGAGTGAAGGGTAAATTGAACAAAATCAAGGCCATAGATCTTTTTTCAGGTGCGGGAGGCTTTTCGTTAGCCGCTCTGGATCTGGGTATTGAAATTTTAGCTGCAATAGAACTTGATAAAGATGCTTGTGATACATACAGCAAAAATTTAATTCACAAAAGAGAAAATAGCATAAAATTAATTAACAAAGATATTATGACTATTTCACCTGATGAGTTAATGAATAGCTTACAACTAAAAGAAAAAGAGTTGGATCTAATCATTGGAGGACCACCTTGCCAAGGTTTTTCATCACATAGAATAAAAAATGCTGGTGTTAATGATCCTAGAAACGAATTACTTATTCGCTATTATGATTTTGTTAAAATTTTTCAGCCTAAGATGTTTCTTGTTGAAAATGTGCCAGGTTTGCTTTGGGAAAAACATAAAGACTATTTAAACAACTTTAAAAGGCTTGCCGCTAATAGTGGATATAATATCTTGGGTCCATTAAAGTTGAATGCAAAAGATTATGGAGTCCCTCAAAACAGAAACCGGGTATTTATCTTAGGTCTCAGAGATGATATTTCTATCAGCGAAGGTGATTGGCCGCCTTCCCCAACTCATTTCAAAGATAAAAAACCTTATTGGGTTAATGCTTCTGAAATTTTTGAAAAACCTACACCTTCTATTATTGAAAAAATTACTGCTGTTTTAGGGCAAGATGTCGCACAGAAATTAAAATTTAAAAATACGCTTAAAGAAAATAAAAGTGATCCAAATAATATTCATATGAATCATGCTGATTATATGATTGAAAGATTTAGTCTGACACCAATTAATGGCAGTCGGGAAGATGTTGATTTTAGATTGCCTTGTCATTCTAATGGCTATGTTGGTCATAAAGATGTTTATGGTCGGATAAGGCTATCATTACCTGGCCCCACAATAACTACTGGTTGTTTTAATCCTTCAAAGGGCCGTTTCCTACATCCGTGGGATAACCATGGAATTACCGTAAGGCAGGCGGCTAGATTTCAAACATTTCCCGATGATTACATTTTTTCTGGAGGCATAATTAGCCAAGGGAAACAGGTAGGGAATGCTGTTCCTGTGAATCTAGGAAAAATTCTTCTGAAATCTTGTGTTGAAATAATAATCAATAACTCTCAAAGGGATGATAAAAATGCAGATGAGATCTCTTAGCTTTAAAGCGAGAGCGAGGACAATTGAACATCTCGGTAAGGGGCAAATTGCTGATTGCCCAACTGCTGTAAGCGAACTATGGAAAAATGCATATGATGCTTATGCAAGAGATGTGGCTTTATACACAATAGATGGCGATTACCCTTGCGGAGCCCTTATAGATAACGGTTGTGGAATGTCCTTGCAACAAATTATTGATAATTGGCTTGTTGTTGGTACCGAATCTAAAACGAGAAAGAACACCTTAGAAGAAAATGAGAGGTTCGGATTAAGTATCCGAAAAACTCAAGGAGAAAAAGGGATTGGGCGATTATCTGCTGCTTTTCTATCTCCCGTAACTTTTCTTGTCACTAAGAAAATGGATAATAATTATGTTGCCTTGCTAATTGATTGGAGGCTTTTCGAAAACCCGTATCTCTCATTTGACGATGTCACTGTTCCATTCAGAGAGTTCGAAAAAATAGATTCTCTATCTGATGTTTTGTCTGATTTGCTCATTGAACTTAAGAAGAATGTATACTTTACCAGCAAAGATGAAGATGAAGATGAAGATGAAGATGAAGATGAAGTTCGTCATTTTAATCATATTCTCACAAAATCAGCTTGGGAAAAATTTTCAGAAGATGAGAAAGCTGTAAATGAAAAAAGTGACTTTATTACTACCCAAGATAAAATAATTAATTTTTGTGATCAATTTAAAATTGATCCTAATGTCTTCGTTCCATGGGAAGAAATCTTAATCAAAGTTGAAAAGATAGACGGTGATAAGCATGGAACCGCTCTGTTTTTATTAGAGCTTGGACGAGATTTGTCATTATTAACCAATGCAGGGGATTTAGCTAAGGATAATGCAGAGTTATCTGATGTTGAGCAAAGCTTGGTTGACACTTTAAGAGCATTTGTAAATCCTTATATTTTAGACGATCTATCATTCTCTTATGAGATATATACAATTAAGGCCAATGGTTACCATCGTCAAATATTAAAGCAATCGGATGTATTTAGTAAAAGTGATTTTGATGCTTTAGAGCACACTGTTGTGGGCTACGTTGATGAGAAGGGTTGGTTTAGAGGTCGCGTAAAAGCTTTTGGCGAGGATAAGGGCGAAGTCGTTATTCCTGCCAGCATAAGTGTTAATTCTGATTCAGGAGTCGGACCATTTGAAATTCAAATTGGAACATTAGAATTTTTGGCACAAAATACCTCGCACACCGAGCGAGAGCATACTCATTTTGACCTCAAGGCAAAAAAATATGCTGGGCTTATGGTATTTCGGGATAATTTAAGAGTGTTGCCGTATGGACGAGTAGATAATGATTTCTTTCAGATCGAGGAAAGAAGGTCATGGAATGCTGGGCGGTACTATTGGTCTAACCGCAGGATTTTCGGATTTATCAGTATCACACAATCAAATAATAAAGAACTAAAGGATAAATCTGGGAGAGAAGGCTTCATTCGAAACCAAGCTGCTAGAGAATTGAAAACATTAGTTTCAGATCTATTAACATCATTAGCGGATAGATTTTTTGGTGGAAAGTCCGAAGATCGTAAAGAACTTCTTGAGCAAGTAAAACGTGAAAAGGAATTAAGAAAATCAGCACAGCAACAAGCTCGTAAATCTACACAAAAGAGTTTCTCTGAGGCACTAAAAACGCAAACTCCCGTTTTAGAAGCTTCGCTTGAAGCTGTAAAAAAATTAAAGACTAAATTAGATAGTAGTCAAAATAAGCATGATTATAATTATATAAAAGAAATAGATGCTGACCTTGCTAATTTAGAATCATTAAGAACAGAAATAAAAACTCCAACTAAGCCACCTAAAATCGGTGTATATGAGGAGAGATATAGAAATTATCGTGATAAATACAATGAATTCTCTGCGTATATATTAGAGATGAAATTAATAGTTAATAAATTAGATTCTGAGTTAAATAAGTTAGAACCTTCGTTAGTAGGTAAAAATCATCTTGATAAAAATCAAGGGATCATTAATGCCAGATTAACAAAGTTTAGTAATAACATTGATGAAAAAACAAATGCTCTCTTAAAGAAATGGGGAGAAGAAATTAAAAGTGATAGAGCTATATATTATTCTAAAGCTATATCAATAGTTGACTCAATTAACAATAACACTGAGATCGAGAATGTTTTAAATTTACTCGATAGTATTTATATTGAAACTATTGACTCACTAACATTCAAATATCAATCAATAAATAAAGGATTGGAAAGGTTATTTGAAGGAGTGAATTTAGACTCTGCTTTTTCGCTATCAGAAGAAGAGAGAGAGTATTTTGAGGATAAAGCTAAGAGTCTAAATGCTCTGGCTCAGTTAGGTATCAGTGTCGAAATACTCTCACACGAACTTGAAGAAATGGACTCTATGGTTACACGAGGACTAAATTCTTTGCCTTCAACCGCGAAGGAACATCCCGGTTTCACATTAGCACTGAACGCACATAGATCATTAACACAACAAATCAGATTTTTATCACCTTTGAAAATATCTGGATATCAGTCAAGGCAAAAAATTACCGGGAAAAATATAACGGATTATATCCTGAAATTTTTTGGTGACCGTTTTGAAAGACAACGTATTACGATTGAATTCGGTGATGATTTCAAGAACATATCTATCAATGATATACCTTCACGCATATATCCTGTTTTTACAAATATTGTAAATAATGCGATGTATTGGGTCAGTTTGGCAAACAATAGACTTATAAAAATTGATTTTGTAAATTCCTTAGTCATCATAGCAAACTCTGGCCCAGCAATTGATACCGATGATGTTCCTCGACTCTTTGAACTATTCTATAGTAAAAGGGCTAACGGACATGGAGTGGGTTTATATCTTTGTCGAGAAAATCTTGCGGTTGCACATCATAAAATATGGTACTCGGAACCAGATGTAGACGGTAATTATTTAATAAAAGATGGTGCTAATTTCGTGATCCAGTTCAATGGAGTGGAGGACTAATATGACAGTGGCAAATTATAATTCTCTCGTCCAGCAGACTTTCTGCGATAACGCAATTCGTTCCGTCGTCATGATTGATGACGATTTTTTAACATACTCTGAATCTATACAAGCACTTAATAGAGAAATCCAGCTAGATGCAAAAAAAATTGACTCATCAAAAAGGGCCGCTACACTTGAAAGTTTTTTCCAAGCAAAAAATATGATTTGTGATATTGACAATGGTTCAGTTAATTTTGATGTTGATCGTATTAGAAAATCAGATTTGATTATAGTAGATTATCATTTGGATAATAATGCCCCTGATAAGACACTGAGTTTGTTGCAAGAATTAAAAGACTCTGAACATTTAAATATGGTTGTTATATATACTAGAGAGGATCTGGAAACTGTATGGATGGAGATTGCCTCAACTCTCAAGGGAGCTGCAGATTATAATGAATTGATCATTGAGAGAGAAAATGAATTGCTTCAGCGTTATTGGGAAGATACGGTATTACCTAATTTGTCCCATAACGGTGATAAAGCCCTTACAAGAGCAGAAACTATCTCATACATTAAAGACAGAAAATGTTGTCGAAGAGTTAAAACACTAATTCATGGTGATGCCATTTTAGTAGAGCAAGACGATAAGAATTTTATTGCTGAAATGATTGCAGAATATGCCGTAGCCAAAAATAATATTATTCAGAGCAAAATAACTGATAATGTTATCTTTGGTGATCAGGATGGGGTTAAATGGATTCAGACTGGTAATATATTTGTCACTTTGTTTCATAAGGTTCATAATGATCATGATGATGATGGGGACAGAATTTGGAGAAAACTGAATGATTCATTAATTGAGTGGAATCCCTCTTATTATCAGATAATAAAATCTGAGATTCAAAATGCAATCGAATCTGAAGCTTTGTCCTTTGTTAATCATTTGGCTAATGATCAGTTTGGGCAAGCAGGGTGGCTAAATGAGATTTTAAGATCTACCTCTCCAGATATTAGACGCAGAAATATTGATTTTGTTTTTGGTAATTTATCAGAAGAATTATACCAAAGACTAAAAAAGAACAGATCGTTAGATGATTTTATCAAAACTGTTTTTGATAGTTATTCTGATGATTTTGCAAGTAGCGGGATTCCTAGAACACTTGAATATTGCTCTTCAAAAATGAATCTTCCTGCTACAGATGAAGCATACAATCAAATGTATCACGCTCTTAATATGAATCTTTCTTCCAAAAATTTCGAGGATGGTCATATATCGACGGGTACTATATTTTTTGATACTGATTCGGATAAATGGTATTTATGTGTTTCCGCTGCATGTGATTTAGTTCCAACTCAAGGGAATGAACCTCATCATCATAGATTAAAACCACATAGAATTATAAAAGTACTTGAGCTTTTCAATGCCAGTCAAAATAAAGCGTTGCCGTATGCAGAGCATTCGAAGTACATCTATGTAATGCATAAAAATATAAGGAAGTATCTATCTGTTTTCGAGGGTGAAAAAGCTATTCCAGTTGTTGATTATATGGTGGTGTTAAATCACGGGACAGCGGTCGATGGTGCAGAAAAGAATGTTATCTCCGCAGTTTTTCTAAGTAATATGGATGGTAATGTGCAAAATGTTCCTGTTAGTCTTAAACTTAAATCACAGCTAAGGACTGGTTATGCTGAACGATATCAAGCCATAGCCTCTCAATATGGTGCAAGGATTGGAGTTGATTATGTATCAATGATGTTGCCATAATGATTATGTCTTTGGCATGGTGATTTTTCATCATGCCTTTTTTATTTTTTTCATACAGTATAGTTTGCTTTTCTCATAACCTTCTAAACTTGGTGTTCCTTATGGAAATTGTAGAAGTATTCAAATATCGGAAAAAGCATGTTCATTTTCTTTAAGTTTTTTTGTAATGCTTTAGATTTTAGGTTTATTTATAATCAAGGTGTTAAAGCTGTTGTAATATTTTTTGTAAATATCATAGTGATATCAAATTCTTATTGTTGATTTAACAACCCTGTGAAGGGAAATAAGGTTATATTGTGGAACATACTAATGAGTTCTCTGGCGAAGACTACAAGAAAAGTTTTCTGGATGATGTTGAAAAAAATGAAAAGGCATTAGCCTACGCATTAGACATACGAAAGTTCGAAATTGATCTTTACTGGAAAAGGGCATCATATTTTTGGACTTTTATTGCTGCTACTTTTGCTGGTTTTATTACATTGCAGGCATCTTCTTCCGTTAATAAAACTGATCTTTCCGTTATATTATGTTGTCTTGGGATTATATTTTCTACGGGATGGTTATGTGTAAACAGAGGTAGCAAGCACTGGCAAGAAAATTGGGAGAATCATGTTGATATGTTGGAGGACTCTACTATCGGACCTTTATATAAGGTTGTCTTAACCCGACCTATGCCGAAGGGTTTTCAGGAACATTGTGAGCATTTACTAACAGGTCCTACATCTTTTTCAGTGTCTAAAATAAACCAGTTAATTAGTTTGTTTGTGACCATTTTATGGGTTACTCTACTATTTAAAAGTTTACCTGACATCCGTTTCACCTCTCCATTTAATCCTTTTTATTTTACTCTTATTTGTATTACCGGTATGTTTTGTCTTTTGTTTTTCTGGAGAGGAAAGACATATGGGAAAGATTATGTACATATAGCTAAGATAAGAAGTGCTCAAATTAAACTTAAAATTACGCAAGATGATTGAGCTTTGGATATTTATATCAACTTTGCCGAATTAAAAGTAGAGGATGACTATGTGTATTTAGTCATCCTTTTATAGCTTAAATTTCCTGACTCCTTTACGGTAATTAATTATATTTATGTAATTAAGCTGCGATGGCTTTTAGCCTTTGAGCTTGAACATAATTACTCCACCACTGCATAAGAGCAACTCGTTCTGTTAAGTATTCTGCTCGATTGTAAGCTGCTATTATTTCATCCTTTTTTGAGTGTGCAAGAGCAGCTTCGAGGACATCTGTTCTGAACTTACCAGACTCCTCTGCGGCCGTTCGTGCAATGGATCTCATTCCATGGGCTACAAGCTCACCGCCAAAGCCCATTCGAATAATAGCGGCATTAGCTGTTTGTTCATGCATGTGATTGAGCGGAGCTTTGATGCTGGGGAAAACCCACTCTCTGTGCCCACTGATGGCTTTCAATGAATTCAATACTCGCAAAGCTTCTTTACTTAATGGAACCTTATGCGGCTTCTTCATCTTCATAAAATCGGATGGTATGTTCCACATGCTAGTTTCTATATCAATATCAGCCCATCTCGCACGAACAGCTTCACCAGGGCGAACCCATGTGAGAAGTTGCCACTCAATCAGGAGCCTTGTTTCTAAACGGATAGAAGCATTGTTTAAAGCAACCAGGAAGCGGGGGAGTTCGGAAGGGGGTAATGCTGGCATATTCTGTTTTTTAGGCTTACTGAACCGTTGCCCCAGGTTGTCAGCCGGATTGAACTCGATAAGTTCCTCAGTTGCTGCATAACGGAAAATTTCATTTAATCTGGAAATTATTCGCCGTAAGGTTTCGAGAACTCCTCGTTGCTCAATAGGATCGAGATGTTGCTTTAGTAGTTTAGGTCGGATCTCATTGATAGGAACATTTCCCAAACCGGGAAAGATATTTCTCTCCAGGCTTCGCCAGATGTCTTCTGCATGGTCTTGTGAGATGCCTGAGGTCTTAACCTTCTCATTCAACCATTTGCTTGCCACAGCTTGGAGTGTGTGTTCAGTAGCATTTTTAAGGCATTAGCTTTATCGTTGTTATGGACTTGAGGATCAATGCCATTGGCAAGCAAGGAAAGGTATTCATCTCGTAAGGCTCTGGCTCTTGCCAGTGTAAGGTGAGGATAGGTCCCAAGGCTCATTTTGGTTCTTTTCTTACTCACCGGCACTGCATACCTGAAATACCAATTCTTCTTCCCTCCTTTCGAGAGGGGCGAAATTCGTAGGATTAAACCATCACCGTCAAACAAGTTGATTTCTTTGTCGGCTGGCTTAGTGCTTTTGATTTCAGTATCAGTGAGCTTCTTAGCGATTTTTGCCATTTTGGGACCCTCGATTTTTGGACCCTTCGTTGTGGGTCCCATTCAGGGTGCCATAAGTGATAGTTCTCAGCAATTCTCACTGGACGACAATAGACGTAAAAAAGCCCGCAGAGCTTGTGCTGTGCGGGCTTAGTAGACTTCATTGTACTTCAAACAACTAAAAAGTGGTGG
>Ga0256408_1001803_pt1 | contig 11320 bp, 6 predicted proteins | sample PhyAR1_FD_185998 | JGI IMG/M metagenome (GOLD analysis project Ga0256408, IMG submission 185998) | Leaf surface microbial communities from alfalfa plants in UC Gill Tract Community Farm, Albany, California, United States - DLSL A.R1 | ecosystem: Host-associated > Plants > Phyllosphere >...
CGGCGCTGCCTATGTGCCTGTCGACATCGATTACCCGCGCGAGCGGGTGCAGTGGATCATCGAGGACTCAGCCATGCGGCTGCTCATCAGCCAGGCTAGCGTCAGCGAACGTTTGCCAAGCGCCGAAGGGGTCGACACGCTGCTGCTCGAATCGCTCGCGCCGGTGCAGGCGCAGGTCGCCCTGCCAGCGGTGGTGATCGACGAAGACAACCTGGCGTACCTGATCTACACCTCCGGTTCGTTGGGCAAGCCCAAAGGCGTTGCGGTCGCCCGCGGGCCGCTGGCCATGCACTGCCAGGCTATCATCGAGCGCTATGGGATGAGTGAGGCGACCCGCGAGTTGCTGTTCATGTCGTTCGCCTTCGATGGCGCCCAGGAGCGGTGGCTGTCCACCCTGGCGGCCGGTGGTCAGCTGGTGGTGCGCGACAACCGTCTGTGGACGCCCGAGGAAACCTGGCAGGTGCTGCATGAGCAGGCCATCACCATCGCCTGTTTCCCGCCTGCGTACCTGCAACAGTTGGCCGAATTCGGCCAGGCCTTCGATAACCCGCCACCGGTGCAGATCTACTGCTTTGGCGGCGACGCCGTGGCCGATGCCAACTTCGAATTGGTCAAGCGCACCCTGCGTCCAAGGCTGCTGACCAATGGCTACGGCCCCACCGAGACGGTGGTCACACCGTTGCTGTGGGTGGTCGATACCGACCAGCGCTGCGAGGCGGCCTATGCGCCGATTGGCACACGGGTGGGTGAGCGTACCCTGCACATTCTCGATGCCGGCCTTAACCCATTGCCCGACGGCGTGGCAGGTGAGTTGTACATCGGCGGGCAAGGGCTTGCGCGGGGCTACCATGCTCGACCAGGCCTGACGGCCGAGCGATTCGTGGCCGACCCCAGTGGCAAGGGTGCGCGCCTGTACCGCACCGGCGACCTGGTGCGCCGCCGGGCAGACGGGGTGATCGACTTCCTTGGCCGCCTGGATCATCAGGTCAAGATCCGGGGCTTTCGTATCGAGCTGGGCGAAATCGAGGCCCGCTTGCGCAGCCAACCCCAGGTGCGCGATGCGGTCGTCGTGGCCCGTGACACCGAAGGCGGCAAGCAACTGATCGGTTATGTGGCCACCAGCAGCCCGGCACTACAAGGCGAGGCGCTGCGCATGGCATTGCAACAGGGCTTGCCTGACTACATGGTGCCCAGCCAGATCCTGGTGCTGGAGCACCTGCCGCTGAGCCCCAACGGCAAGGTTGACCGCAAGGCGCTGCCAGACCCGTCCTTCAAGGGTCGCGAGTACGTGGCGCCGCGCAACGCCCTCGAAGCCGGCCTTGCCGCGATCTGGCAAGAGGTGCTGGAGCTGGAGCAGGTTGGGGTGACGGACAACTTCTTCGAGCTGGGCGGCGATTCCTTGCGCACCCTGAAGGTGCTGTCCAAGGTGCGCAATCAACCGGCGTTGGGCGTTGAGCTGAAGCTGCGCGACATGATGAGCAAACCCACCATCGCCGAGTTGTCCGGTTACGTGGACGACGCCGTGGCAGTGCTTTCACCGCTGCTGCCGCTCAATGGCCCGGTCGCGCAGTGCGAGCCCCTGTTCTGTCTTCACGCAGGGTTCGGCACCGTGTTCGACTATGAGCCTCTGGCGCGACGGCTGGACGGGGTGCGTCAGGTCATCGGCGTGCAGTGCAGGATGCTGCTGGACAAGCACTGGCAGGACAGCTCGCTGGAAGCCATGGCCCAGGACTACGCAGGGTTCATCCGCGAACAGCAACCACAAGGGCCGTACCACTTGCTGGGCTGGTCGCTGGGCGGGCCGTTGGCGCTGCTGGTGGCCCGTGTGCTGGAAGGGCAGGGCCAGTGCGTGCACTTCGTTGGGCTGGTGGACAGCTTCGTGCCCGGTGACCACGGGCCGGAAGACGACCTGACCGAAGAGCTGCGCAACTTCTTGTCCATCATCCTCGACCAGCCGCCCGAAAGCCTGCCGGCATTCGACCTGTCTGACGACGGCTCCCACCCGGCTCTTGAAGCGCTGTTAGCGCAAGTGCAGGCCCACGTGCTGGGCAGCGGTGATTCACCGCGCTTCGCTGCCGAGGAACTGGTGCATGCCTTTACGGTGGCGCTGCGCCTGAAGGCGCTGTCGCGACGCCTTGCGTCGCTGCCCGCCATCGAGTGCCCGGCCAGCTTCTGGTGGGCAGAGGACGGGTACGGCGCACCGGCTCAAGCTTATCAACGGCGGTTCAGCCAGGACGATGCAACGCTCATCCACGCGTCGCACTTCGAGATCCTCAAGCAGCCCCAGCTGCTGCGCGAGGTGTGCGAGTGCCTGGACACGACCACCGAAACCCAAGGGCGCGCGTGACGCGCCCTGTCACTGATTTTCAAGTAAGGATCGAACATGGCATTGCACCCTGACCTGGCAGCGTTTCTGGAACTGGTCGAATTCGGCAGGCTGACCGGCAAGAGCCAGCCCATGCACGCGATGGACGTGGCCCAGGCCCGCGCCGAATTCGCCGCCAGCTCGCAAGTGCTCGACCCCAGCCCGCCCGGTGACCTGAGTGTCAGCGAACTGAGCATCCCGACCCGCGACGGCGCCCAGCTGCCCGCTCGGCTCTACCGCAACGGGCAGCCTGCAGCTGCACCGCAACCGGTGATCCTCTACCTGCACGGCGGCGGCTATGTGGTCGGCAGCCTCGACTCGCACGACTCGGTGTGCCGGCGCCTGGCGAGCATGGGCGACTTCGCAGTGCTCGCCCCGGATTACCGACTGGCGCCGGAGCACCGTTTTCCGGTCCCTGTGAACGACGCGCTCGATGCCGCCAACTGGCTGGCCGAGCACGCCCTGGCCCTTGGGCTGGACAACCGCCGGGTGGTGTTTGCCGGCGACAGCGTCGGCGCAAGCCTTGCGACCGTCCTGGCCATCACTGCGGTCAAGGCCCCTGAAACGCTGGCGATCAAGCCGTTGGCGCAGTTACTGTTCTACCCGGTCACCGACCTGTCGTGCCTGCGCGACTCCCACCGCCAGCATGCCGAAGGCTATTTGCTGGAGACCGAGACGCTGGCGTGGTTCTACCAGCATTACGCACTGCTGCCCGAACAACGCCTGGACTGGCGCGCTTCACCGCTGCTGGCCCAAGTGGACACGCCGCTGGCGCCGGCCTACCTGTGGGTAGCGGAGTACGACCCATTGCACGATGAAGGCCTAGCGTATCGCGACAGGTTGCAGGCAAGCGGGACGCCGGTGACCTTTGTGCGGGCGCAGGGGCTTAGCCATGACTTTTTGCGGATGTCGGGGTTGGTGGGGCAGGTCGGGGGGATTTATCGGGATGTGGGGGCGTGGTTGAGCGCGGTTGGGGGACGAGCGTAATAGTCCTCGCGTGCCGTTACCGTAACAGAGCACACACACATCCAGGCCTATGTAGTGCGACCAACTTGGAGAGTAGGTGTGTGCTTTTTCTGATTCTTAACTAAGGCTTGCGCGCGGGTGATCTTGATGAAATCCCGCAATGCCAGGTAGGCATACAAGCCGCCACAGGGAGTGGTGACTGCAGCCAACCACATAAACCGAGCAGGAAAGCCCTAGGGCCGGTCGAAATCAAGGGTGAAGCTGCGAGCAATGAGGCGATGAAGTAGATCAGTAGCCACCAGACCTTGACCCACGCTCGATGGCCAGTGGATGCAGTTTGTCGGCATCACCGATCTTATACGTGGGGAGGTGACTGGATGCTTGATAGCGTTCGAGTCGCGCTGCCTCCCTGCACTTCGCAGGCAAGCCGGCTCAGTCGCCGAGCCGGCTTGTCGTCACAGGCAGGGGCTTTAGAAGCTGTACCGGGTGGTGAACATCACGTTGCGGGGCTCACCGTAGTAACCGGTGAAGAACGTGGGGTCCAATGCGCTGAAGTACTTCTTGTCGAACACGTTGTTCACGTTGACGGTGGCGCTCAGTTCCTTGGTGATGTCGTAGCGTGCCATCAGGTCGAACACAGCGTATTGCTGCTGGGTCGCCTTGCCCTGGCTGGTGGTCAGGCTCAGGCCGCTCTGCCAGTTCATGCCGCCGCCCACGGTCAGCTGGTTGAGATCGCCGGGCAGGCGGTATGTGGTCCAGAGCTTGACCAGGTTGGCAGGCGCTTCGGTCATGATGCGCTCGCGGTCCGAGTCCTTGGTCAGGCTGTGGCTGTAGCTGGCGCTGACGTTCCAGTCGGGCATGACTTCGCCGTAGATTTCCATGTCGATGCCGCGGGTCTTGGCGCCGGACACCGCGCGGTACGCCGACTCACGAATGGTCCCTTCGACGGTTTCGCCGGTGGCCACGCCCAGGTTGTCCTGCTTGATTTCGTAAAGGGCGACGGCGGTGTTGACCCGCCCATCCAGAAATTCGCTTTTCAGGCCAATTTCGTAGTTGTCACCTTCGCGCGATTCCAGGGTCTTGCCTGCCTGATCGCGGATCGACTGCGGCTTGTAGATCTTGGTGTAGCTGGCGTAAAGCGAGTGGATGTCGGTAAGGTCGTACACCACCCCTGCATAAGGGGTGACGAAACCGCTCTCGCGGGTGGAGGCGCGGCTGTTCAGGCCCGGATAGGACGGGTTGGCCACGGTTTTTTTCTTGTAGCTGTAGTCGCCCACCCGTGCGCCCAGGATCAGCGACAGGTCATCGGTGGGTTTGAAACGCGCCACCATGTACGCGGCGTTCTGGCGCACGGTGGTGTCGTCGTTCATCAGCTTGCCCACGGAAAGGGGGCGCTCGGTGTCGTTGTCCCAGGTGTAGATGTTGGCCGGACGGCCTTCCAGGTCGTCGTCGGCCGGGTCGCTGTAGTCGTGGAATTCCGAACCGCTCAAGCCGATCACCAGCTCATGCTCGCGGCCCAACAGCTGGAAGGGGCCCTGGACCAAGGCGTCGATGCCCAGTTGGCGCTGCGAGCCTGAGCCGTCGCCGCCGTACAGGTAGGCCCCTTCGCCGGTTTGCTTGTCGGGGAAGTCGCCGCTGAGCGAGGCCAGGGAATAGTCGCGCGAACTGTACATGTTGTTGACCGCCACCTTGAGCTTCCAGTCGTTGACCAGGCTCTGCTCAAGGTTGGCGAAGGTGGTAAGAGTGTTCTGCTTACGGTAGCTCCAGCGCGAACCTGCGTTGATCGAACGGGAAAAGTCGGTCTGTTCGCCATTGCTGTAGAACAGCGGGAAGCTGGCGAACGATACGCCACGCGGGTTGTTCTTCTGGTAGTCCACGCCCACGCTCAACAGGGTGCTGTCGGTGAGGTCGGCTTCGAGGATGCCGTAGTAGGTCTGTTTTTCCTGTTGGTAGTGGTCGATGTAGCTGTTGCCCTGCTTGTACGCCACGACCGTGCGACCGCGCAGGCGGGCATCGTCGGTCAGGGGGCCGGACACGTCCACCTCGGTGCGGTAGGTGTCCCAGGAACCCGCCCCGGCGGTGATCGAGCCCTGGAAGGTGGAGGTCGGGCGCTTGCGGACCAGGTTGATGCTGCCCGAGGGGTCACCGGCGCCTGTCATCAGGCCGGTAGCGCCGCGCACGATTTCGACGCGATCATAAATCGAGGTGTCGATCAGGCTTTGTGGGCTGGCACTGGTCTGCACGATCAGGGTCGTGGGGATACCGTCGAACTGGTAGCTGTCGATCGAATAGCCGCGCGAATAGATGTTCACCCGCTCACTGTCGATGTTCTGCACCGACAGGCCCGGCGCCTGCTTGAGCACGTCACTCAGGGTGGTCAGCTGTTGGTCTTGCAGGCGTTGACGGGTCATGACGCTGACCGACTGGGGGGTTTCGCGCAGGGACATGGGCAGCTTGGTGGACGCACTGCTGCTGTTGACGGTGTACGAACGGCTGGCTTCGCACGGTGGTGGCGTCCAGCTGCAGCGAGCTGGTGTCGTTGCCACGACGGTGAATGGTCACGCTGTTGCCCTGGATGTCGTACGCAAGCCCCGTGCCTGCCAGCAAGGTTGCCAGGGCCTGCTGCGCGGTGAGGCGGCCCTTGACGGCTCGACCGTTGAGCCCTTGCACATCATCCGGGCTGAACAGCACCTGCTGGTCGGCCTGGCGACCGAACGCCTGCAGCGAAGCGGAGAGCGGCATGGCGGCAATGTCCACGTCCACTTCCTGGGCCATCACCTGGGCCGACAGCGGCAGGCACAGCGCCATGCTCAGGCTCGAGCCGAGCAGCGTCGTCTGGAAGACACGGTGAAGCCTGAAGGCTTGGGTGATCGGGTTGAGCGTGCTAAGGGCTGGCATTACATCCTCTCTGGTGGAGATTTAAATGATAATGATTTGTATTAGTTGCTCAGTGAGACGCACCAGCGTAGGAAAACCGGAAAGAAAAAATTTCAGTCCGGTTACAACGCTTCAGGCGGGGTGAAGTGCTGGCGCGATCTTGCCGCGGTGCAGGCGCACCAAGTGGTCGGCCATATCGAAGTAGCGATCGTCGTGGGAGATCACGATGATGGTCTTGCCCAGCCGCTTCAGGTCCGGCAGCAGCTCGGTGTAGAAGATCCGCCTGAAGGTCGGATCCTGGTCGGCGGCCCATTCATCGAACACCAATACGGGACGCTCCTCCAGCCAGGCGCTGACCAGCGCCAGGCGCTTGCGCTGGCCGGTGGACAGGTCGGTGGTGCTGAACACCCCGTCGCGGATGCTCACCTTGTGGTCGATCTCCAGGCGCCTGAGGTAGCGCCCGGCGTCATCGGGTAGCGGTTGATCGCCTTGGATCACGTCGTCGAACAGGTAGTAGTCAGCGAAGATGGTGGTAAACAGCTGGCGGTAGTCATCACGGGTCTGGGCCGTCACGGGCTGGCCGTTGAGCACGATGCTCCCGGCTTGCGGGGCATACAGGCCCAGCAGCAGCTTGATCAGGGTGGTCTTGCCGCAGCCGTTTTCACCGACGATGAACACGATGTCGCCTTGCTGGACCTGCAGGCTCACCGGCCCGAACTGGAAGGGCTCGGCGCCCTCCACGGCAGGGAAGGTGTAGCGAACGTCCTTGAGTTCTAGCAAGTTCATGGCCATGGCTGGTTTGCGTGCGTCGTCCAGCAGCAGGTGTGGTTCGGGCGAGGAGAACTGCGTCGACAGCGCAGCAATACGGCGAAAGGCGATCTGGGCCTTGCCGATGATTGGCAGGGTGCTGATCAGGTGCTCCAGCGGGCCTTTCATGTACAGCAGCACCAGCACGAAACCGCTGGTAACGCTCTTGTCCGCCGAGGGCCAGTACGATTGCAGGGCCAGCGCCACCGCAATCACCACGAAGAACAACATCGAGCCCAGGGTCTTGGCGATCACGAAGGTGTTGATCGAGCGGACCTGGGTGGCGCAGATCCGATTGGCCGTGTCGCGGATGCCGTGGCTGAACATCCGTTGGCGGCGCGGCCGGTGAATGCGCAGTTCCTTGGCCCCTTCGGCGATGGCACTGTAGTGTTTTTGCAAGTCGTCCTCGGCTTCCCGCGCGGCTTCGAAGCCCCGCATGCCTTTGGCCTGGGCGATGAACTGCAGCACGGTGCCCACACCGATGGCCACCAGGATCACCAGGAACATCTGCCAGGACAGGTGCGCCAGGTAGCCCAGGCACCCCAGCGTCACGGTGAGCGAGATGGCCAGCGGGGCGAAGACGTAGGCGAAGTCGCTGATGGTGTCCACGTCATGGGTCAGTACCGGGATCAGCCGATGGCTGCGGTAGCGCTCGATCTGGTCGATGGGCGCGGCCAGCACCTTCTCACCCAGCTGACGACGCAAGGTGGCGATGACGTGTTGGCCTACGTAGTTGGTGCCCATGTCGGACAGAATCGAGCTGAGCAGGGCCAGCAGGCACAGGCCAGCGAAGCCCAGTACCACGCCCTGTGTCAGGCCGGCGTCGCTGTGCAAGCTGCTGTTGATGGTGGCCAGCAAAGCGGTGACGCTCAGGCCACCGATCATGCCCAGGACGATGCAAACCGTGACCAGAGGCCAGAACGGCTTGAGCAGGCCGAACAGTTCCCTGACGGCGCCACGAGGTTGATGGGTCATGTGTTTCTCCTCAATCGCGTGGGGCTGTCAGAGTTCGCGGACGACTCGGAAACCAAGGAAATCGCCGCGAACCTCGGGCGAGCGGTTGTTGCGGTTGCCCGAGCGCGAGAACACCGGGGCCTCGCCCCAGTCGTTGCCGCGCATGACGCGTTTCTCGCAGTTGCCGGTTTTCCAGGCGCTGCCATCGGCAGGCGCACCTTCGTAGTCTGGGTTCAGGCAGTCGGCCGTCCACTCGTAGACATTGCCGTGCATGTCGTACACGCCAAAGGCGTTGGCCGGGTAGCTGCCCACGGGCGCGGTGTAGGAGTAGCCATCGGCAGGGCCATAGGTATTGGCGTGCTGGCTGATGCTGTAGGCCTTCTCGTCGTTGTTGTCGAAGGGGAACGGGAAAGAGCCAGTGGAGCCGGCCCGGGCGGCGTATTCGCGCTGCGCCTCGCTGATCAGGCGGTAAGTGTGCCCGGTTTTTTTCGTCAGCCATTGAGCATACGCATCGGCGTCGAACCAGCTGATGCACACCGCCGGCTGGCGAGGGCCCTGCTTGTAGGTGGGTTTGCTGGCCTTGCAGAAGCGGCCAGGACGGGTGTCGCCATCGGCGATCTTGACCCCGGTTTCCCGGATGTACGCATCCAGCTCGCCTGCGGTGACCGGGAAGCGGCCCACCGCGAACGGTTTGGCGAAGGTCACGGTATGCTGCGGGCCCTCATCGTATTCGCGACCCACTTCATCCTCCGGGGTACCCATCAGGTAACTGCCGGCGGGCAGCACTACCATTTCCGGGCAATGTGGGCAGTCCTTGAAAACGCTACCGGGTTTGATCGCTTCGCCCGCGTGTACGGCAGGGCTGGCCAGCAGGCCGAGCAGCACGGCAGTGCCGAGCCTGTACAGGGTGCTGGACAATGGCTTGAATGAAACGCAAGGCAGGTTGGGCATGGTGAAAAGTCCGTGATCGATGGTCTGCATGAGGGGTTCAGCGGCGCAAGCGTGGAGTGAGCACAGCGATCAGCCGGTCGATTTCGGCTTCGGTGTTGAGCAGGCCCGGTGCAGTGCGTACCACCGGGCCCACGTCGCGCGACACCGCATCGACGACGATGCGCTGGCTGTTGAGGTAGGCGGCGACCTCGTCGGCATCCTGGTCGGCTACCCGAAAGAAGGTGAAACCTGCCGATTGGCGAGTGCTGCGCGGCGTGACCAGTTGCACGCCCGGCATCGTTTCGAGCCGCTGTTTGAGGTAGTCGTTGAGGCCGTGAATGCGTGCCTGTATGGCGGCCTTGCCGTGCCGCAGGTGCAAGTCGAAGGCTGCGCCCAGCGCCCATCGGTGCTCGAAGGCGTGATAGCCGCCTGGGGTGAAGGTGGTGGCGAAATCCTCATCTTCGGAAAAAGTCGCGATGAGGGGGTTCAGGTTGTCGAGTGCGGTGCTGGCCGCGCAGATGATCCCTGTGCCGCGCGGGCCGAACATCCACTTGTGCGTGCCGGCAATGAAGTAGTCGCAGTTGAGCTCGGCAAAGTGCATGTCCTCTACACCAAAGCCATGCACGCCGTCGACGACGTACAGGATGCGCTCATGCTCGGCGCGGTCCCGGTTGGCCTCGCGCACCAGTTCGCCGATGGCGCCCACCGGCAGCTTCACGCCACTGCCCGAGTGCACCCAGGTCATGCCCAGCACGCGGGTCTTGGGGTTGATGGCCGCCTTGATGGTGCTCAGCACTTGGTCGGTGGACAGGTTCCACGGCTCGTCGAACAGGCGCAGCCGGCGTACCGGGGTGCCATCGCGGGCGGTGCGAAAGTCCAACGTGTGGCGCGCTGCCGAGTGCTCGTGCACCGTCGTCAGGATCTCTTGCCCGGGTGCTATCTTGAGCCCGCCGTAGATCAGGCCCAAGCCCTCTGTCGTGCTGCCGGTCAGGGCAATTTGCCGTGGTGCGACTTGCAGGTAACGGGCCGCCGCTTCGCGGACCTGCGCTTCGTGCTTCCATTCCGACTGGCTATCCCAGTCCACCAGCCGGGCCGGGTGCCGATCGAATTGCGCGCGCAGAGCCTCGATGGCGTCGCGTACCGGTTTTGGGTGCGAGGTGATCAGAAAGTTGGCGAAGTGGGCGTAGGCTGGGTCGAGGTCGAACAAGCTGCGAAAGCCCGCCCAGGCGTCAGAGCCTGCGGCCCGTGTGGGCGCTGCCTGGGCGGCGGGTATCAAATGGCTTGCCAGTGGCAGGCTGGCAGCGAGCAGGCTGGCCTGCTTGAGAAAGGCGCGACGGTCGTTCATCTGAGGGCTCGCATCATCATCGTGAGGGGGTGGCGCCAGGGGCCGCTGCCGCCTGCACCTGCTGCCAGACACGCAGGAAATTGCCGCCCCACAGCTTGCTGATGTCAGCTTCGGAGTAACCTCGTGTAATCAGTTCGGCCGTGACGTTGCGGGCCTCGCTGGCGTCCTGCCAGCCGTCAATGCCACCGCCCTCGTTGAAGTCCGAACTCAGGCCTACATGGTCGATGCCGACCTTGCGCACCGCGTAGTCGATGGCGTCGCCGTAGTCCTTGAGCGTGGCTGGCGGTTCTTCGTCGAGAATGGCGTACAACGCATTGGCGTACTGGCCCACTTTCTGTTCCGGCCAGCCCGCGATAACGGGGTCGCCCGGCATGAGGGCGTAGTTCAGGTCAGCCAGGGGCGGCAGGGCATAGTCGCTGCGCAGCGCGTTGAGGCGCTCCTGGGTTTTGTTGCTCAAGGGCTTGAGGTAGGTGGAGAAGGCGACGATCTGGATGACACCGCCGCTGTCCTTGATCAGTTGCATTTCCTTGTCCGACAGGTTGCGGCGGATGTCGACCATCGCCCGGGGCGCCGAATGCGACGCCACCACCGGTGCCCGGCTGAGCGCCACGACCTGGGCCAGGGCCTGGCTGGACATCTGCGACACGTCGATGATCACCCCCAGATCGTTCAGGCGCTGTACTGCCTGCTTGCCGATGGATGACAGGCCTTCGAGTGCATCGACGGTGTCATTGAAAAAGGGCAGCGGGCGCGAGGAGTCGGCCCAGCTGTTGTTGCCCACGTAGCTGAAGCCGAACAGGCGCACGCCGCGCGCAGCCCAACGGTCCAGCTGGTCCAGGTCGTCGCCCAGTGCGTAGGCATTGAGCATGCTGAGCAACACCGCAAACTTGCCTTCGCCGTGCAACCTGCGCATGTCCTGCGGGGTATAGGCAACGCCCACCCGTTCGGGGAAGTCGCGGACCATGCCCATGATGGCGTTGTAGCGCACCTCTTGCGTGTGGCGGGCGGCCTCGACGAAGCCGGGGGTAGGGCGGTGTGGGCCATCGTCGCCGGTCCAGGATTCGGGCCAGGCGAAA
>Ga0256408_1001833_pt1 | contig 11178 bp, 5 predicted proteins | sample PhyAR1_FD_185998 | JGI IMG/M metagenome (GOLD analysis project Ga0256408, IMG submission 185998) | Leaf surface microbial communities from alfalfa plants in UC Gill Tract Community Farm, Albany, California, United States - DLSL A.R1 | ecosystem: Host-associated > Plants > Phyllosphere >...
ATATTTATCGATGTTGGCTATCTCTTTTTTCAAGATACATCCATTATGAAAATATTTATCTAAGCAACAAATTCGACAGACACTCTTCATAACAAATTATTCTTAAACAACTTTTTACTTGAATTTAATATTATGCTTAGTCATAAAAAATAATGATTTCTAAAATCAGGTCAAAATCTAGCTTCTGGAATTTAATTCATTTTTTCTATACTTATTATTTAAATTAATGACTTAGTTGTATCGCCAGATTTAGCTTGTATGTTACCAATTTTGCGGAATATCAAACATTTATGCAATACTAATGACTTTCTTCCAGTTTTTCCTTATGCAAATAAAATAAACAATTCAATCTTAGTAGTAGTAAGTATCAAGAAATTCCCCAATCGTCATTTCTTTTTCAACATGTTCATTACACTGTTCAGAACAAATAGCTAGTTTGTGGCATAAACCAATTTTTCTCAGAAGAAACTGTTCATTGCATTTTTCTTCTCGATGATCTACAATTTTAATTTTTTTATCTAGTATAATACTAAATGAATTTAATTCTTTACTTAAGCCTCGACCGATTTTTTTTACATAGCTTTCTTTTAAGGTCCATAATGAGAAAAAAACATCATAATTATTTGATTTCTTATCCATAACTTGCGACCACTCTTCATCTGAAAAAATGTTTTCAAAAAACTCAATATCTAGATTTGTATTAATTTTTTCAATATCAACTCCTACCTCAGTATCACTGATAGAACAACATACAAAATCCCCAGAGTGGCTTATATTAAAATAGATATTTGAAAATCCTTTAATATATGGTTTCCCATAATAGTTCTTAAAAAAAGCGATCTCTGAGTTTTGGGATGGATATACTTCATTTACCATAGCTTTTACAAGTAACCCTGCTATAAGAGATCTTTTTTTATCTACATAAAAGCGAAACTTTTCAATTGAGTCTCTTCTATCTGCCTCTATATAGTTCAACAGAGATTTCCATCTTTCAGGTTCAATTTCGTCACTTATATTTACTACTATTGTATATAACATATTGGCTCCCTCTCAAATTATTGGCTAATTCAAAATACATTAATTAGTTAGTTGATAAAGGTACTTCAAGCTTTTTTTTGTTTAATGATTAGAAACGAAAATACACTTTTCCTCCATTGCTTGATAAAATGGAGTTGATCGAAAACTTTTTACAACTTCTTGTTCTATCATAAATTGTATTGGCGGAAATCTCTCTCAAAACTTTTCAATTCATTTACCCACAACAAATGTATCAAACTGATACGCTGGAAATTGCTTGGCTTAACAGACAAAAATCTTTGTTCCCCTGAATATTTGCTAGAGTATCAGAATATAAAAGGTCTAACTCGCTGGTTATAAAAGGTAGGTCAATCCACCTTACCTTTTGAGCCTCTGCATCTATTTTATGAGGTGTAATAGTTGTTATGTCATTATTTTCTGCTGTTCACAAAAACTAAGGCAATGACTGTGCTTTAGCTTCGAAAAAAACAAACTTCCTTAAAGTTAAAAAATCATTCTTTTCTTTTTCCAATAGTGTCCGCTCTATTTCTAATTATTTTTTAGCTACCATTAACAAAGGCGTTCCAAACATGATCATATCACCATTTTTTACATATATTTTCTTAATGGCTGCATTCTTTTCCATGACAACTTCATAAATAATATTTAAACAAGTGATTGAAAAAATTTTAGTCCCTTTACTGAACCATTTATTTTCTGACAAGCATTCTTCAAGTTTAACTGTCCCTACTAATTTGGAAATAAATAATTCGTGATTCAACAGTAAAAGCTGAACATATTTTGTAGCTATCTGATTTTCCTTAGAAATTCTCTGTGATAAATCACATACTATATTATCATTTATATACAAACCGTTATTATCCATAGCTACTCACCTTCTTGAGCTTCTATCCCTAACAACCTCCTGTAAGAATGTTAAAAAACTATCAATATACTTTTTTACAGTAGGTACACTTGACAAGCTTTTACCGCTCTGCCAAGAGTTAAACATTTTCTATTATATTTACGATACTTTCAATATTTTTATTGATGTAAAAGTGATTCCCTTTTAGACATTTAAAAACAATATTATTAGCACAATATTGACTCCAGAATCCAATCGTTTCTGCAAGTTTTTTCTCTTCATCCCCCCATATAACCACTGTATGAGTTTTGATTCGTTCTTGTTTTTTGAGAAATTTATAATCGCGAATATTGTCAAAGTCCCTTCTCACTACAGGAACAAGAAGATTAACTAAATCAGGATGCTCCATAATTTCTTTGGGTGTCCCTCCTAGTTTAATCACCTCTTTCATATAAGCCATATTATCTAATTCCGGATTAGGAGCATTTCCTTTTTTTCCAACTAATTTAGGTGGAGGACAACTGGAAATAATAAGTTTTTTAGCAGAATAACCAAACTTTTCAAATAATTGATAATATAATTCATAAGCCAGCAGACCTCCCATGCTATGACCGAATAAAATATAGTCTTCTCCATTATTCAAAAAAATTTGTGATTCGATGTCCATTTGCATTTCCAAAAAGCTTGAATAGAGCTTACTTCCGAAACGTTCTCCCCTTCCATTCAACTTAATAGGAATCATTTCAATATTTTTATTCAAAAACTTGGTAAACTTGTAATAATACGTTTGATCTCCACCTGCAAAAGGTAAACAAATAAGTTTCATATTTTAACACCTCCAAAAATTAATCGAATACAAATTGATGCCTGTAAGTCTCATAGTAATAGCCTTTCTTTTCAAGAAGATCACTATGGGCACCTGTTTCAATTATCTTTCCCTCTTTTAATACTAGAATATGATTCGCATTCATGACTGTTTTAAGTCGATGAGCAATAACTACTACAGTTTTGCCAGCAGTAGCTACGGCTATTGTATCTAATAGTTTTTCTTCAGTTAATGTATCCACACTGGATGTCGCTTCATCCAATAATATTAGCTCAAAGCTTGCTAATAAGGTACGTGCTAGTGATAATAGTTGCTTCTGTCCATTTGAAAAAGGATCATTAACAGCACTAATCTGAGTCTCATATAGGCTTTTTAAAGAATTAATGTATTCATGAACTCCGACCATTTTAGCAACTCTCTCAATATCCTCTTGACTTGCACTAGGCAAGGAAAATTTTATATTCTCTGAAATCGTTTCAGAAAATAATAAAGTGTCCTGTAATACAAGCCCCATTCGTCCTCTTAATTCATCTATGCTGTAATCACAAATAGATTTATGGTTAACCAGAATCTCCCCTTCAAATGATTCATAAAATCTTTGCAATAAATTAATTATTGTCGTTTTCCCACTTCCCGTAGTTCCAACAATAGCAAGCTTTTCACCTTTTCTTAATTTAAAAGAAATGTTATGTAATACTTCTTTTTCACCATAACTGAAGCTTACATTTCTAAATTCAATTTCTTGAATCTCAGCTAACTCTTCTTTTTTTTCATTTTCTGTTTCACAAGGCTCTTGATAAATTTGAAAGATTCTATGAATACTAGTCTGGGTCGTTTGAATTTTTGCATAGGATGTAGCAATATCAATCAAAGGTTGATAGAAATCATGACAAAACTGAACATAGGTAACAATTAGCGCAATACTGACACCAATATTATATGTGTCTAATAAAGCAATATTTGCTCCATAGAAGATGATCAAGCAGGTATTCATCATATAAATGGCTGTAGCGATTGGCTGGATCATTCCTGAGTAAAGTTGCGCTTTGTAAGATACCACACTAAATCGCTTATTATTCTGATTAAATTTTTTTAGCACATTTTCATATTGGTTATTTAGAATAGTTACTTTATGTGTAGAAATTGCTTCATCTAGCATGGAATTTAACTCAGCCATTTCAAATTGCTGTTTTTCAGTATAATACTTCCCTTTGTATGCTAGTAAAAAAGTAATAACTAGAAGTAGCGGGGTAAGACAAACAGTAATTAAAGCCATTTTCATATTAAAAATAAACATTGCAGCTAAAAAACCCAGAAGGAGAATACTATTTGAGAGAAGTGACAACACAGTATCACTCAAGCCGCTCTGTATATTATCTAAATCATTGGTAAATCTACTGAGTAAAGCTCCATTTTTAGTAGAATCTAGACGGGAAATGGTAAGTTTCTGAATTTGTTTAAGCAGCTGAACTCTCATAGAGTGGGAGATTTTACTGACCACATTTGCAAACTCAAAACTATAGTAAAATCCTGTTAAACAGGTCAGAAGAAAAGTAATAAAAATTATCCCGACTAAATAAACAAATTTTGTATTAGTCAGATCATTTGCAATCGCATTCTCCCCTATTAAACCAATAGCTGTTCCTAAAAGAATTGGAGAAATTACCTGTAAAATTGTATAGAATAAGACTGTAGCAAAGATAACCCCCAGTTTTTTCTTAAACCTCGAAAAATAAAAATTTAAGAAATCGAGTGAATTTGAAAATTGTTTCACAGTAAATCCCCCTTTTGAGACAAAAATATTTTTTTGTACTTTATATTATTGTCTAATAATTCATCATGTGTGCCACAACCAACAAGATGTCCCCCATCCATGACCAATATTTGGTCAGAATCCTTTATATTTGCTACTTTCTGGGTAATAAAAATACAGGTTTTATTCTCTAAAAAATCGTTTAATTTTCTAAGTATACGTGATTCAATAACTGCATCCACAGCACTCGTTGAATCATCAAAGATAGTTATTGGAGATTCGGATATAATTCCTTGAGCAATTGCAATTCTTTGTTTTTGCCCTCCAGAATAATTTGTTCCTTGTTCCTCAATTTTTTGGTCTATTCCATTTTCTAATGAGGTAATAAATTCTGCACACTCAGATATCTCTAACACCTTTTCAAGCTGTTCCTTCGATGAGTCACATCTTCTTTGAATAATAGATTTTCTAATGTTTCCTTTTAAGAGTATTGGTTTTTGCAAAATATATGAGATCGTTTCACTTAATGTTTGCTTAGATAACTGCTTGATATTTTCATTGCCAATTTTAATATTTCCCTCATCGACATCATATAGTCCTGCTATTAGATTAGCGATCGTTGTTTTTCCAGAACCGCTTTCGCCAATTATCCCAACCTTTTTACCATATTCAATACTAAAAGACACATTTTCAATTGCATAGTTGTCTGCTCCCGAATATTGGAAACTCACATTTTGAAACGTTAAAGGTGCAGTATAATTGACTAATTCCGTTGTCGTTGAATGTTCCGTTTCATATTCAATTATTTCAGCTACCCTTTTTAAAGAAACTAAGCCTCGTGCGGTTCCAATCATTATTAATCCAGCAGTTATAATTCCGACCATTAGCTGCAACATATAACTCATAAAAGCGACAACATAACCGGCTCCTTTTAAGTCATGCCCAAAATACAAGTATCCAAAAATTACAACCATCAATGTTGCCAAATTACCAAGAAATAAAAAAGCAGGCATAACAAGTGAAACACTGCGGTTTATAATCAAACTTGTGTCCTTTAACTGATTGCTTGTCGTACTAAATTTTTTCAATTGCTCTTTTTGCTGAACGAAGCTTTTTACTAGTTTTATACTGTTTAAATTCTCTTTTGCCAATAAATTTATAGACTCTATCTCCTTTTGAAATGAGCTATACTCTTTTGAAATTTTTTTCATGACAAAAACGGCAAGAAGTATAACAGAAAGTACAAGAACTAAAATAATCCACCACATTTTTGGCGCCGTTATCAGAGCTAAGAAAAGGGCTAAGATAATCAACAAAGGCAAACGAAAAACTAAAGTAAAAATTGTTCCTACCAAGGCTTGTATTTGTGTAATATCATTTGTCAATCGAATGACCAAGCTACTTTCAGTAAAGTAACTAATATCTGCCATAGAAAACTTCTGTATATTCTTAAATGCTGCTTCTCGCATATCTCTAGCTATTTCTTTTGACACATAGGCAGAAACCAGAGTTGATATCAGGCCTCCTAATAACCCAAATAGACTAAGAACAATGAGCTGAACACCAAGATTATTAATCTTGGTGTTACTCCCACTACTAATTTTATCTACAATTTCTCTTAATATAGATGGCTGCCACAAAGAAGCGATCACAACAAGAAAATAAGCAAAAAATACTGCTAGAATCTGTTTAATATATTTTTTTAAATAGTCAGTTTTCATTTTAATCTCCTATATTAATTCAATTCTTTCTTTCATATCAGTAACGATTCTAGACAATCGTTCATTTGAAAAGATTTCAGTATTATAATCAAAAAGCCAGCTCATTGATCCGTTCTTTTCAATAACGGTCAATTTTAAAAAGTAAGGCCACTCTGTATTCTTATCCATATCAAAATTTTCTTGGTTTTCTGCTAAATGGAAATTTTTACTATAAATCGTATTGTCAAATTCTCCCATAAAATTATAGGAAATCTCTGGCTGTGTACTTTTTTTCACGACTTTTTCCTTATATTTCAAATAGCCGTAGCCAATTCCTTTATTCGGAATCGCTTTGAATACTTCATTGACATAACCAAGTACATCGACTTTTTCGGCGAGGCTGAATGTTATTGGATACACAGCTGAAAATCGACCTACAGTTCTTGATACATCAAGTGAGCATTTTTCTAAATATCGGCCATAATTTCCTAAAGAAACTTTATAATTGCCATGACCATATTCCTTTTCAAGGGATTTTAGGAGTAAGGCAAGTATAAATTGGTCTTCCACATTTTGTTTCTCACGACATTTAGCATAAATTTTATTTGATAATGTTTTGGTAAGATCAACTTGAAGTCTTTTTACAGAACTTATTTTTTTGTTTACATTTTTACTTGCCAATGATTTCACCTGTATAGTTTCCATATTATTCCAAAAATCACGTTCATCAGAAAAATCAGTTGAAGCCATTGCGTTTGTCCATTCAATAAAGGATACCGTTTTGGAAGCTAACTTCCCTTCATTTCCCCCTTTTAATTCATCATAAAGATACGTAATGTCATCTAAAATAATTCGCCACGATAAGTGATCAACTACCATCTGATTAATGACCAAATTCAAAATTGTTCGATCCGGATAATGTTGGATACCAACCATCATATTTTTTCCATCACTTAAAGATATACTTTTATGAAGCCCAGTTACAAATTCTTCAACTTTCAATGCTTCAAAGGTATCAAATGTAATCTCTTTCACTCCATAATTAGCGTCTTTTGATATAACAGCTTTCCAATCGTTTTCAGCATTTTTTGTAAATATTGTTCTTAATGCATCATGGTGACTCAAAATTTTATTCATCACTTTTTCCAAATCACGGATATCAACCGTTTTATTTGTTTCTATATTGAAAGACAAATTATGATGATTCAGTGTTCTAGAAAAATTTTCAATCATCCAATTTTGATTTGGAGTCAATGGATAAGAACCTTCCACTGCTGAGCCTTCCCACTCATCTTCAATCTGAACAAGGTGTTTGGCTAATCGTTCAACTGTATTATAGTGATAAATATCAGAAAGACTTATACTATAGCCTGATTTCCGTAAATGATTAATTAGCTGGATTGATTTTAGAGAATTACCCCCCAACTCAAAAAAGTTTTTCCCATAGACTTCTTGATTTATATTCAAGACTCTTTTCCATGCCTCACTAACGATTTCTTCTTCAACACTCAATTGTTGAAAATGCGGTTCCGTATTCTGACTTTCCAAGTAACTATCTATCAATAGTTGATAATTTATTTTTCCATTCGATAAAAGTGGAATTTCTTGAACTTTCCTACAGTTAGATGGCAGCATAAAAGCAGGAAGCTTCTTTTTCAACTGTTCTGCTAATTCAGTTTCGGTTTGACTGCCAGTATAAAATAATAGGAGTGAGTCATTATAAAAAATTGTGTTCGCTTGAGATATTTCTTCAATGTTTAACGCAGTATTCGTTATTTCAGATAATTCAACTCGATAGCCCATATGCTTGACTTGATTGTCTTTTCTTCCCACGTATTCAATACATCCGTCAGAATCGTATCTGGCTAAGTCCCCCGTCGCATACAGTCGTTTTCCATTAATCATATAAAAACATTGTGTATTTAATGCGGTATCTTTTAAATAACCTGGACTCAAATTTATTCCGTATATGAATAATTCACCCATCACATTATTTGGAACCTTTTCTAAACTTTTATTCAAAATTATTGCTCCCGTATTCCAAATAGGAAAACCGAGCGTTTGGATGGTCTCATTCTTTTTTATCTCTTCTTCACTGATAGAATGGACAATACATCCGACAGTTCCTTCAGTTGGACCATAATGGTTGATAAAGTTTACCCATGGCAATTCCTTTTTAAAATTTCGGATATTATACGTATGTGCCACTTCTCCTCCAAAAATAACTGTACTCAGTGACGTACATTTAGAAAAATCTTTTGGATTCAAAGTTGAAAAAAGGCTAGGAGTTATTTTTAAATAGGTGGTTCCCGCAGCTTTCATCCTCTTGGATAACTTTTTGGAGTCTACATATTCATTTTTATCTACAATCAGTATTTGCCCTCCATTCAGTAGTGGTACAAAAACGGAAGTATAGCCCAAATCATAATTTAACTGTGATGTTAAAATAGCTTTCGAAAAATCAACCTCTGTCAACTCATTTTTTATAGTTACCGCATAATTTGTAAGCGCCCGATTCAAAATAGGAACCCCTTTAGGCTTTCCTGTTGTTCCCGATGTATGAATGATATAGGCAATGTCCTGTTCCTCTGGAGGCGTGTCTGGATACTTGCCAAATGACGAACAAATCTTTTCATCAATAATAATGATCTCTTTTGGCACTTTATTAACAAACGTTTCTTTTGTAATCACATATTTAATGTTATTATTCTTTAAAATACTAGCATTTCTGGCAGTCGGAGCCTCGCTATCTAAGGGAACAAAGATACACCGATGTTTCATAATTCCTATCAATGAGACTAAATAACTTTCAGAGTTAGGTAGTAAAATTCCGATTTTTTCTTGTTTTTCAACCTTCAAACGCATAAGATAAGCTGCCACATTATTTGAATACAAGTCAAGTTCTTTATAAGTAATCGTTTTATGATTATATTTAATTGCCGGTCTATCTGGATATTTTTTGACCACTTGCTTAAACCGTTCTTGAAAATTATCAGGAAAAATCGGCTTCTTTTCCAAAGCCAAAAATGAATGGGCATTGCAATCTAATTCAATATCTGAAACTTTTGTTGTTGCATTCACTTTATTTAGCAAGGTTATTACAGTCAAAAAATCTTTAGAGAATTGATCAATTTCTTTTTTGCTAACAAGCGATGGCTGATGTTGAATCTCAATTTCAAAACCATTTTTTTCCGGAAAAACATAAATACTAATAGGATACTTGCTATTACCAGTATTAACTGGAATTTGACGTATCTCCAAATTACCTGAGTGAATAGTTTGTTCTCTAGATTCTTGAAAAGCTAATAAAACTTGGAAAAAGCTTGTCTTGTCAATTCCCTTCTCTTTAAGTAGGTTATCCACAGTTCTAGTAGCATTACGTTGATTATCAAGAATTCCAGCAACTGATGTTTCAATAGTATCCAACAATTGAATAACTGAGTCCTGACTTTTCAAAGATGTACAAATTGGTAATGTTTTGACAAACATCCCTACCATCTGTTCTAAATCCGAAACGCTTCTTCCAAGAAACGGACTTCCAATTACTGTATTGCTTTCGCCAGTATATTTGTATAAAAGGATGGATAATGCTAGCATAAACAATGCGAAATTGTTATTTTTATTCTCAGACAAAGCCAAACTAAAAAGTGGAACGTTAAATTTTATTACCTTTTTTTGCTGATTATTTCTATCACCTAAAAAGGGTAAATGTGCTTCTTTAAGCTCATATTCCAACTGATTATGCCAAAAAGAATTGTTCATACCCTCATTAGCAGAACTATTGTAAACCCATTCACTGTAGTCATTAAATTGAATATCTAATGGTTCTAAACTTCCACCACTATAAAAAGTTAGGAAATCCCGTTCAATTATTGGAATCGAATAACCATCAGCAACAATATGGTGCGTCTCTATTAGCAAAAAGTTTTGTTCATTTTCCAGTTTGTATAGCTTCGCTCTTAATAGAGTATCTTTTGAAAGATCAAAAGGTTTTATGAATCGCTCAGTTTCAACTTCACTATCAAAATCCGATACAGTTATCGTTTCAAAAGAAAGTTGCTGAGCATTTTCGATCTGAACAATTTCTCCATCAATTTCATAAAAATTTGATTTTAAAATTCGATGTCTTAACATTAGCTTTTCGAGTGCCTTTTGTACTTGCTTTTCATCTATTTTACCTTTTATCTCCATACAGATTGAAATATTATACATAACAGACTCAGTTTGTATCCTTTGAGCAAGATAAATTTGTCTTTGTTCATAAGTAACAGGATAAAATGGCTTTTTCACTGCTTTTGGAATCGGTTCAGCTTTTTCTTTTTGGTCTTCAGCCTGTTCAATGACTGCTGCTAAACTCAAAACAGTCGGATGTTCAAAGATCTGTCTAATTTCCAATTTCTTTTTAAAAAATTTAGTAACATGGTTCACCAATGTGCTCGCTAAAATAGAATCTCCACCTATTTGATAAAAATTATCTGTTACATTAATCTTGTTAAGTCCAAAAACGTTTGCCCAAATGAACGCCATATCTCTTTCAAGTGGGCTAAGTTCTTTTTCCAGACTGATAATTTCAATATCTTTTAATTCTAATGTGTTCTTACTAGACCAATGTCTGGTTTCAGCAAAAGGGTATTTGGGTAATGAAATTTTTTTTCGATTCTCTTTACTGTATCTTTCGCTCCAATTAATTTGCTTTCCATCAATAAATTTTTCCCGAAGCTCTGCATTTTCAGTTGTAATTTCAGTTGTAATTACTTCATGGGACAAATATTTTTTTAAGTCTTGTATGAGCTGACTACGATTTTTTACCACAAACACATATCGAAATGCTAATTTTTGTTTTGCTCTATTATTGGTATAGGCAAAATCAAAAATATCTACATCCGAATGCGTTTCGAGAAATTCAATATAACTGCGAATAACCCTATTGAATGAATCTTTATCCAATGCGGAAACACAAAGTATCGCTTCACTTTCCGTTTTAGACTGTTTTATTGTGACATCTGTTTCATCATAG
>Ga0256408_1001836_pt1 | contig 11167 bp, 6 predicted proteins | sample PhyAR1_FD_185998 | JGI IMG/M metagenome (GOLD analysis project Ga0256408, IMG submission 185998) | Leaf surface microbial communities from alfalfa plants in UC Gill Tract Community Farm, Albany, California, United States - DLSL A.R1 | ecosystem: Host-associated > Plants > Phyllosphere >...
TTCTATATCACTTTCCACAGTATTGATATTAGGGTACCCTTCCTGCCATTGTTTGCTTCCGTCTTTTCTTCTTCTTTCTATTGCCTGCTGCAATATGTCCCAGATAACTTCTCTGTCCGTAATTTCCGCTTTTCTTAATTGGGTTTCTGAATTCATTATTGTGAAAAATTTTAATTGTAAAGGTTATTTTGGTTAAAATGAGTATTTAATTTAAAAAATGCTAAAACTTGATGCTTCGACAGGTTCAGCATAAATCTCTAATACGAAATATCTTAATTTATGTTCATCCCGATTCGAAGTACAGTAAAAATTTAGCCTAAAAAAAACCGAAAACTAATTGAGATTAATTTTCGGTTCGAAGTAGTAAAATTTAAAATTATGAAATTGTTTTATTGATTTTCATTTTGCTGGAGATAAGCATCAATTACTTCAAATGCTTTTTTTTCATCTTCCAGTTTTACCAATACTTTCAGCGACGTTGCTGTAGGCGTAGTTGTAAAAGTAAGGTAGTTGTTTTCCACGGCATTCGTAATATTTGCATCATCCAGTTTTGATTTAATCAGTTGAATTTCTGCAGGTTTGTCACTTTCAAAAACTGATACTCTTGTACTTCTTTCCATAGTTCTGTTACGTTTGAGTATCTAAATTTATGACATTTTTTTTAAAATTACAAATCCGAAATTTAAATTTTATTAATGTTGTTTTCTATTTTGTCCAGTGCAAGCTGGATTTCTTCCTTAGTAACATTAAGGTGCGGCCTGAAACGCAACGATTGATCTCCACATGCCAGAATAATCATTCCATCCTTCCACAGTTCGTCTCTTAACGTATTTCTCTGCTCATGAGTTACAACATCAACGGCACACATTAACCCTCTTCCTCTTGGATTTGATAATTTGTCAGGATACTTTTCGGCAAGGTTTTTCAAGCCTTCAAGAAGGTAATCGCCCATAACTCTTGCATTTTCAACAAGATTTTCCTTTTCAATAACTTCCATTACCAGCTGAAAACGGAGCATGTCTATAAAATTACCTCCAAATGTAGAATTGATTCTCGAGCTTTCACGGAAAACATTATCAGGGACTTGATCAAACTTTTCCTTATTGGCCAAAATACCGCAAACCTGTGTTTTCTTCCCGAAAGAGATGATATCCGGTTTAGCAGTAAAGTGCTGAAATGCCCACATTTTTCCGGTAATTCCTATGCCTGTCTGCACTTCATCAAAAATAAGAAGAACCTCATTTTCGTCGCATATTCTTCTTAATCCTGATAAAAATTCATCCCTGAAGTGATTGTCACCACCTTCTGCCTGAATGGGCTCAATGATGATGCAGGCTACTTTATTAGGATTCATTAAAATAGCTTCTTCAATATTTAAGAGAGCCAGTCTTTCGTTTTTAATGGTTTCCTCCAGGTTTTCTTCCGTTATCGGGAAAGAAAGTTTAGGATTCAGGATTCTTGGCCAGTCGAACATCGGGAAATACTGATATTTTCTTGGATCAGCAGTATTGGTAAGACTCAATGTATAACCGCTTCTTCCGTGAAAAGCCTGTCTGAAATGAATGCATATTCCGGCTTCGATATCAAGTCCTTTATCAAAATTCTTGCGTGTTTTCCAGTCGAAACATGCCTTCATGGCATTTTCAACAGCCAATGCTCCGCCTTCAATGAAGAAAGCATACTGCAATTCTTCAGGGATCACTACTCTTTCGAAAACTTCCAGGAAATGAGCATATTCTTCAGAATACACATCAGCCAGTGTCGGTTTATTGACTGCCATTTTTCCCAGCCATGCTGATTTTTCAACCAGATATGGATGATTGTAGCCTATGGATGCTGAGGCAAACATGGAAAACATATCCAGATATTCTCTGTTGGTAAGTTTATCGTAAAGCCATGATCCGTGCGATTTTTCGATATCCATTACGAAATCGAACCCATCGGCCAGAACGTGCTTTCCTACTATTTCTTTTACTTTGTTTACTTGTATGTCAATTGTTTCCATTTTAATTAATCTTAGGGTTGATTAATAGTAAATTAATGATGTTGAAACAAAGAGATTTATGTTATTTAAAAGTTGACAATTTTTAATTTTAAATCTCCGGATTTCTAAATATTTTTAAATTAAAGGTCAAACTTAATTCCCTGTGCCAAAGGAAGGTTTGTTGTGTAGTTGATGGTATTCGTCTGTCTTCTCATGTAATATTTCCAGACATCTGAACCGGATTCTCTTCCGCCGCCGGTTTCCTTTTCTCCACCGAATGCACCGCCGATCTCCGCACCGGATGTTCCGATATTTACATTGGCAATACCGCAGTCTGAACCTGCATGGGAAAGGAATAATTCTGCCTCTCTTAAATTCTGCGTCATGATTGCAGAGGATAAACCTTGCGGAACATCATTCTGAATGGCGATGGCTTCTTCTAATGTTTTATACTTGATAAGATATAAAATCGGGGCAAAAGTTTCGTGCTGAACGATTTCGTAAGAATTTTTTACTTCTGCGATACATGGTTTCACATAGCATCCGGATTCATAGCCTTTTCCTTTCAGTACTTCTCCTTCCACAATGAATTTTGCACCTTCTTTTTTACCTTTTTTAATAGCTTCCTGATACATGTTTACGGCATCTGTATCAATAAGGGGACCTACATGATTGGATTCGTCTAAAGGATTTCCGATTTTAAGCTGTCCGTATGCTTTTACCAAACGGTTTTTTACTTCATCATATACACTTTCGTGGATGATCAATCTTCTTGTTGAAGTACATCTTTGTCCGGCTGTACCCACTGCTCCGAAAACCGCTCCGATAATTGACATATTGATGTCCGCATCCTGAGTAATGATAATTGCATTATTTCCTCCCAGCTCCAGGATAGATTTCCCGAATCTTTGGGCAACATTTGCAGAAACCATTCTTCCTACTCTGGTAGAACCGGTGAATGATACTAAAGCTACTCTTTTGTCATCAACCAGTTTTTGTCCGATTTCATGATCTGCAACCAAAACACTTGAAATTCCTTCGGGAAGATTGTTTTCCTTTAAAACTTCATTCATGATATTCTGGCAGGCAATCGCACAAAGCGGTGTTTTTTCTGATGGTTTCCAAATGGTAACGTTTCCGCAGATCCAAGCTAAGGCGGTATTCCATGCCCATACGGCAACCGGAAAATTAAAAGCGGTAATGATCCCGACGATTCCCAGTGGATGGTATTGTTCATACATTCTGTGTCCCGGCCTTTCAGAATGCATCGTGTACCCGTGAAGCTGTCTCGAAACGCCTACGGCAAAATCGCAGATGTCGATCATTTCCTGAACTTCACCCAAACCTTCCTGCAGAGATTTTCCCATTTCATAAGAAACAAGTTTACCGAGATCGTCTTTGTATTGTCTTAGTTTCTGGCCAAGCTGCCTTACGATTTCCCCTCTTTTGGGTGCCGGAATAAGCCTGAATTCTTTAAATGCGCTTTGCGCAGTCTCAAGGACTTTGTCGTAATCAGATGTTCCGGAAGTTTTTACTTTTGCAATAAGATTTCCGTCTACGGGAGAATAACTTTCGATGGTTGTCCCTGATGCAAAGTATTTTCCGCCTGTTGAAGTTCCCTTATTTTCATCCTTAATTCCTAGATTTTTGAGCGTTTTTTCAATCCCAAAATCTTTTACTTTTTTAGACATAAAAATTTTACTTTTCGTTTTCCCTAAAGTTAAAAATATTAACTGAACTGCAAAATTTAAATTTTTTTAACGGATTTTTTATTTGGACTAATTATAAACATGACTATATTTGTATGGTAATCTTTTGACACACAGAAATGGAAAGCTCTCAGGAAAATAATTCGAAGTTTAAAAAATGGTTTAAGCGTGTTGGATGGGCAGGATTTGCCTTCTTTACCATTAAAGGGCTGATTTGGCTGGTTATATTTTATTTCGGAGCAGATACGCTTCAAAGTTGTATAAAATAAAAAGCCGAGAAAATTTTCTCAGCTTTTATTTGGTTGTATCATCTTGTTCTTTTTTCTTCCTCCCGGAATGGAGCAAGCTTTGATGAAGCAGAAACTCAATTTGTCCGTTTACACTTCTGAATTCATCATTGGCCCACTTTTCAAGAAGCTTATAGGTAGACTCATCGATTCTTAAAACAAAAGATTTTTTGCCTTTATTTTCGGAAGTATTATGAGTTTTTTCTGATTTCATTCTTGTTAACTTTTTTCTGACGTTTGTCTAAACAAAATTCTGATCTTGATTTAATTATAAAGTGTCCCTGCATTTAAAATAGGTGTTGCCGCTTTTTCCCCACACAAAACAACCATTAAGTTGCTCACCATAGCTGCTTTTCTTTCGTCATCAAGCTCCACAATATTTTCTTCGGAAAGTTTCTTTAATGCTAAATCTACCATTCCTACGGCTCCTTCCACAATTTTGGTTCTTGCCGCAACAATCGCTGTAGCTTGTTGTCTCTGAAGCATGGCGCCTGCAATCTCCGATGCATAGGCAAGATGGGAAATTCTAGCTTCCTGGATAATAATTCCTGCTTTTGAAAGACGCTCTGTAAGTTCCTGTTCCAAAATGGCATTGATTTTTTCTCCGCCTTCTCTTAATGTAATCGGTGCATGATCGTCTTCCAGATTGTCATAAGGAAAACTCATCGCCAAATGACGTACCGCAGCCTCGCTCTGCATTTTTACAAAATCAGAATAACGTTCAACATCAAAAGCGGCTTTGTAAGTATCGCCAACTTTCCATACGATAACGACAGCAATTTCAATGGGATTTCCCATTTTATCATTTACTTTCAGCGTCTGGCCCTGTAAATTTTCAGAACGAAGACTGATTCTTTGGGAATAATATAAAGGATTAATGAAAAACAAACCGTTATCTTTTACGGTCCCGACATATTTGCCGAAAAAGTTCAGTACTCTTGAATGGTTCGGCTGAATAATCATCAGGCCTTTCAGGAAGAAACAGAATACAATAAAAATGATTATTGAAACAACAACAAATGTGATATTCTCATCAACTCCTATTGCGAACAGGTAAATTGAAGCAATGAAAAGTCCAAGACAGATTACTAAAGTAATATAACCGGACATCGGTTTAAGGATTTTTTCCATGATATTGATTTTTAATTTTGATATTAATTTGATATCATAAAGATATGATTTTTTTACATTAAAATTATTTATTTTAAATTTTTTTTGACTTGAATCAAAGAAACAAAAGTTCAGGCTTGGAATCGGAATGCTAAAAATTTAAATCAATCCGTAAAATCCCCAAAACTTGCGCGAATCAAACATTTGTCTTTCGGTTTAATTTAAATAGTTAGTATAAAAAAATCCCTGAAAAACTAATTTTCAGGGATTGTATGAATGATAAATTAAAATTTATTTTTTATTTAATATTCTAAACTTGTAATACGAAACGGCTGATAAGAGTGCCATTGTTCCAAGTCCGATATATACCCAAGCCGGAACCGGAACAGGATCTCCTGCCGCATATGAGTGAAGTCCGCTCAGGTAATAATTTACTCCGAAATACGTCATTACCATCGAACAGAATGCAAACATTGTTGCCACGTGGAACGCCCATCTGCTTCGTAAACCGGGAACCAATCTCATGTGTAGAACAAACGCATACACCATAATGGAAATGAAAGCCCATGTTTCCTTCGGATCCCAGCTCCAGTATCTTCCCCACGATTCATTAGCCCAGATTCCTCCTAAGAAATTCCCTACGGTAAGCGCAAAAAGTCCGATCGTTAAGGACATTTCAGAAACAATTGCCAATTCTTTCAAGGTGGTATCGTGATGAATTTTATATGTTCCTTTATTAGATATAATATAAAATATAAGACTGATCACGGCAATAATCATCGACAGGGCAAAGAATCCGTAGCTGGATGTAATAATGGCAACGTGTACAATCAGCCAATACGATTTCAGAACAGGAACCAGCGGTGTAATCTGTGGATCAAGTGCAGAACCGCCGTGCGCAAATCCCATCATGATAACTGCAACCATAAATCCGGCTGCCGGAATTAATGCGTTGGAATTTCTATATAATAATAATCCCGCAGTGATACCCACCCATGAAATAAAAATAATAGCTTCGTAACCGTTACTCCACGGTGCGTGTCCGGAAATATACCATCTTGCCACCAGTCCAAGGAAATGGAAGAAATATCCTACAGCTCCGATTACAATAATCGCTTTAATAATTTTATTTAAAACTTTATTTGGCTTAAATAGTTCAATGAAACCTAAGATTAATAACAATCCTCCGATTAATGTATAGAAAATCAACAATTTAAAATTGATATTCACCTTGTTCATGAAAACTTCAAGCTCAACTTTGGATTTGGCAGGAACTACTGCCTTACCCCACTTCTGCTGATAATCCGAAAGCTTTGTCAGTTCTGTATCTGCTTTGCCCCAGTCGCCGGTTTGCTGGGCTTTTAAAACTTCCGCAAAATAAGGTCCCATTACCTGTTGGGATTCCATGTCGGGTTCCATTTTCTGGTCAAGCCATGAATGCCAGGTGTGATTCGGATCATTTTTTACAGGAACAATTCTCATAAACTGACCGCTGAAAAATTCATTGAAAATCTGAACTCTTTCGTTTACAGCAATTACTTCTTTATCATAATTCGTTTGTTCGGCAGGCTTTTTACGGAATGCGGTGTTATAGTCGCTTTCGAGGATATATTTTAAATTTCCGTTTGCATCTGCCGGAAAAAGGTTCATTAGTGAAGTATATCCTTCCTCATTGGCTTTCGTTTTATTTTTTAACTCGTCTCCGCCTTTTGTTCCCACTTTGATCATCGGAACCATTGTCCAGCTCGGAGTATCAATATTTACGGATAAAAACCATTGGTTTGCAGTAAGCGCGTTTCCATCCGTTCCTTTGAACTCGTCTTTTTTGTACAGCTTTCTTAAAACGTCCAGCGCCTGCGTATTGATCGGAACAATTCTTCCTTCAAAATTTTGTACCAGAAGATACCCGAATTTATCAGCATGATCTTTACTTATTTTGTTTCTGGCAATAATTTCGTCTGCCGAAACCACTTTCATTTTTGTAAACGGCTGTGCTCCTTGTGGCTTAACTGTTTCAGTTGCCGGAGTATGATCGTGATTTTCACCTTCTACATGAATGTGCTCTCTGCTTCCATCGGTTGTTCCGTGGGTTTCAATTTTCTGAGCATTTAATCCAAAGCTTAATAGCAGTAAAAGTATGGTTACAACTCTTCTTTTATTGACGTCTTTCAGCATTTTGTTTAATTTCCAGAAATGCGTTCCTTTCCAGAAGAACATAAAGAACATTCCACCAAATAAGAACGTGTAGCCAATGTAAGAAATCAATGTTCCCCAGAAATCATGATTTACGGAAAGTACTGTCCCCATTCTATCCGGATCAAAACTCGACTGGAAGAATCGGTAACCTTTATGATTAAGCACGTGGTTCATATAAATTTTAAATGGGGTCTGCTTACCTTCATCGATGATTTTAATATGGCTTTCGTAGGCGCTCGGAGATGAGCTTCCCGGGTAAGTTTCCATTACAAAATCATCCAATTTAAGGGAGAACGGTGTATTGTAAATTTTCGGACCGAAACCGATCATGATATTCAATCCGTCCATCGTTATTTGTTTGTAAGCATTCGGGTTTCCTTTTTCAACCGAAAGGTCTACCATCTGCTTTGTTTTCGGACCCTGAATTTCAACAGTAAGCATATCAGGTACGGCCTGATCTTTTTTCCTGTCGCCTTCAATTGCTATTAATTTTCCTTTTTTAAGACCTTCAGGAACAACCAGTTTTAATTCGTTAATTGAATATAAGCTTCTTAAAGCCAACGGCTGGAATTCGTCTTTTACTGTACTTCCTGTAGCCTGAGTGGCCATGGTCATATAACTCGCATCAACCGGTGTTTTAATAAATAACTTTCCGCCTTCATTTTTAAATTCAACTGCACCTTCAATGGCTCTGTTGAAAGTCACCAACGTTCCGTTGATTGATTTTGTTTCTCCGGGTTTAATGAAAATATTCTGTCTTCCGGTTTGTCCTGTTGATACCAAATGAAGATATTCGGCGCCATTAGGGTCAGCCACGAGACTATCTTTTTTTCTTTGAACATACTCTTTTGCAATGACTTTCACTTCTTTTCCGTGAAAATCGTACGTTGCCTGCAGATCTTTGTGTAACGGGGACATTAGATACGGAATATCCTGATAGTTCAGAACATCACCTTTTTCTTCAATCTGAATTTTAAGGAAGTTTTTATCCGTTACAATTTCATTGGAGGTTTCTCCTTCCCGGATGTGCATTGTCCCTTCAAAACTGATGTATCTTGTAATGGCACCACCAATAAAGATGAGTACAAAGGCAAGGTGGAAAACCAGCACCGGCCATTTTTCTCTTTTCCAGAGTCTGTATCTTCCGATATTTCCTATGAAATTGAGAATAAGCAGAAGCATGATTAATTCAAACCACCATGCCTCATAAATTAATGCTTTTGCTGTTGGAGTTCCGTAGTCGTTTTCTAAGAACGTTGCATATGCCATCGCAAATGCGTACACCAGTAACAACACAGCCATTGTCCTGGTCGAGATAAGAATATCCTGGAGCTTCTTCATGATATATATACTTGATAGGCAAAAATAAGGATGATAAACTACAATGCCGTGAAAAAAAGCTGTTTTTTATCACTTTGCCATTGATAACTGTTATTTTTAAACGTTCTTAATAATATTAAACAGACTGATAAAAATATAATAATTAAGAGTTTTTTCATGATAATTTAATTTGTTATTTAGAGATTATAATAATTTTATTTAAATTAATGTGTGGTATCTGCTAAAACAGCGCATTGGTAACAACACTCTTTACAAAAACTTTAATGAAAAAAATTAAATCAAAATTGAATTATTTTAAATATTTTAGTTTCTGTAAACCGGAATAACGTTGATAATTTTCCGACAAATAAATAATAATATTCTTCCCGGTAATACACCAGTTTTAATGTTGAAAAACATTAAATTTGCCACAGTACATTATGGATAAAAACACACAAAAAAAACAACAGGAATTGCCTGAAAAAGGCAGATTTTTATCGAAGCCGAGAGTATTCTTCGGGCTTACCTTCATTCTTTTTTCCGTGGTTCTCACCTTTTCATTTGTTTCATATCTGATGAATTGGAAGGCAGACCAGAGCCAGGCCGGAACCATGCTGGATAAAAGCATTAAATCTTCCAACCTCTTCGGAAAGCTGGGCGACTGGCTCGGAAATATTTTCATTTTCGAAAGTATTGGCGTGGCTTCTTTCATCATTGCTTTTCTGTTTTTAGTTTTCGGAACAATTATTCTTAAAAAGAAAATGTTTAAACCGTGGAAAACGATTGGACATTCCTTGTTTTTTATTTGCTGGCTTCCTATTTTATTCGGAGCTATTACAAAAGGACAGGGTGTTCTGAGCGGTGTGTACGGCTATCAGATCATGGATTCCCTGAATACAATTATTGGCTCTTATGGTCTTTGGCTGGTTTTAATTTCAAGCATGAGCTTGTATTTCATTTTAGAATTCAATCTTCGTCCGAGTTCTATCAAATCTAAGCTGAATGACCTCAATGAAAATACGATCGGAAGGGTAAAATCCATGATGCCGAGTTCTGATGAAAATTTTGAGGCGGATGATGAACTCATTGAGGAAGCTGAAAATGCAGAGAATATTCCTTCCAAAATTACCGTTACGGAAACCGTAAAGCCCGTTAAAACGGAACATGTACCGGTTGCTGCTGAAGTTGAAACAATCGTAACCCCAAACAAAACATCTTTTGAAGATGATAAAAATGATTTTTCACAACCATTACACGTAGATCTGAGTCCGAAGCCTTCTGTTCCAATGCCAAGTCCTGAACAGGCTTTTGATATCAAACCGGCGGCTTCAACAGCAATTGTGGCTGAAGATGATATTAAATTTAAAGTTGAAGTTGCTCCTGTAATTGATATTCTGGATGATTCTGACAGAAAATCTCAGGAATTAGTAGAAAAGCATGGTCTTTACGATCACAAGCTGGATCTTGCCAATTTCCAGATGCCGACTGTTGATCTTTTAAAGGATTACGGAAATGAGGAAATTTCTATTAATAAAGAAGAACTGGAGGAAAACAAAAATAAAATTGTAGGACTGCTTAAAAATTTCAATGTAGGAATTGCTGAAATCAAGGCTACGATAGGCCCTACTGTAACTTTGTACGAAATTGTTCCTGAAGCGGGAATCCGGGTTGCGGCTATCAAAAAGCTACAGGATGACATCGCCCTGAATCTTTCCGCACTGGGAATCCGGATTATTGCTCCGATGCCGGGTAAAGGAACCATCGGGATTGAAGTTCCAAGAAAAAATCCTACCATGGTTTCCATGCGTTCGGTAATCGCTTCGCAAAAATTCCAGAATACGGATATGGACCTTCCGGTGGTATTCGGAAAAACGATCTCCAATGAAATTTTCATGGCAGACCTATCCAAAATGCCTCACCTTTTGATGGCGGGTGCAACAGGACAGGGAAAATCGGTGGGAATTAATGCCATTCTTACTTCGCTTTTATACAAAAAGCATCCGAGCGAGCTGAAGTTCGTAATGGTAGATCCTAAAAAGGTAGAACTTTCATTATATTCAAAAATAGAAAGACATTATCTGGCGAAACTTCCGGATGCAGAGGAAGCCATTATTACCGATACCAATAAGGTAATCAATACCCTGAATTCTCTTTGTATTGAGATGGATACAAGATATGATCTTCTGAAAAATGCATTCTGTAAAAATTTAAAAGAATACAATAAAAAATTCTCGGAAAGAAAACTGAATCCTGAAAACGGACACCGTTATTTACCTTATATTGTTCTGGTGGTTGATGAGTTTGCAGATCTTATCATGACTGCAGGGAAAGAAGTTGAACTTCCGATTGCAAGACTGGCGCAGCTTGCCAGAGCAGTGGGAATTCACTTAATTGTTGCCACCCAAAGACCATCTGTAAACGTAATTACAGGTATGATTAAGGCCAACTTCCCGGCTAGAGCAGCTTTCAGGGTAATTTCAAGTGTAGATTCCAGAACGATTCTGGATTCTCCGGGTGCAGATCAGCTTATTGGTAAGGGAGATATGCTTTATTTTAACGGA
>Ga0256408_1001838_pt1 | contig 11163 bp, 11 predicted proteins | sample PhyAR1_FD_185998 | JGI IMG/M metagenome (GOLD analysis project Ga0256408, IMG submission 185998) | Leaf surface microbial communities from alfalfa plants in UC Gill Tract Community Farm, Albany, California, United States - DLSL A.R1 | ecosystem: Host-associated > Plants > Phyllosphere >...
CATCACGTATGGTTTAATGGGGATTACCTTGTTCGTATTTTTAGGTATGGAGTTAACTGGCGGTTCAGAAAATGGTCAAACGCTGGTGAATTGGGGCGCGATGTTTCGTCCGTATATTCTTTTGGGGCATCAGTATTGGCGCTTATTTACGCCTATGTTTTTACATATTGGCTGGATGCATCTTATTTTAAATATGGTAACGCTCTATTTTGTCGGTCCGCAAATCGAAGCGATTTATGGACATTGGCGTTATCTCGGTCTTTATTTATTGAGTGGAATTGCTGGGAATGTGGCTAGTTTTGGAATTGGCAACAGTATACTTTCAGCTGGCGCAAGCACCTCTCTTTTTGGATTGTTCGGTGCCTTTTTAATTTTAGGTCGTCATTTTAGACACAATCCGGCGATTATGTTTATGGTAAGACGTTATTCAATGTTTGTATTTATCAACTTGTTCTTTAACTTATTTAGTAGTTCTGTGGACATTATGGGACATGTTGGCGGTTTAATCGGCGGGTTGCTGGCGGCTAATGCATTAGCAGTTCCTAATCGGTCCAAAGAAATCTCGGTTCACGAACGCATTATTAGCAGTCTGATTTTGATTTTTCTGTTAGTAATTTGTGTGTTACTGGGTTTTAAAAAATCCGGTTTACCTGTATAATAAGGAAGTGTTTTTCGAATGGAAACTTTGTATGACGTGCAACAATTATTTAAGCAGTTTGGTATGTATATCTACGTTGGGGCTCGAATTTATGATATTGAGCTTATGATGATTGAATTAAAAAATCTTTACGAAGGTCAACTGATTGATCGTGACACATATCTGCATGCCAGAAGGATCTTGCAAAGAGAACATCGAATTGAAGAATCGAGAGGAAAAGGGAAAGGAATCAACTAAAGATGGACAAAAAAATCATTGGCATCGACTTGGGCGGTACAACGATCAAGTTTGCTATTTTGACCTTGGAAGGCCAAATCCAACAAAAATGGAGTATTGAAACAAATATTTTGGAGGATGGTACCCACATCGTACCAGACATCATTGAGTCTATCAAACATCGTATAAACTTATACAACATGAGTAAAGATGACTTTATCGGGATCGGTATGGGAACTCCTGGTAGTGTTAATATTGAAAAAGGAACCGTTATCGGTGCTTATAACTTGAATTGGACGACAACCCAGTCTGTTAAAGCCCAAATTGAGTCAGCAATCGGCATTCCTTTTACTTTAGATAATGATGCCAATGTCGCAGCGTTAGGAGAACGCTGGCATGGAGCCGGTGAAAATAATCCGGATGTGGTTTTTGTTACGCTTGGCACCGGTGTCGGTGGCGGTATTGTAGCAGCAGGCGAGTTGCTTCATGGCGCTGTGGGTTGTGCTGGTGAGGTTGGTCACATTACTGTTGATCCTCAAGGATTTGAATGTACATGTGGCAAACGCGGCTGCTTGGAAACGGTGGCCAGTGCCACTGGTGTTGTACGTTTAGCACGTCATTTATCAGAGGAATATGCTGGTAGTTCTGCGTTGAAACAAGCGATTGACGATGGACAGGATGTTTCCAGCAAAGATGTCTTTGAATGTGCGCAAACCAAGGATCCTTTTGCTTTAATGGTCGTTGACCGTGTCTGCTTTTATCTGGGTTTAGCAGCCGGTAATTTAGGCAACACGCTAAATCCGGCAAGTATTGTTATCGGTGGCGGTGTATCGGCAGCTGGTGAATTTCTAAGAAGCCGCGTCCAAAAATATTTTGAAGAATTTACATTTCCGCAAGTCCGCAACAGCACTCAAATTAAATTAGCTGAGCTGGGAAATGAAGCTGGTGTAATCGGTGCCGCTTCTTTAGCTTTAAAATTTTTAGAGAAGTAGAGAGGGTTTAATAAATGTCAGTTTTATGGATAATTAACGGAATCTTATTTTTAATTTTAGCAGGAATTCTACTTAACGAGTTGTATTTAAAAATGATGACCAAACGCTCAGCGAAAATGCTGACAGAAGAAGAGTTCAAAGAAACGATGCGTAAAGCACAAGTAATTGACGTTCGCGAAAAAGACGTTTTTAAAGCCGGACATATTTTAGGTGCGCGCAATATTCCTTACGGTATGTTGAAAACTAGCTTGGCTTCTATCCGCAAAGATCAACCGGTTTATTTGTATGACCAGAAGAAAGCATTTAGTATTCGTGCGGCTAATCTATTACGCAAAAATGGCTACCAAGACATTTATATTTTAAAAGGTGGCTATGAAGGCTGGACCGGCAAAATCAAAAAGAATAATGGCTAAGCAGCCGGGTGTGTACTAACGTTACTTAAAACTGTTTTCTAAAAATTAAGGAAATAACGTGAGTTCTAATGTGATAGAAGAAGTAGTGCAGCCGGCTGTCTTAAGCTCTTAGTTATTTGAAATAAGATAAAATCGTTAAGCGGTTTTATCTTATTTTTTTGAATCTTTTTATTGATTTACGGTACAATAGAAAAGAGGTGAAGGCTATGCTTCAAACAAAACGAGTCTATGAAACGCCCAGTTCACAAGACGGTTATCGCATTTTAATCGACCGCTTGTGGCCAAGAGGGAAAACAAAAGCTGCAGCCGCTATAGATGAGTGGCTAAAAGAGGTGGCGCCAAGTGTTGAACTGCGTCAATGGTTCCACCATGATCCGGAGAAATTTCCTTCCTTTAAACAACGATATCAAATGGAATTACAAACTGAGCCGACTTGCCAAGCTGTTGCAAAGCTAAATGATTTGCTAGCTAAGCATATTGTAGTGACGCTAGTTTACGGCGCTAAAGATCCTGTCCACAATCATGCTGTCGTCTTAAAAGAATGGCTCGAAAAAGAAGATGCTTAGCAGAACTTATGGCTGGTAAAAAGTTTGGTTCTTGATTAGCAAAAACCTCCAACGTCAGGAAACTCAGATTGACGTTTGGAGGTTTTGAGTACTTATTACGTGTGTTGGAATAAGGTTATCTAGAAAGAAAATAAAAATCTTTTAGCGGGCAATCCGTTTGCGCATCGCTTTTTTACGGTTTTCTTCGATCATATCTTCTTTTTCTTCAATCGGATCAATAACAGTTTTTTTAATGGTCTTAGCCATGCCGGCAACGGCCGCTACTGTAAGCGCAGTTCCGATGAACATACCTGAAATAAATTTTTTCATTTAAGGTTCCTTCTTTCTCTATAAAGTTACTTCTATTATGACTGAATTAGCTAAAAAAAGCCAATGGATAACTTAGGAATTTACTAGAATAGATGACTTTTACTCGAAGAGCAATAAAAATAAAGCTGGAAAAAAATTGAAAAGGATGACATAATGCTTATGGGATTTGCCGAATGAACTATCATATGAAATGATTAGACCAGTTAGTCTAGCGGCAAGAGTAGCAAATAGGAGGAAACAAACACATGTCTATCAGTCAAATAATTACTGATTTCGCAACCTTAGCGATTCAAGCAGGCGGCTGGATGGAGTTGGATCGACTCTACTTACAGAATAAAATTGGTGCGGCTATTGGCGAGACAGCTCTGGAAAAAACCGAACCTGTACCATCACCACCAGATGTTTTGACGTTGCTGGATCAACTAATCAAACAAGCAGTAAAAAATCAGGTGATCGACAGCCAAGCAGCAGTAGCTAAGGAACAACTAAGAGTACAGTTGCTGGACTTCTTAACGCCACCGCCATCGGTTATCAACGCTTTTTTTGCCCAGCATTATGCTAAAAAACCAGAAGAAGCGACCGACTACTTTTACCAATTAAGTAAAAATAATCAAGCTATCCAATCGTTGGCTAAGACTACACAGTATTTTTTCACGGCTACAACAACGTATGGAGCGTTGCAGTTTATGTTTAAAGACGCAACGTTAAACCAAGGCCAACAAGAATTAATAGCCGCCGCTCCATCAGCAAAAGCTTATCCACGCTGTCCTTTATGTTTGGAAAATGAGGGTTATAAAGGCCGCAGCGATTATCCGGCTAGCACCAATCGGCGCATAATTCGAATGAATCTTGACGGTGAAAGCTGGGGATTTTCTTACGCTCCATACGAGTTATATAAAGAGCAAGCGCTGATTGCTTCTGAAGCGCACGAAGAAATGACATTAACAGCAACCACTTTTGCCCAGCTTCTAAGACTTACTGAAATTTTGCCTCATTACTGCTTTGTAGGAGCACAAGCGGATTTGTTCCCTTTGCAAGGAGAATTGGTTACCCATAAACATTATCAAACAGGCCAACAAGAATTTCCCTTGGCTACTGCTGAAATTGAGACTTATTTTGATTTGCCGGATTATCCATTAATGAATGCCGGCATTGTAAAGTGGCCTATGGCAACACTACGTTTACAGGGTCCTAATCCAGATGAACTAGTGGCAGCTGCCGCTCAGATATTGACAAAATGGCGCTCTTATTCAGATGAAACAGCAGGAGTTCAAGCTACGACTGATGACGGTCAGCCTAGCCATTCAATCACGGCGATTGCTCGCAAAAAAGACTTGTTATTCCAACTGGATTTGGTGTTGCGGGATGTGAATGCAGTTAATCAGTATGCAGCCGATCACTTACCACTTGAAGCTAGCACAGATACACAGCCTTTGGAAAAAATAGGATTATTAAACGTTATGGGCTTTTTTCCTTTAGCAAGTGCTGTTAAAAAGGAATATGAAGATACGGTTCATTATTTAAGTCAAGAACCGACTCACTTAGCAGAACCTACACACTTGTGGGCTGAGCAATTGCTCCAGTCAACCCAAACAAAAACTACTGCCCAAGAATTAGTGCACACAGGGCTAGGACAATTGTATTTGGAAAAATTGGCAGCTGCTAGTGCCTTTAAGCCCACCAAAGCTGGTCAAGCAGCGCTTCAGCGTTTTATTGCGTCATTGTAATCAATAAAAAAAGAACAAGCAAAACTAAAGCAGCACAGCTTTGGTTTTGCCTGTTTCTTTTTTCAACTAAGAAAACAGGGAATCTGTTAATTTTTTAATGCCGAATAAAGGAAAATCACGTATAATAGAAAGTAGCGAAAACAAGGGAGGAGAAAAAATGGCTTACCAAGCACTTTATCGAGTTTGGCGTTCCCAGCGTTTTGACGATGTTGTCGGACAGCAAGCAATTACCCAAACACTGAAAAATGCTATTGTACACAAAAAGACATCCCACGCCTATTTGTTTACTGGTCCTCGTGGTACCGGAAAAACCAGTGCAGCTAAGATATTTGCCAAAGCGATTAACTGTCGTCATAGTGTTGACGGTGAACCATGCAATGAATGTGAAACTTGTGTAGCCATTACCGAAGGACGCTTAAATGATGTAATTGAAATCGACGCTGCCAGCAACAACGGTGTCGAAGAAATTCGAGATATTCGTGATAAAGCTAAATACGCACCAACGCAGGCAGATTATAAAGTGTATATCATTGATGAGGTACATATGTTATCAACCGGTGCCTTTAATGCATTACTAAAGACATTGGAAGAGCCGCCACAAAATGTTGTTTTCATTTTGGCGACCACTGAACCTCATAAAATACCGCTGACGATTATTTCACGAACGCAGCGTTTTGATTTTAAGCGGATTCGAACGCAAGATATTGTTGATCATCTAGCACACATTATGCAACAAATCAATGTTAGTTATGAAGAGCAAGCGTTGTATGTAATTGCTCGTGCTGCAGAAGGTGGCATGCGAGATGCGTTGAGTATTTTGGATCAGGCGATCTCTTTTAGCGACGAACAAGTCACTTTAGCAGATGCGCTGCAAGTGACGGGAAGTCTGACTTATGATATGATGGACCGGTATATTGGCGCTTGTGTTGCGGCTGATGTTGAACAAGGGTTGGAAGCCTTAGAAGCAATTTTAGGTTCCGGCAAAGAAGCCCGACGTTTTTTAGAAGATTTATTATTGTATTGTCGTGATTTATTAATGTATCAACAAGCTCCCAAGCTATTGGCTGAGAAAGTAGGCACATTTACAGACACTTTCAAACAGTTGGCACAAGCGACATCGGCTACCCAAATTTATCAGTTCATTCAACTGTTGAGCGATACGCAAAATGCCATTCGCTTTACAAATCATGCCAATATTTATTTGGAAGTCGTAACTGTTAAACTCGCTGAATCCGGAAAAAAAGCAAGCACGACAAGTACAAAGAAAGATGGATTAGCTTCCAGTGCAGAATTAACAGCGTTGCAACAGCAAGTTCAACAATTACAAAAAGAATTGGCTGATTTGAAAAAGCAAGGTATTCCTACAAAAACAGCAGAACCGGTTAAACAACCTACACGTCCGGCCGTGAATAAAACTACTTTTCGAATTCCCGCAGAAAGTGTTTATCAAGTGTTGAACGAAGCAACTAGAGACCACTTGCAAAATGTGAAGGAAGTTTGGGAAGATTTATTACAAATGTTGACTGTAACTCAACGGGCAATGTTAAAAGCTAGTGAGCCAGTAGCAGCTGGACCCAATGGATTAGTGATAGTTTTTGACTATGAAATTGTCTGCAGTCGAGCTACAGATGACAGTGAGATGCAATTGGCTGTTCATAATGGGTTAAGTCGTTTAATTAACTATGCCCCAAATTTAGTATGTATTACTAGAGAAAGCTGGCCGAATCTGCGGCAGACCTTTATTCACCAAAACAAAGAAAGCGGTGCGCTGCAAGCGAGTGAAGGAAAAGCTGAAAGTCATGAAGCAGCAAGCGATGATGCATCACCTAATAACCAAGATACTTTAGTCAATGAGGCAATTGCCATTTTTGGCGAAGACCTTGTAGAAGTAAAAAATGATTAAAAGGAGCGACTCACAATGATGCGAGGAATGGGAAACATGCAAGGCATGATGAAGCAAGTTCAAAAAATGCAAAAAGAAATGAACAAAGCGCAAGAAGCGCTAAACGAAAAGGAATTTATTGGTGAAGCCACCAACCAGTTAGTGACAGTAACTTTTACTGGTGATCGTCAAATGAAGGATATTGCAATCAAAGAAGAAGTAGTTGACCCCGAAGATATCGAAATGCTACAAGACTTAGTGGTCGTAGCTGTTAATGATGCACTAAGCAAAATTGAAAAAGAAACTGAAGCAACTCTTGGGAAGTACACCAAAGGCATGCCCGGCTTCTAAAGAAATTTTGACAAGTGTTTCTTTCGTCACTGAAAGTAAACGATTCAACTGTTTAGTGAAAAAGTAAAGCGTGAGTGTTAAGTGAAAATGTCACTTAGTGCTCACGCTCTTATCACATTAGTGCTAATTTTTTCTTAGTGATTAGGACTTAAATGAGTTGAAGTAAATAGTGCTTTGACGATAATCGGTGTCAATATGACAGCGCTGATTATTTCTGATAGTCCATTGGTGAGAGCAATACCGCCTAATAAAGTAATTAAGCCAGTAGGAGCAACGCCATATGTTTTTGCTACTAAACTAGTATACAAGGTGCCCATAAGCACCAACACTAGAACTGTATTCGTGATCGTTCCGAAAATAGCAGCAATCATCGAAGCTGCAACTACTCGTTTGTAACGGCGATAAAGCCATTGGAAAAGCAAACCAGCTACCAGTCCTACTAAAACGCGCGGAACAATCGAAATTAACGGATTGGTAAAAACCAGCGTATCTAAAGGGGTTGTTGGTGAAGTGAACGCTCGAATGACGGTGAAAAGTCCCCAGATAAAACCGATCAACATACCATCTTTCGGTCCTAATACGATGGCTGCTACAATAACTGTGATGTGGATAATAGTAATACTAGTAATTCCTAGGGGAATGTAACCTAAGAAGGGGATCATCGTTTGTAAAATAATTAAGGCCGTTAAGACAGCTCGAATCGTTAGACGATAAGCGGTTCCTTTTGTTTGCATAGTAAACATCCTCACTTAAATTAGATTGACTTTAATCAACTAATGGTCTTGTACTAACAACTAATCAGCTGTGCTTGGCAGTTGCCTCGCTGATTTCGCTGTAAGTTATCCTGATTATACATAAAAATGACATGTGTGTCATTAATTTGAGGTGAATTCATGAAAAAGGATACTCAGAATGAAAAAAAACGCTTGAAACGTGAAGCAATTTTAGAAAATGCCCGTAACGTTTTCAGTCGTCAAGGTTTAATTGATGTGACTATGCAAGATATTATCGATGAGTGCCAAATTAGTCGAGGTGGCCTCTATCTGTACTTTGATTCAGTGGACGCAATTTTTATGGAAGTCGTCAATCAACGAACTGATCGGAAGTTTGACGGGATTCGACAAGCTGTTAAAGAAAACGTTGCTTTTGACAAATTATTGGATCAATATTTTGAGGAACACAAAGAACGCTTACTGCATCATATCGGCGATAGTATGTTGCGAGCGATGTACGAATATTATTATACCCATCAAACAAAAGAAGCTCATCAATTTCAACAAAAGCAACTGCAAGCTACCAAAGCCACCATTTATGAGATTCTTAAACTTGGTGTTTATCAAGAAGTTTTAGTAGATCAGCAGTTAGATGAGATTGCGGAAAATTACATGTTTGTTATTGAAGGGCTAGGAGTGTTAGCATTAACTGGCGGCATTACCGCTACCCAAATTGACCATCAGATTGCAATGATGAAATCTCTATTACCCATAATCAACCGGTAAATAAATTGGGTTCATCGTTTAGGCTTTGACGCTGGAAACTGCTCTTTAGATTTGAAGGAGCTTCTGGATATGAACCTTTATCCAAGGAAAAGCAGGGCTCGTATAATGAAATAGACATTTTGAAAAGCCGACGGAAGTAAACCAATCGCTATTGCTTGTTTAAAACAAGAAAGTTGACCAGGCACTTTTTTATTTGAAGCAAACGACGTATGGAATTATAGACATCGAGATTGAGTAAATAAAGCTAGATGAGGAGCAATGAACAAATTATACGAGTGAAAATCTAAGGCCATTAGTTAACTTGTTCATTCTGTATCACTCTCGCTTTTTCGCTGGTTTAACAAGCAATAAAAATTGGGTTATTGATCAAATATATTGCAACGATCAATAAGCGAATGGAAGTAGCTATCATTTTAAAAGAATTATATATAAAAATGAGCTTCTATTTTAAAAAGCTTACTATTTATGATAGTTTTAATTAATAAGAAACGATTGGAAATTCAACAAACTATCTAGGGAAACCTTTTGGGACGTATATTTCTAGTAGAGCCTGCTGTTTTTAAGGAAATAGCACAATCTAGCATTTGTAACATGTTGGAGAAAAACTATAGTGAGGTGGTAGAAAAGCATGAGTGAAAAGTGGTTAGAGTGGGCAATTGAATTGCAAAGTCTGGCTCAAGCAGGTTTGACTTACGGGAAAGATGTTTACGATCAAGAACGTTATCAGCGGATCAGAGCGATTGCAGCTGAGATGCTGGCTTACAAAACAGATATTTCTATTGAAAAAGTCACTGAGCTATTTTGCAATGAAACTGGTTATCAGACTCCAAAACTTGATACAAGAGCAGCTATCTTTGATAGTGGGAAAATACTATTGGTAAGAGAAAATAATGGGAAATGGTCATTGCCAGGCGGCTGGGTTGATGTGAACGTTTCTGTAAAAGAAAACACAATTAAAGAAGTTAAAGAAGAATCCGGCTTAAATGTAACGGCAGATAGACTAATTGCCTTACAAGACCGCAATCAGCATAATTTGCCAGTCTATGCCTACGGCGTGTGTAAAGTCTTTGTCCTATGCTCGGTTATTGATGGCGAGTTTCAAAGCAATAGCGAAACGACTGGTTTTGCTTATTTTGCAGAAACTGAACTACCCGTGCTAGATACAGCTAAAAATAATGAGTCGCAAGTGAAAATGTGCTTTGATGCTTATCGAGATCCAAACTGGGTACCACTATTTGATTAACTAAAAACCCCTATCTCACGTCAACAAATGAGATAGGAGTTTGTTATGGGGGAAGTAAATAGTGGAAAAACGTAACTCATGAAATTTTTGGTTAGATACTTGATGAGTGAGTTTGAACTTACTCATCAAGGCTTTACTATCCAATACCAATCAGAAAGTAAGGTGCTTTTTTATCTAATTTATTCTAAGTTGGACAAATTATTAGCAATACTAAGCTCGCTATTTCTAAAAAAACTTCTCCAAATGATTTTACAAAAAACGGATTGACTAAAGTTTCTTCAATACTTCTGGTGAAATTCTATAGTTGATCTGTGTGCTATTGGATTGAAGGAAGTATTTTAAGCATCTACTCAAATTTTTATATAGAGAACAAAAGACTGTAAACTATCTATCAAATTATTCAATAGCTCGTTTGAAATATCAGCTCTTTATCAAGGAGAACAACCATTCTTATGAATCGTTGAGAGCGGGCATAGAAAGCCAAACGCTGGTCTTTTTTGAAACCAATGTCACTTTAGTGGGTTTAAACAAACGAAAGAGTCTGATGCTTGGATTTAGTTATAGCATTCATTTGATAGCTATCTTTACGTTCTCAAGGAAAACCGGCGATTGTCTAGTCTTAAAAAGTAATTTTTAGTAAAGACCTGGTGAAATTTTTGGTGGTTTATAAACACAAAAAATCAAAAAAATGGTATCATAAGAAGCAGTTATAAAATATGATGCTTAAAAAATCTTTAAGCAAGAATGAGCGTTTTTTAGCCAGAAAAGGAAAACAGTACTAGGCTGATTCTGTTGGTAAAACGTGATAAGTAAAAACATAACTTGCAACAAGGCAGCTATCTATTGCTGAATATCGGTTTGTTAGTGAAACCATTGTTGCTACAGCTAAGTTTTCCTTTAGTGGAACGCCTGATATGAAAGGAAGATAAGAAAAATATGCAATATCCTGAACCGATTGCAAAATTAATTGAAAGTTATATGAAATTGCCTGGAATTGGTCAAAAAACAGCTACACGACTAGCTTTTTATACAATTGACATGAAAGAAGAAGATGTTAATGCCTTTGCTAAGGCTTTAATCAGCGGCAAGCGAGATTTGCATTTTTGTAGTATTTGCGGCAATATCACGGAGGAAGATCCTTGTGAAATTTGTCAAGATCAAACACGTGATCGTAGCGTGATCCTAGTGGTTGAAGAGCCTAAGGATGTGATGGCCATGGAAAAAATGCGAGAATACCACGGCTTATACCATGTGCTGCATGGCGTATTGTCACCGATGGAAGGGACCGGACCGGAAGATATTAATAT
>Ga0256408_1001840_pt1 | contig 11151 bp, 9 predicted proteins | sample PhyAR1_FD_185998 | JGI IMG/M metagenome (GOLD analysis project Ga0256408, IMG submission 185998) | Leaf surface microbial communities from alfalfa plants in UC Gill Tract Community Farm, Albany, California, United States - DLSL A.R1 | ecosystem: Host-associated > Plants > Phyllosphere >...
AGCGCCCCAGGTCATCCAGCAGGATTAATCGCGGTCGGCTTTTTTCCCCGCCCGCTTCGCTTTGGTGGCGGCGGCGATTTTACGGGTTTTATCCGAAGGCTTACGCGGCTTTTTCTCTTTTTTTTCCGGCTGAGCGCTTTTCGACTCGTTTGCCGGACGGAAGCTGCTGTCCGGTTCGAAGTTTTTACTGCCCTGGCGCGGAGCACGGCGACGGCTGCCGCTGTTCTTCGCCGCGCCACGTTTCTCACGGTCGCGCTCGGTTTTGCCTTCACCACGCGGTTTACGCTGGCTTGAGATCAGCGCGAAATCAATTTTGCGCTCATCCATATGCACGGCGTCAACGCGCACTTCCACCGTGTCACCCAGGCGATAGGTGCGGCCACCGGATTCACCGATCAGTCGCTGGCCGACGGCGTCAAAGCGGTAGTAGTCATTATCCAGCGTCGAAACATGCACCAGGCCATCGATAAACAGATCGTCCAGACGCACGAAGAAGCCAAATCCGGTCACGCTGGAAATCACGCCGCTGAACGTTTCTCCAACCTGATCCTGCATGAAGTCACACTTCAGCCAGTCGGCAACGTCGCGCGTGGCTTCGTCGGCCCGGCGTTCGGTCATTGAGCAGTGCTGGCCGAATTGCAGCATCTGCTGCAGGTCGTAGTGGAAACCGCCGTTCGCCGTGGTATTGCCCTGTAGCGTGTTTTTCTCTTTAGCCAGCAGGTATTTGATGGCACGATGCAGCAGCAGATCGGGATAGCGGCGGATCGGCGAGGTAAAGTGGGCATACGAGGCCAGCGCCAGACCAAAGTGGCCCCGGTTCTCAGGATCGTATACCGCCTGCTTCATTGAACGCAGCAGCATGGTTTGCAGCATCTCGTGATCCGGACGACCGGCAATCTGACTCAGCAGCTCGGCATAGTCCAGCGGCTGCGGTTTATTGCCGCCCGGCAGCGTCAGGCCCAGCTCGTTCAGCACCGAACGGAAGCTTTTGATACTGTCATCGCTTGGACGGTCGTGATCGCGGAACAGCGCTGGCTCATTGTTTTTCTCAACAAAACGCGCCGAGGCGATGTTCGCCAGGATCATGCACTCTTCGATCAGCTTATGCGCATCGTTGCGCGACACCTGCTCGATACGTTCAATGCGGCGTTCGGCGTTGAAGATAAACTTCGCTTCGTCCGTTTCAAACGAGATGCCGCCGCGCTGCTCACGGGATTTCTCCAGCGCCAGATACATACGGTGCAGCTCTTCCAGGTCTTTAACCAGCGGCTGATACTGCTCACGCAGATCCTGGTCACCCTGTAAAATGTTCCACACCTTGTTATAGGTCAGGCGTGCAAACGAGTTCATCACCGCTTCATAGTGTTTATAGCCGGTCAGCTTACCGGTGGACGAAACGGTCATTTCGCACACCATACACAGACGATCCACTTCCGGGTTCAGTGAGCACAGACCGTTAGACAGCACTTCCGGCAGCATCGGCACCACCTGAGAAGGGAAATACACCGATGTTCCACGGTTGATGGCTTCCGCATCCAGCGGGGTGCCGGGACGTACGTAGTAGCTCACGTCGGCAATAGCCACCCACAAACGCCAGCCGCCGCCGCGCTTGCGCTCGCAGAAGACGGCATCGTCGAAGTCGCGGGCGTCCTCGCCGTCGATGGTTACCAGCGGCAGATCGCGCAGATCTACGCGGCCTTTTTTCGCCTCTTCCGGCACCTCTTCACTCAGATGGGCGATCTGTTTTTCCAGCTCCGGCGGCCAGACATGCGGGATATCGTGGGTACGCAGCGCCATCTCTACCGCCAGGCCGGTCCCCATATTATCGCCCAGCACTTCCACGATTTTACCAATTGCCTTGGTGCGGCGGGTCGGGCGCTGGGTCAGCTCCACCACCACCACAGAGCCCATCCGCGCAGCCAAGACTTCATCGGCCGGGATCAGGATATCGAAGCTCAGGCGGCTGTCGTCGGGCACCACAAAGCCTACGCCCGCGTCGGTAAAGTAGCGGCCGACAATCTGGCCATTTCGCGGCTCAACCACGCGTACCACGCGCACTTCGCGACGACCGCGGCGGTCGGCGCCCATCGCCTGCGCCAGGATGATATCGCCGTGCATGCACATTTTCATCTGCTCGGCGGAGAGGTACAGGTCGTCTTTACTGCCCTCAATACGCAGGAAGCCAAAGCCATCGCGATGGCCAATCACCTTGCCCTTCAGCAGGTCCAGGCGTTCAGGCAGCGCGTAGCACTGGCGACGGGTGAAGATCAGCTGACCGTCACGTTCCATCGCACGCAGGCGGCGGCGCAGCGCTTCGATTTGCTCTTCGCCGTTGATTGATAATTCTTCGGCCAGCTCTTCACGGCTGGCGGGTTTTTCACGTTTGTCCAGGTGAGCGAGAATGAACTCACGGCTGGGAATAGGATTTTCGTACTTTTCAGCTTCTCTTTCCTGAAAGGGATCTTTTGACATCGAGGTTCCTCCGTTGTCATTGACCGATCGATTCACGATCGGCCAGCAAAATTTTGTAGAGCGGATGGTTGTCTTCAACCAGGTCAGCCAGGGTGTAGTTGTCCAGTTCCTTCAGGAAACTCTGGACCGCATCGTGCAGGGCCTTTTTTAAGCGGCAGGCTGAGGTGATATGGCAGAAATCGCTTTGACAGTTCACTAACTGTAGCGGTTCCAAATCACGAACAACCTGGCCAATCACAATATCCTTCGCCGGCCTGCCCAGGCGAATGCCGCCATTTTTGCCGCGTACGGCAGCAATATAACCGGCACGGCTAAGTTGATTGATAATTTTGACCATATGATTACGAGACACCCCATAGGTGTCAGTCACTTCACTAATGCTGGTCATCTGGCCCGCCGGAAGCGAAGCCATATAGATCAGCGCACGTAAACCGTAATCGGTAAAACTGGTTAGCTGCACAATAACCTCAGAGATAAAACCCGTATTGAAGCTGTATCCGCTTAAGAATGGAGTTTGTTAGCAATGATAATAAACCAGCCGCCGTAAAGGGGCGATTTTATTTAAGCCGGTGGCGTGAGTGGAAAAAGCGGTCAGTAGCGGCAGGAAACCCGTGCGGGAAAAGATCTGGCCGGGCAAAGCCCGGCCTGAAGGACAATTATGCGTCAAACGGGTCGCGCAGAATCATCGTTTCACTACGGTCAGGACCGGTTGAGATAATATCAATCGGCACACCGGTCACTTCTTCCACGCGCTTGATGTAGTCGCGTGCTGCCTGTGGCAGACCTTCTAGGGTTTTCACACCAAAGGTAGTTTCGTCCCAGCCCGGCAGGGTTTCGTAAATTGGCTCGATACCTTCCCAGTTCTCAGCGGCCAGCGGCGTAGTCGTTGACTCGCTGCCGTCAGGCATACGGTAAGCCACGCAGATTTTCACTTCTTTCAGACCATCCAGCACGTCCAGTTTGGTCATGCAGAAGCCGGAAAGGGAGTTAATCTGTACCGCACGGCGCACGGCAACCGCATCCAGCCAGCCGGTACGACGACGGCGACCGGTGGTCGCACCGAACTCGTTGCCTTTCTCGCAAAGGAACTCACCGGTTTCATCGAACAGCTCGGTCGGGAACGGACCGGCACCAACGCGGGTGGAGTACGCTTTAACGATACCCAGCACATAATCGACGTAGCGAGGACCAATACCTGAACCGGTAGCAACGCCGCCCGCCGTGGTGTTGGACGAGGTCACATACGGATACGTACCGTGGTCGATATCCAGCAGCGTACCCTGAGCGCCTTCAAACATGATCAGGTCGCCGCGCTTGCGGGCACCGTCCAGCAGCTCAGAAACATCCACAACCATGCCGGTCAGGATATCTGCGATAGCCAGGGTATCTGCCAACACTTTATCGTAATCAACCGCTTCAGCTTTGTAGTAGTTAACCAGCTGGAAGTTATGGAACTCCATTACTTCTTTCAGCTTAGCGGCAAAGGTTTCTTTGTTGAACAGGTCGCCAACGCGCAGACCGCGACGGGCAACTTTATCTTCATAAGCCGGGCCAATTCCGCGACCGGTCGTACCGATAGCCTTCGCGCCGCGCGCTTTCTCACGCGCAACGTCAAGCGCAACGTGATACTCAAGGATCAGCGGGCAGGCTTCAGAAATAAACAGACGTTCACGTACCGGGAAGCCGCGATCCTCCAGACCTTTCATCTCTTTCATCAGCGCAGCCGGCGACAGCACTACACCGTTGCCGATGATGCTGGTGACGTTTTCACGCAGAATACCAGAGGGAATTAAGTGGAGGACGGTTTTCTCACCGTTGATGACTAGCGTATGGCCAGCGTTATGCCCACCCTGATAGCGCACTACGTATTTAGCACGTTCAGTCAGGAGGTCAACAATCTTACCTTTACCTTCGTCACCCCATTGGGTGCCCAGTACGACGACGTTCTTACCCATTTCTCAAAATCACCGATTGCTTAAAAATGGATTCTACCATCGTCATTTTAGTCTTTCAGCTGTTTTAGCATACGATTGCGTACTTTTTTGCCGCCAATTCCGATTACGCGGTCAATATCACGGTCTAATATGACCTTAATCACCGCTGTGCGCACGCAGCATGCAGTAGATCACCAACCCCGCCACCACCAGCCCACCGCCAACCCGACGTAACAACGCATCCGGCATCTGCACCATTGATATAATCATCCGCCGCCAGAGATTCGGCCACAGCATGGGCCCCAGTCCTTCAATAATCAGCACCAGCCCTACGGCCATCCATACAATTGAGTTCATGTTTACCGTTCTCTTTAGGTTTCTGCCGCCGGACAAACGCCAGCCATAAAAAAAGGCCGGGGATTATCCGGCCTTTTGCAGTTATAACAAACTATCAGCGCGTCGTGGTAGCCGGGCTCTTCATGTAGCGGAAGAAGTCGCTATCCGGGCTAAGCACCATAACGTCCTGGTTGCTCTTGAAACTGTTGTCATAGGCACGCAGGCTACGCATGAAGGTGTAGAAATCCAGGTCCTGACTAAACGCATCGGCAAACAGTTTCGCTGCTTCCGCATCCCCTTCACCACGGGTGATACGCGCCTGACGTTCTGCCTGAGCAGCAATGAAGGCAACTTCATAGTCCGCCTGAGCGATCACTTTTGCCGCCTCTTCATCACCCTGCGCACGCTGGCTACGAGCTACTGACTCACGCTCGGCACGCATACGCGCAAAGATTGCATCGGACACTTCGGTTGGCAGGTTGATCTGCTTGATACGCACATCCACCACCTGAATACCCAGCGCCGCCATACTGTTCGGGTTAATGGTCGGCTCTTTACCTGTCGTTTCACGCTCTACGCGCGCCGCGACGGAGGCAATAGCGTCATCCGCTGCCGGTGTGGCAACCTCATCATCCTGACCCGCGCTACCGGTGTTCAGCGCATCAAGCACGTCGGTAGTCAGACGACCGCGGGAGTCGGTGACGATATCTTTCACATCCAGACGACCAATTTCAGAACGTAAACGGTCACTGAACTTACGTTTCAGCAGGACTTCAGCCTGAGAGACATCACCACCGCCGGTAGCGAGGTAGTAACGGCTGAAATCACTGATACGCCATTTGATATAGGAGTCAACGATCAGGTCTTTCTTCTCTTTGGTCACAAAGCGATCGGCCTGGTTATCCATGGTCTGGATACGGGCGTCAAGAAACTTTACTGACTCAATGAATGGGACTTTGAAATGCAGCCCCGGTGAATACACCAGAGGTTTATTCTCATCATCACGCACAACCTTACCGAAGCGCAGAACAATACCGCGCTCCCCTTCCTGTACTACAAACAGTGACGCGTACAGCACCACCAGCACAACAATCAATACTACGATTAATGGCTTACGCATCGTTTATTCTCTCCCTTCGCGCTGGGTATCGTTACGCTGGGAGTTCACCCGGCGCTGATCCATGATGTCGTCCGGGCTGAACGACGAACTGCTGCTGGCGCGTTCATTACTGGCTGCCGGTGGCAAACGCATCAGGTTAGTCGCGCTATCCCCCGCGGCACTAGCGGCCGGCTGACTCTGACCACGCATCAGCTGATCCAGCGGCAGAACCATCAGGCTATTACCTTTGTCATTAACCAGCACTTTGCGGGTGTGACCCAGTACGCGTTCCATCGTTTCGATGTACAGACGTTCACGGGTAATCTGCGGTGCGGCTTTATACTCCGGCAGAATACGTGCAAAGCTATCAACTTCACCCTGTGCTTCCAGCGTGACACGCGCCTTGTAAGCGCGGGCGCGCTCCAGCGTCACCTGTGCTTTACCACGGGCGACCGGGATTTCACCGTTGGCGTACGCTTCTGCTTCACGAACTTTCTGCTCGCGGTTTTCACGCGCGGCAATCGCATCATCAAACGCAGCCTTCACCTCTTCCGGCGGACGTGCCGTCTGGAAGTTGACGTCCAGCAGCGTAATCCCCATATGGTAAGGGCGAATGGTTTCTTCCAGCTCACGCTGCGTTTCGCTACGCACCACGGTACGCCCTTCGGTCAGGATACGGTCCATGGTGGAACGGCCGATAACGCCACGCAGGGCACTGTCGGTTGCCTGACGCAGGCTGTCATCCGGGTTATTCACCGAGAACAGATACTCTTCCGGATTCGTCACGCGATACTGCACGTTCATCTCAACGCGCACGACGTTTTCATCAGAGGTCAGCATCGTGCCAGAAGCAGAAAGCTCGCGCACCGCCTCAACGTTGACCGCACGAACCTGATCGATAAAGGTGGGCTTCCAGTTCAGGCCCGGTTCAACCAGGTGGCTGAACTTCCCGAAGCGGGTTACGACACCACGCTCGGCTTCTTTGATGGTGTAGAAGCCGCTACCGGCCCAAATCACCACGGCCGCTACGGCCGCAATGGTCAGCAGACGCCCGCCGCTGCCGGATCTGTTCTGATCGCCGCCGTTGCCGCTATCACTGCCACTGCCTTTTTTGCCACCGCCCAGACCACCGAGCTTGCTGCTCAGTTTACGGAAGATATCATCTAAGTCAGGAGGCCCCTTATCGCGCCCTCCCTTATTTCCCCCAGAGTTGCCGCCTTGATTATTGCTGCTTCCCCACGGGTCGCGGTCCTGTCCGTTATTTCCGGGCTGATTCCACGCCATGTTTATGCTCCATTAATTGTGTGTGCGGTGGTATCCCAAGCCGGGATACGCGTGTCAGGCAAAATCAGTCAAACAATGTAATTTACCAGCTCCGGTTCCTGCTTACACAGGCGGCGCCAGTCGACGATCGGCATACGTACCTGTAGACCTATGCCGCCATCCTCTTCATTCCACTCTTTTTCTATCGCCTGAAGCTGATAAAAACGACTGCGTAACCGCCCCGCTTCCGGCGGCAAACGCAAATCATACTGCGCGATTTCACCGGCCAGGCGCTCGGTCAGCGCCTGAAACAGTAGCGGGATCCCTTCGCCGGATTGTGCTGACAACCAGACGCGGATCGGCAGGTTTTCTTCATCACGATCGATACGCGGGACAAATCCATCCAGCATATCAATCTTGTTCATCACCAGCAGGCTGGGGATATCATCGGACTCGATCTCCTCCAGCACCACGTTGACGGCTTCAATATTCTCATCAAGCCTGACATCTGCGGCATCAATAACGTGCAGCAGCAGCGTGGCCTGGCGCGTTTCCTGTAGCGTGGCTTTAAACGCCGCCACCAGGTCATGGGGCAGGTGGCGGATAAAGCCCACCGTATCGGCCAGCACAACCTCACCGACATCCGCAACGTCCACGCGACGCAGCGTGGGGTCCAGGGTGGCAAACAGCTGATCGGCCGCGTAGACGTCGGCGGACGTTAAACGGTTAAACAGGGTGGACTTACCGGCGTTGGTATAGCCCACCAGCGATACGGTTGGCACATCGGCCTTGCTGCGCGCCTGCCTCCCCTGCTCACGCTGTTTTTCAACGCGTTCAAGGCGGGAAAGAATAAGCGTGATGCGATTTCTTAATAAGCGACGGTCGGTTTCCAGCTGGGTCTCACCCGGGCCGCGTAAACCGATACCGCCTTTCTGACGTTCAAGGTGCGTCCAGCCACGCACAAGGCGCGTAGCAAGATGACGCAGCTGCGCCAGCTCAACCTGCAATTTACCTTCATGAGTTCGGGCGCGCTGCGCAAAGATATCCAGGATCAGCCCGGTACGATCGATAACCCGGCATTGGCACAGGGCTTCCAGATTACGCTCCTGTGCCGGGCTGAGGGCATGATCGAACAGCACTACGGAAGCGCCGCTCTCTTTTACCGCTTCAGCGATTTCAATAGCCTTCCCTTCACCGACAAAATATTTAGGGTGCGGCGCTTTACGACTGCCGGTAACCACGCGCAGTGCTTCAACGCCAGCGGATGACACCAGGTTTTCAAATTCCTGGAGATCTTCCATATCTTTGTCTTGCGAAAAATAGATGTGTACCAGTACGGCCTGCTCACCAGCGTCATAACGGTCAAACAAACTTAGACCTCTCAAAACTTAGTTAAATCTGCTACCTGATGACCATACTGCATCAAAATCAGCTTAAATGGTGCGCCCTACAAACTCAAACGGCGTTAATACTTAACTTCATCACGCACAGTGCATGATGAAAAAAAAGACAATTTTAATACCAGGACGGGGAAATACTCCCCGCCATGGCGGGACAGCCACGCAATTTATTCTGCGTCGTCACTGTCTTGCTGAGGCTGAGAAGACGCCCCCTGATTACTGCCGCTGTGATGATAGTTGTTGCTTCCGCCACCCGCATTATTGCTGTGATGGGAAACCGGACGGGACGGAACAACGGTTGAGATCGCGTGCTTGTACACCATTTGGCTAACCGTGTTCTTCAAAAGAATTACAAACTGATCAAACGACTCAATCTGGCCCTGAAGTTTGATGCCATTTACCAAATAAATCGAAACCGGAACACGTTCACGACGCAGTGCGTTCAAGAACGGATCTTGCAATGATTGCCCCTTAGCCATTCTATCTTTTCCTTATATGCTTGTTGTTTGTAACTTAAGAACCCTGCGGTTCGAAATACGACGTAAAAAACTTGCGCACGACAATGTACCAATTGTACACAATCACCCAGGCTTCGCACTAAGAACCTGTAGTACACGGGCATACGCCGCATCGGGCTGTTCGCTGTCAAGCCAGTTGACATCTTTCCAGCCGCGTAACCAGGTTATCTGTCGCTTAGCCAACTGCCGGGTTGCACAAATTCCCCGATAAACCATTTCATCGTAATCAATTTCACCGGACAAAAATGACCACATCTGGCGATAACCAACACAACGAATGGAAGGCATATCCGTATGCAAATCACCTCGTGCAAAAAGCGCCCGAGCCTCCGCTTCAAATCCTGACGCCAGCATCTGGTGAAAACGCTGCTCAATACGTTGATGGATCAGTTCGCGATGTGCAGGCGCAATAGCAAACTGATAAACATCGTACGGCAGAGAGTTTCCCGACGTTTTTGTCAGTTCAGTTAAAGTTTTACCCGAAATAAAAAAAACTTCCAGTGCTCGCGAAAGTCTCTGGGGATCATTCGGATGAATACGCTGCCCCGCAACGGGATCTATATCACATAACTGACGATGAAGAGCGTCCCAACCCTCTTCACTCGCCCTTTGCTCAATACGCTGGCGCACCTCGGGATCGGCTGCGGGCAACGGAGATAACCCTTCCAGTAACGCTTTGTAATAGAGCATGGTGCCGCCAACAAGCAACGGAATATTTCCCCTTTGGGTAATTTCCGCCATTTCAGCTAAGGCATCGCGACAAAACTCTGCGGCTGAATAGCTTTCAGCAGGGTCGCGGATGTCCAGCAAACGATGGGGCGCTAAAGCCAACTCTTCGGCTGAAGGCTTGGCGGTGCCGATATCCATTCCGCGATAAATAAGTGCAGAATCAACGCTAATCAGCTCTACCGGCAGCGCCTGACGTAAAGCTATCGCCAGCGCGGTTTTACCGGAGGCCGTTGGCCCCATCAAAAATATTGCCTTAGGCAGGCCAGCCGTGGATTGTTCACTCATGCTTCAGGGCGTTCATCGCCGTTCTTATATCGATGGTCTGCAATAGTCCAGAAGGTGGCGATTTGACTAACTGCGGGCAAAGGCGTTCAACCTCTGCCAGCAGAGCAATCGCCTGCGAATGATTCCAGAGCTGATGTTCAGAGCTCAGCTGACGCGCTAACCACTGCGCGGTCTGGCTGGCTGAAGCATCCTGCTGTTTGGCAAAATAGCCTAACAGTTCTGGAATCAAGTTTTGTAAATTTTGTTGGCGTAATGGTAAAGGCACCGCGCGGAGCATCACATGATGCCCCTCTGCAAGCAGTTCAATTCCCAGCAGGTTTAGCAGCGCTGACGCATGCATCATCGCTTCGCGTTCGGCTTTCTCAAGCTTCAGACGAACCGGGATGAGCAGCGGCTGTGGTTTCAGCCCTTCTTCACCGGGATCCAGCTGGGCCTGTTTTAGCCAGCGTTCTGCCACGGCAAGCGCAACCAGCGCCAGCCTGCCGCTGCACTCTACCAGCGCATAGTCGTCTTCTATTACCGCCAGCACGCGGCCAAAACTCTGTGCGTGGCCGTTCAGCGGCGGCTCGGATGCGGGCGGGGCCGGACGTTTAACCGGCTCCGGCGACGGCGGTTCATTACCCTGCGGCGCAGGCGTATTCAGCAGCTGCCGGTAGACCGCGCCTTCGCGTTTCTGATAGCCCGGCTCCAGCCGCTGATGCGGATAGGACACTGCGGAGCGGCCTGTGCCTGTGCCTGTATCTGACGATGAGCCTGCGCCGAAAACTTTATTCTCTGGCGATGTCCGCTGTGCGGGAGTTGAGAAATGGTTGCCGCCCGCGGCCTGCCGGTTCTCCGGCTGCCATCGCTCTGCCGATACAGCAGGATCGACGGCCAACAGCGTTTCGTTCCCGGTTGCCTGTAAAACGCTGAGCACGCCCTGATAGATAAAATCATGCACCAGCCGCGACTGATGAAAACGCACCTCATGCTTTGCCGGATGGACGTTTACATCAACCTGATGCGGGTCAATTTCCAGATAGAGCACATAGGCAGGCTGATGCAAATCGCCCAGCTTATCCTGATAGGCCTGCCGGATGGCGTGATTGATGAGCCGGTCGCGCATCATACGCCCG
>Ga0256408_1001852_pt1 | contig 11109 bp, 11 predicted proteins | sample PhyAR1_FD_185998 | JGI IMG/M metagenome (GOLD analysis project Ga0256408, IMG submission 185998) | Leaf surface microbial communities from alfalfa plants in UC Gill Tract Community Farm, Albany, California, United States - DLSL A.R1 | ecosystem: Host-associated > Plants > Phyllosphere >...
TTCCTAAAACGCTGGAAGCATATACTTCAGGCGGCGTAGCACTCCCCACCATAATAGAGCCCATAAACATTGATTCTAAAGTAGCACCGATAATAATGCCGGCTTCCAAGTCTCCTAAAATCAAGCCAACAAACGGTCCGGTAAACAACGGGCGTCCCATCATGGAAGCACCGAATGTATATTCATCAATTGCTGCTAAAAACGCAACAAGTGCAATTAAAAGAGCTGATAGCATAAGTTCCCCTCCTTGTTATTCCTGCAAAGGATCAATTTTTTTATCAGTAGGAACGGCTTGACATTGGACACTTACACCTTCTGCCTGAATTGCTTTTATCAATGTTCGTTCTGCTTCTGTTAAATAGACGGAGCTGGTAACCATTCGTCGCTCGTCAGTTTTTTTCAAATTACCTAAATTGACTTCTTTAATTTCAGGAACTTGCTGAACGATCGCATAAGCGTCTGCCACTGTACCAACGATTAAAAAAACTTGATATTTCTTGATTTTGTCGCCTTTTAAAGTAGTAATCGCTTCTTTGATGCTTTTAACAACAAATTTTGTGCCAGTTGGAGCAGCCATTTTCAACATTTTTTTGCGCAAATTATTGGTAGCGATTTCATCGTTAGCTACTAAAATACAATCTACTCCTAAGTGATTCGTCCAGGCAAAGGCTACTTGGCCGTGAACAAAACGTTCGTCTATTCGCAATAGTTTAATCACTCGAGTTCCTCCTCTTCATTTTCTGCCAGAAGTTCATTAACAAAAACCATACCTTTTGCCCCACTGTTTATGGCTTGTGAAATCAATTTGCTTGAATCCGGTTCTGTGGATAAGCAGAGTTCTAAGAGCATTGGCAAATTTACCCCACTAACCAAATAAAAATTTTCACGTCCGACCCGTTGGGAAAAAGCGTTAGCTACGCTTCCTCCCAGCAAATCTACAGCCACAATTAATTCGTCTTCCGGATCCAGTTCATCAAACAACATATCTATTTCTTGTTCAATAGTCACTTCATCACTAAGATACGCAGTAATCGCTGAAACTGATTTTTGTGAGCCCAAGATAAATTCTAAAGTATCTTTCAAGCCTTGAGCCATCGTCGAATGAGTCGCAATAATAATCTTTTTCATGAGGTAATACCTTAATATTCAACCGTTCGGTAGTAACGTCGCACATCCAAGGAATGGTTCCGAACCTGTTCAAGATGCGCACTAACTCGCTCCAAAGCAGTTGCCATCACCATAGGCGCTACATATTCACGCATTGTAGCTGCTACACCAGGCAAATCAAAAGCTGCCGTATCAAAAACCGTCACAACTTCACTATACTTGTTCACAAACTTTTCCACGCGATTCACTAATGGCCGCGTTTTGTCTTCTCCTTTTAATAAAACAAAGCTCATGGATTTGTTAGTCATTTCGATAGTCCCATGGAAAAACTCTGCTGCATGAATAGATTTTGTAGCAATCCACTGCATTTCTTCCAAGACACACATAGCATATTCATAAGCAGCACCATAGGTATTTCCAGCTCCTACGAACATATGAAATTCGGTATCTTTATGTTTTTCTGCAAACTGACGTGCTTTTTCATCATTTTGACGTCGAACATCTAACAAAGTAGCAGGCATTGTCTTAAGTGTTTCTATGAATTGTTCGTAGACAGGAAATTCGCCATTGTTTTTCATCAATCGTGCGCCAAGTGCAAAGAATTGTAGCTGAAGTTCTTCTACCAGCGTATCATTGTCTGCATCGTTATCAATCGTATAATCAGCCAGTTCGCCTAACGGTGTTGCTGCATTACCAACAAATGCGATAGTCGTTGCTCCTTGTTGTTTTGCATAATCTACTGCGGCGATAGTTTCTTGCGTAGTTCCGGTTAAAGAAGAGGTGATCATTATTGTCTCTTGGTTTATTTTCTTTGGTTGCGTACAAGCGACTTCAGCTGCAATTTCATGATAGTAATCAATTGTTGAATGGGTGCTTAGCAGATAAGCCAATGGCGCAATCGTAGCGTAAGTTCCACCTGAACCTACTAAGTAAAGATTCTTAAACCCTTTTTGGCTAATGACGTCAGCGACTTGATTAATCTTCTCAATGTTCGCTACAGCTCCGTTTAATACAGACATAAAGCGTTCTTCACTAAAACCTAACATACATAAATCCCTCCAAGTCTTCTTTATAAAGCTCATCTATTTGTAAAATGCCGGCACATTCACAAACCACTTACTATTTTTTATATACCACCTTTGAACATTTTTAATGTACCACTTTAAGAAAACGCTGTCAATGAGTTTAACCACTTTTTATTTTATTTGTACCAAAAAACATTTTTCATGTATAATAAATAAAAACAGATATCGGAGAGTAAAAGTATGAAGACAGAAGAGTTAATGAAACAATTAATAGAAGCTATTGAAACAGGTACTTATAAGTACACCCAAATGATCCCCTCAGAACGAGAGTTGGTTAGTATGTATGGTATTAATCGATCATCAGTAAAAAAAGCAATTCAACACCTAGTAAATCAAGATTATTTGCTAAAAATTCATGGCAAAGGTACCTTTGTGAAGAAAAACATACATGAACACCTTCAAATTAAATTTCATGGTCTATCGGAATTATTGGAGCGAGAAGCTATCACCCCATCAAATTTAATTTTGGCTTCAGAGATCAAAAAAGCCGGTCATATTGTTGGTCAGTCTTTACAATTGGCTCCACATGAAGATGTTTTTCATTTAGTCCGCTTAAGAAGTGGTGATGGCGTGCCCATTTCGATTGAAGACACGTATATTCCTTTAGCAATCATTCCTGATCTGCAAACCTATGATTTTCAGATTTTTTCATTTTATTCTATTTTAGCTGCACACAACTACCAGATTGACAAAATTTTTCAGACAATTGCTAGTTCAAAAGTGCGCAATAAAGAAGCCCGTTTACTGAAAACCAGCTTAATGCGTCCGGTAGTCAGCTTGACTATTCGCGCCTTTACAACGGAGGAAAAAGCCGTCGAATACACAGAAGTCACCGTTTTACCAGAATATGCGGCCATCTACACTAAAAATTTTCATCGAGGAAAGGAAACGAAAATCTATGCCCAAATTGATTAACTTGTTAGCTTACGATTTGATTGATCAACTCAGTGCTTATATTCAAGACAGCCAGCTCACCCCTGGTGCCAAACTGCCGTCAGAACGAAATCTTGCCGATCGATTTCAAGTCAATCGGACAACACTGCGAGGGGCACTCCAAAAATTGGTGGATAATGGAATCCTGTCCACCCAAAGCAATAGCGGCTATTACTTGATGAAGCCCAAATTTTCCAAGAATGCCTATGCTTTTTTTACTCCTCATGAAGATCCCTCACTAGCCAAGCATCAAATTGAGTTAAAAGAAATTTCATTAAAACCAGCAACACTGAGTTTATTGCTAGATAAAATAACAATAAAAGTGCCAGAACATGCAGCCGCTTATCTTGAATTTATTGATGGCGAAGTTCTTAGTCTCTTTGTGTTCATTCCACTTTTACCGGAAATTATAGAGTTAAAAACAAGCAGTCCCTTTCAAATTTTTCAAGAAACAGATTACCTTCGCTCTCAAGAAATCACACTGTCATTGAACCATGAGCCTTTAAAAAAATGGTTAACACTTGAAGAAGAGGATCTCTTGTTATTTGTTCAAGAAGAAATAACAAAAGACCAACAGCCAGTTGCTCTGGCGCTGGGTTACACGATCAGTAAACGCTGTACAATCCAAGTAGATGTTGCCACTACCCTACAAGCAGCTGAGACTGATAGTTGATAACTGCTTATTAAGAACAATCTTGGAATTATTCAAACAATAGCTTAATAATCGGAGCAAATAGAATACGACTAATAAGCAAAAAAGAACCCCGTCACTTTTCGGCGAAGTAGTAGGGCTTAGTACCTTAAACGCGTTACTATATTATCATTCTCAGCTCTCGTTATTGCTTACAATGTCTCCATTTGATATACGCTTGGGCTAGGTGCTTTAAAACCTGCTTCTAGAATTTGCATGTTGGTTAATGCTTGTTCTTCCGTCACTAAGCGTGGAGCCCCTTGTTTTACAGTTGCGACAACGGCATCGTAAAACTTTCCGTAATCTCCGGTAGGTGTTTGAATTTGCTTTTCAATCCAGTCGCCATTAGCGTTATGATAGTTAACTCGACCATAATACATTACAGAGTCTTCGCCAAAGCCCGGTGTTCCTGGCATAATACCTGCTTTCAGATCATTTTCTTGTTGATCTTCCCCATATTTGACAAATGAACCCTTGCTGCCATGAACAATAAAGCGAGGATAGCGACTAGCTACCAGACAATTGCTTTTAACTTTAACTTTTAAGCGGTTACTATAATGTAAATCAACATCAAAATAATTATCGACTGCTTCAGGTATTTCGTTATTGCGAATATCATAAACAACTTGCTCTGGCCGTCCAAATAAAGCAATCATCCGATCCATCAAGTGGATGCCTAACCCATAAAATGAGCCTGCTTCTTTAGTGCCGAAAACAGTCATACTGTCGGGACGATAATAGTCAATATGGGATTCTACTTCATTAATTTCTCCTAAAAAGCCTTGCTCAATCACTTGTTTTACAGCTAAATAATCACCATCAAAGCGGCGATTTTGATAAGGCATTACCAAAACCTTTTTTTCTCTTCCTAAAGCAAACAGCTCCTTGGCATGTTCCACTGTATCACAAAACGGTTTTTCAACGATAACTGACTTTCCAGCAGCAATGACTTGCTTAGTCAGCTGATAATGAGTAGCAGGTGGTGTACAGATGGTAATCAATTCAATTTCAGAATCTGCTAAAATTTCTGATATATCCGTTGTAAAATGAACTCCTTTTGCTCGATAAGGCTGTGCCAGCTTTTCATTGATCTGCAAATCAAAAATAGTTTTCACAACAATTGATTCACGTACATTCAGATATGGCAGATGATAACGATTTGCGCTTTTACCAAAACCGATAAAACCCATTGTAAGTGTCATAATAACGCTCCCCTTTCAAAATAATTTTATGTTTGCTAAGGTAGCTTGCTTTTGTATTAACAGTAACGCTTCTTAAAAAAATTTGCTAGTATTTAAAAAGCAAATAATGAATACCCTACTACTACTTGTCCACTTACTTTAAGCAGCTTAATTTCAGCTAAATAAAGGAACTTTTAATAATAGCTGATTAAACAATGTTTTTACAAGTATAAAGCTTGTAACAGTCGACTAACACTTTCTTACAGTCATCATCACATTCACTTTATCAGCAATCTTACGTATAGAAAAAGGTTGAACCCAATGTCATTAAGGTTTGGGCAATTGGAGAAAAGCCGACCAATCCGCTTTTTATGTTGAGAGGATTTTATAAAACAGCCGAAAATCCTGTCATTTAGCTACTATTTCTTCGTAAAGCGTAGCTGGGACAAAACGAAAAAACCGTTTTGCCCCAGCCAGTTTCTTATTTATAAAAAGGTGAGCTAGTTTTAAACCGACGGTGTTCATTTACCTATTTTTGTTGTCAGCGGAGGTTCATCTATTAATACACATTCTGCAAACGATGAAGCAAGTTTGCTAACATCCGTTAACTATGAACCCAGATTTTTTCTTTCAGTTTCTAATGGGTTTAAAGTTTATTGTCTTGCCCAGTTTGATCTCAACTAAATGGCAACAGAAACTATTCAAACTCTATCAGCCGAAATTTAAAACACCTACAATTTAGAAGCTGAGCTTCCCTGAAATAGTAAAGTCCTTAAACATCTGAAAAAAATAGAGGTAGATGTACCAAAACTAATTGTGAGAGCGAGCTACAAATAAGTTGGCACCAGAAACTATATGGATAGTATCTCAACACATTATAATTGCTTGGCATTCGTTTCCTTTCAAAAACTCCGGCTATAGCTACACTATATTCTTAAACGAAGAAATTCACAGCCTATATAAATTTTGGAACGTACGGCTAAAACCAAAAAAGACACCTTCCATAATTTGGAAAGTGCCTTGAAACATATAATTGACTGGTACTCGATTTCCTGAGAAATCTCCGTCCCATACTGTATTCGTAAGCGAATAAATTCGCAACGACTCAAGCAATTAACGTTTTGAGAATTGTGAAGCTTTACGAGCTTTTTTAAGACCTGGTTCGATTGCTCGGACTTTGAATAAGGTTCAAATTCCTTTAATAGCGACAAATATAGCATGACTCATATTTTCAAGTTTCAATAAATTTCGATAGATTTGAAATCAATGGTGTCAATTTTCAAACAAAAATATGCGAGCCGAAGTAGTTTCATCGTAAATTAATATCATTTGCTATACTCTTTCAATAAAATCAAATGCCTTTTGCTCTCCTTTTTCAACAGCTAATTCAACTGCGTCTATTGCTTTGGAAAGTAGTTCATTAGACTTCTCTAATGCAGTAGAGGATAAGATTAAATCTTTTTGTAACTCAAGTTGAATGTCTTGGCTAACTTTAGGAATCTTTAAATTCAAAAAATCAACTTTATTAATAGATGTAAGAATTGTTCCAGAAGCCAGTTGCTTTAATTTATTCTGTATTAGTTTGGATTTAAATAATACTAGTGCAAATTCAGAGCTCATTTTTTTAGGTCTTAGCACGTAAAAACCTGTTGAACAAATAGCACCATCTAAATTTTTTGTCACGATAGCACAACTATCCAAGGATCCTTCAATAGATGAAACTAATATATCACCTGTTTGTACCTTTCTTCTCGCCCTAGAAGGTAAATCGTTTCCAGTGGCTAAAGTATAACTATCTATTACTCCATTATCGGAAATATTTGCAAGTTCAATATATTTGTATTCTTTATCTTTTTCTGGAATATAATTAGTAAAATTCATTTCAAATTCATCAGTTACTTTACTATTACCTTCCGGCAAAGAATTAATTAAATCATCTATTTTATCATACATAGGTTGATAAAATTCTGCATCTAAGCGTCCACTTACTTCATATGAACTTTTATAAGTTTTTATATTAACATTCTCAGTACCTTCCAATTTTTTATCTAAATCTGAAAATTCAAGTTCTAATAGCAAGTAATTCTCTGCATTTTCATACAGTTTTTTACTTTCAAGTCTAAGTTCATGAGCATTATTAACTAATTCGCTGATACATTTCTGAAATACTTCTGAACATTTAGGTACTTTTATTCCCCTAATTTTATACAAAAAAAGATGTAGTTGAACATTCCCGGTACTTTCTCGAGTTGTTTGAAATCTTCCAAATTTTGTTAATAAAAAGGTTGATAAAAAGTTAGGAAAAAAACCTTTGGTATCCCTAATAATTCCAAGATCTCGGTCACAATTTGCTGGTATTATATCTTCAGTAATAACAGCACAGTTTCCTATTGTACCTACTGTAGAAATACCAATATCACCCAATTTTAAAGCTGTTCTTGGATTTAAAGAATGTGCCTTTTTTGATATAAATACATTTCTACTTAAGTTAAAATAATTTGATTTTGGTGATTGGGCGGAAAGCAATCTAACATTGCTTGAATCGCAATAATCAATTGATGTGTGAATCCCATCTGTAACATATGCAAAATCTCCTATCTTTTCATACCCAAAATCATCTATTTTTTTATCTAAATCTAGATATTCTTTTTTGAAGTATTCTGAATCTAGTCTGAAGTCTATATTATCTAAATCAAATTGATGCAAATTTATTTCTGTAATTTCTAACCCTTTTAATAAAGCTTTATACTTTTCTTCATTAAAAGGGCTATCTAGAAAAAACTTAGTTTTTCCTTCTTAGCAAATTCTATAAAAGCTTCTGCAATCCCATCATGAGTTAGTCCTTCATGGTTATATAAATCATGATCAACTATCAAGTGGCTGTGTTCATCTAAAACAGCCGTTCCATCTTCATTCTGAAGATATATTTTATCTCCTGAATTGTCCTTGCTTGGTTTTTGCATAGTAGCAAAAAATATTGGATAGTCTGCTACTCTTGGACACAATTTTTCATCCCATTTTTGTACTAATAAAACACTTGTTTTAGTACCGGTGTGTGGCTTAAATACATTACCATGCAAGCCAACAACACCAAGAATTCTACATCTTTCAGCAATATAATCTCTTATTCTTTTATCATTAGCATTATTAAATCGGCCTTGAGGCAATACTACTGCCATTCTTCCCCCTGGTTTAAGAAAATCTAAATTACGTTCAATAAATAATATGTCTCTACTTACTTTTGACTCTGCATTGCCGTTTTCTTTAGTTCCAAGTTCATATTTACTAATAAGTCTACTTTCCTTAATGTCTCCAGCAAACGGAGGATTAGCCATTAATACATCAAAGTTAAAATCTCTATTTGACCCTCTTGTTTTCCTTAAACGTTTCAGTCTTTTCCACCCTAGGTAGTAAGTATCTCTCCAATCTTCATCTTCTTCATTCTCATCCCAACCATCATAATCCAGTGTATTCAAATGTAAAACATTGGTTTGACCATCGCCAGCAATTAAATTCAGAGTTCTAGCTACTCGGACTGCCTTCTCATCAAAATCAATAGCAAAAACATGATCATTTACATAGTCTGTACATTCAGGGGGCTTAACCTCCGAAGTAAATAAATGAGACCGGTCTAACCCTTTTTGCCGCAATATTTTTTCCCAAACATAAAAAATAGTATGAACAGGGAATCCACAACTACCCGCAGCAGTGTCAATCATATTTTCTTCTTGATTAGGATTTAGCATCTTCACACACATATCAATAACATACCGTGGAGTAAAATACTGTCCTTTTTCTCCTTTTTGACTTTTGTTCATCAAGTATTCAAATGCATCGTCTACAACATCTAAATTTGAGTTAAACAATTTAACATCTTGTAGACTAGAAACACATATTGCTAAATGTGAAGGAGTTAAACCGATCTTAGCATCATCGCTGAATACTCCTTCCCATTTTTTCTTAGCACTATTAAATAGGTCTTGAATCTTCCCTTTTAGTTCAGTATCACTATAGCCATAATTACGAAATTCTAAATTTCTAGTCTTGTTACGTCCACTTTCCATTTCATCAAACAGTTTTGTAAATATAAGTTTAAAAACTTCTTCAAAAACATCAACACCGGCGTTAGCCAGAACCTCATCTTCCATTTCCAAAATAAGGTCTTTTAAAGATTTTCTTTCGGTTAACAGTTTATCTTTTAAGATTAAATCATCGATTGTCCATCTTTCTGTTAATATTTCTGATAAACTTTGTGTAGCCTTCGGTAACTCCGGTATATCTTCAAAGTAATTAGGATCTTTTCTATTGTAAAAAGATATACTCCCACCATTTGTCCATACTCCTAGTGGAGCGCCAGTTGCATTACAATAAGATTTTAATTGTTCCTTCCCATCTTTTAACTTGGGTTTCTTAACCTCGATGATTATATATGGAGCAGTTAGTTTTTGGCTATCCATAACTACTATATCAGCACGTTTTTTTTGACGACCAAAATTTACAACATATTCAACATGTATTCTATCTGAAGAATACCTATATTGGTCTAACAATTGTTTTATATATAACTGACGCACTACTTCTTCAGGTTTTAGTTGAATATCTTTATTACGAATTTGACATGTTACAAAATATTGATCCTTTCCACGAACATTTTTTATAAAAATACGCTGTTCTAAATCAAGTACATCAGCATCTGAAAACTGATCTAAACTATAATCTGTTGATTTCAAAATATCTAATAATATAGCCATTTACATTTCGCCTCTACATTCCCATTTTAATAGTCTAACTTAATGAATTATTTTATTGAGACTTTGTTTCATTTGTCTCCATATTCTCTAAAGCATATTCACATGCTTGAATAACAAAACTCGAAAATGTTGCATCATTTTCTACAATAACTTCTTCAATTTTTTCGATAAGTGGTACAGGAAATCTAATCGTCTTATTTTCTGTTTCTTTTCGGTTAGGTTTAATTTTGAAATTACTCAATTAGCATTACCTCCTTACCTAACTAATTGTAATTCATTTTGCATTCAAAAAATGCATTGCGAATTGCACTACGTTCCATATTTTTTACAGTCACTTGTTAATAACTCCATAATTGACAATAAATATAAAAAAGGGAGAACTCTCCCTTTTTATTGTTTATCTAAAATACCATTTGCTCGCTCAATCAACGAGACAAATTGCAAAACACTTTCCATTTGTTCATCTGTTAAACCGCCTAATTTGAATGGCAAGTCATCAGATATTCCGAGTAAATAGTCTGAAGAGGTGTCTAATATCTCGCAAATTTTCACAAGTGTTTCAATTGAAGGATAAGATAGTCCTTGTTCATATGCCGATATAGTGCCTTTACTGACATTTAACCTTTTCGATAAATCTAATTGCGTAAGACGTTTTGATTTGCGAATCGCTTTCAATTTTTCACCAAAGAAATCTAGAGTCATAAATTTTCACCTTCTCGCCTAAGAATATCAAAAGTGCATACCAGAAATAACTGTATAAAGTACATGCAATATTGATAAAAACGCAGATTTATGCTAGGATTATCTATATAAAGTATTGTCAAAACTAATAATCATAAAAATAGGAGAAGAAGACGATGGAAAAAAATGAAAAAAAAGAGAGTACGGGAAGTAAAGAAAATATCCATGTTGTAAAGGCAAAGAACATTTATACATCTATTCAAGAGCATTTAAAACCTGAGTATCGCAAACAATATAATGTCCGACGATTTATTAGCTGCATTTTGTTGTTCATAATTCTTCGATATTCCCAATCAACCTACAACGATAACTTAATCAGTATCAATAGTGTCATACCATTGATTTATTCCGTTATTGCTTTTGTTTTTTGGCATTATGCATTTTGGAGTTATCAAGGCGGCATAATAGACAACTTTTCAAAAAGTATTATCTATTTTGGCTCTATTTGGAGTTTAATTTGGAAAATCATTGTACAAAATATTATTATTCTTATTTGGATTGCCTTTATAGCGCCAGTCAGTGGTATTAAAACATGGAGAAAAGCATTAAAACATAACAAAGCATTATTTGTTGACAACAATCAAAATGACGTATGGAAATAAGGAGATAATAATGAAAAA